>Ga0209091_10001118_pt1 | contig 24224 bp, 34 predicted proteins | sample ArcticOcean_MG_C_6_FD_187438 | JGI IMG/M metagenome (GOLD analysis project Ga0209091, IMG submission 187438) | Marine microbial communities from western Arctic Ocean - ArcticOcean_MG_CB8_128 (SPAdes) (version 2) | ecosystem: Environmental > Aquatic > Marine > Oceanic | place: Arctic Ocean...
ATCTATGATGAGGCACATCCTAAGGCAAGAAAACAATGAGTAACATTAAACTAATAAGGATTCAAAGGTTTTTACGTCTTGGAAAAAGCACAATAAAATACCCTCAAACAATTACCCTAAATGTTTGCTACTAATATGTGTATTAATTTCACATTTTATATATACAAATTATATATATTTTAATATATTATCAAATCGAGTAAAAGGAGAACAGACATGAGGACATACTTTCAATCAAGCAAGCGTTTAACCATACCGCTTGAATCTGCAATGCACTTAGAAACTGCTATTACTGTTTTAGAAGAACTTTTAACTGATCTTAAAAAGATAAAGAGAAGTCCATACGGAGCTGTAACCAAGATTAGCGAATGTCATAGAATTATGTTTAGTGCTAATAGGGAATTAAAAGAATCTGCTAATGGCAGTGACGTAATCAATCCAACTAAAGCATATAAGGGGGCTACATGATTAATAACAGACAAGGTGACTCTTTAGAAACTACAAACTCTGGTATCAATCATTGCAGTTGGTATGCAAAGAAGAAAGCCTATAGGAGTGGGACACAACAGCTAGAGTTTAATTTTAATGGCTCTAATGGTTCGCATAATATATATTATATCAAGTCCAACTGCTTAGGCAGGTTGTTACAAAAATCTGATGTATCTAAAACATCTGGGAAACCTGGTAAATCTATTTCATTAAATACATTTGGCCAGACAGATATTTTAAAGGTTTATGTGCAATCTATCAAATCTTATTATAAAGACCTATACAGCAATGTATGGATTGAGCTGGTAGGTAAAAACCCCATTCTCCTTAGAAACTCTATAAATGAAATAGAAAATAAAATTATAAGGAGTAGATAAAATGGTAGGTAAATTAACCAAAGACGATATATGCACTAGCTCAATAGTGGTGGCATTGTTTGATGAGGCAAAATGGGGATCTAAGCAGCAGGCATTAGCAAACTGTATAAAGGCAAGAAGGGGAGAAAATGTAAGGTTTGAACAAACATCATGGCAAGAGATTGGGGATCTGTTAGAGCCAGTCTTAATAGACAAGAGCTGCAAAAGATTAGGTATTACTGAATATGATGCGGATATAACTGAAAAGAGATCACACGCTTTTTTACCACTTGAGGCGAGCTTGGACGGAATAGCCTGGTGTAAAGATCACGTTGTTAAAGAAGATAAAGAGAAAGGGATATATCTACCTCAAGGACAGGATCAAATTGTCTTAAATGGATCTGTTGTTATTGAGTGCAAATGTACTAGAGACTTTCCAGAAGATATGCCGCCACCACATTTGGGCGTAAGGCAATGTCAAAGCTCTTGTGAAGTTACAGGATCTGATTTTTACATTATTTGTATTCTTTATAATTCTACGGATCTGCGCACTTATGTATTTGAAAAAGATCCTACTTTTATAAATAAACTTAAACCTTTAGTAGAGGATTTTAATAGAAGAATTAATGAAGAGGATTATTACGACATAAGCATTAGTGAAGATGCTTACCATATCTATAGTGATGCGGATGTTAGTGAAGATACGTTAGTATTTGATACTAAGCAGATTGACCATGTAGACGAATATGTAGAGCTAAAAAAGATGGCTAGCAAATATAACGAAATGGCTGATATAGCTATGGGTAGACTGATGATGCACATGGGTAATTTTTCTAAAGCTCAGGCGGCTAATTATGAAATCTCTTGGCCTTCGCGAAACTATAAAGAAGTTAAGGCCAGCACTAAAGATATAGCCTGGAAGGCTGCCAGAACTATCAGACAGAAACAATTAACAATAAAGGAGACTAACAATGGATAAACAAACTCTGGCTAAAATAGCCTTACAAAAAATAGAACAACGAAATAATTTTTTACAAAACCATATCAGTACAAAAATTATTTATACACAAGAAAAAAAAGATTCTATTAATAAATTTACATCTATTTCTTTTAATGATTTTCTACTGAGACCAATTGAGGAGATTGATTTAACCAATCATTGCACCAAGACTTTAAAAGTACATGGGGTTTATCTTGTTGGTCATTTAATACAAAAAACAATATGGGATATTATGAAAATGGAAAATTTAGGAAAAAAATCATGGACAGAAATACAAAATGCACTTTATAACAAGGGATGGCGATTAGCTGAATATCGAGACAGAAACAATTAACAATAAAGGAGACTAACAATGGATAAACAAACTCTGGCTAAAATAGCCTTAAAACATAAAGAAGATAATTTGATTCGCTTGGGCGAAAAATATAAGAACGCAGAATTAGATCTGTTTTTATTTAGAATTGAGTTAGAGCAGGATGCAAAGAGAACTGATATAAGAAAGAACTAGAAGAGAAGGGCAAATACCAAGAGAGAGAGAGTATGGAGAGTTATTGGTAATGCCCTTCATTTTAAATTATAAAATGTAATTTCTAAACTTGTAATTGCAAAACTATAAATAAGAGAATAATATTAAAAAGGAGAGATAAGAAATGAAAGCACAAAAAAAGATTGAGAAACAGGCTTTATGGCTAACAACGGATATGCACACTATTTTAAAAGAATTTGCAGACCAAAACTACATGAAACTTAACGGAGCTGGCGAGTTCTTAATTAAGTTAGGTATATGCCAACACGAATTAGAAAAGAAAAATGTTAAATAAGTTACACCATCTAAAATTTGTCTCAGACAAAAATTATTTAATATTAATGAAATTATTTAGAGCTAGGTTTTAATGCAGACTTTATTTTATATTTTAGGCGGTGTTTTTTTATTAACTGGTGTAGCTTTGGTAAGTAGTTATTTTATTTTTATTTGGATTATTGAAGAAAATGAAAAAGATTAATTCAAGAAACAAAGGCGCTGCATTTGAAAGATTAATAGTTAATAAGCTAAATGACTGCCTTGTGGATCTTGGTATGGAAAGAAAAGCAAAAAGAAATTTAGACCAGGCATATATCAAAGGTTTAGCTGATATTTATATTGGCCAGTTTGCAATCGAGTGCAAAAGATATGGTGACTCTAAAAGCAATATGTATAAGCAGGCTTGGTGGGATCAGGTAATTAGTTCAGCTGGTGATAAGTTAATCCCTATTCTCATATACAAATATAACAACAAAGACATTATGGCTGTTGTGCCAGGTTGGATTGTTAGTGATATGAAGAGAAACAACCAATGCACATACATGTGTCCGCTTATAGATATATGCGACAACTTGAAAAAGATTTTAAAAAAATGTTCATAGTAAATGATGATGATTTTTTAGAGTTTTGCCGAAAAGAATTCGAATCAGTAAACAGAGTTTTAGATCTGCTTGGACTGATAAATGATGATAATTTTGAGGGCTATTTAGCGCGCAACTATAGCAGGCTAGAAAGCATTTATATAAACGAGATAGATAAAACTATCCATTAAAGAGAGGAAAAGAGAGATGAATATATTAGAAACCATGAATGATTCAACACAAAGCATTTATTTAGGCTATAGAGGCCGTGAGGAGTGTTGGTATGTTGGTAAAGAGGAAACGATTGATATTGAATATATGCAGGTTGATTGGACAACGCTAGCAACTGGTTGGGGGCGTTGGCATGAGAATGAATACCAATACAGTTGGGATGATGCACCTGGAGTAACTTCTAAAATGCCAGGCATTGCAAATTGGGATGAGAGGTACAAAAGAGCTTTTAGCTGTTGGGTTATGGTGCATGGTTATGAAGCGCCATTACTTTATAGAAGATTTTACTCAGGCGAGGCTAAGGGCTTTCAGGGCATGTTGGATCTCTTCTGGAATGAACGTAACAACAATAATAAGCAGTTACCTACATTTAAATCTACTGGCAAGCGTATTGATAAAAATAAGAATGAAAAAACAGGCAAAGAGTGGACGCTAATAGTGCCAACTTGGGACTTTGTTAAGTTTGCAGATAGATGGGAAAATTTTGAGCTTCCAGGTATTGATAAAAATGGTACGCCAACTTTTGATGACCAAGATCCATTAATAGCTAATGGTAATGTTTCATTTCCTAGTTCTCAAGAAACTAGTTTAACTGATTCAGACATACCTTTTTAATATGCACGATACTGATTGGCAAAGAATAGCGCCAGAAGTTGCTAGACAACTTCTAGGCGAGCCAACCAGCGTCAAGTCTAATGAATGGCGTTGGGGAAATAAAGGATCTATGGTTTTTACTTTAGATACTGGTCAATTCTACGATTTTGAAGAAGGCGTAGGCTTTGGGGTTGCTGGCCTTATAAAGCATTTAGGTAAAAATGTTGAAGAGGTTTTAAAGCAGCATGGTTTTGAACGGCCATTACCACACTTACACTCCTTAAGTAGTAGCTCCCCTGCTACAAAAAGTAGTGGCCGTTCATTCTCGCGTGAGCAGATGGTAGATCTCTGGAAACAGGCTGTAATTAAAATGAAATATTCTGAAGATTTTATGGTTTTAAGATTTCCAGAAGGCCACCATATAAGACAAAAATATGCACCCTTTACAAAGCAGCCTAACGGCTCTTGGTCAATGAATAGGCCAGAGGGATTAATGCCATTATTTATAACTAACAACTACCCTGATAAGCCTGTATTGATTAGTGAGGGAGAAAAAGCCTGTCAGGGATCAGCTACATTACATAGTTATGATGTTTGTACTTGGCATGGTGGATGTAACTCATGGGATAAATCTGATTGGTCTAAAATTTATGGCAGAGATGTAGTTATATGGCCAGATAAGGATGCGGCTGGTTTAGAGGTTGCTGAAAAGATATCAGCATTTTTAAAACAAAATGGATGCAAGGTGAAAGTTGCACCAATACCAGATAACTTTAAAGATAAAGATGATTTATGGGATGCAGCAGCTAATGGTTATTTTAAAGATCCGCAAGAGTTTGAGGATTACATAAGAAAGTGCGAAGAAGTTAAATTAAAAGGATCTTTAACTTTTACCAGAGCAGACAAGGTATTGCAGCAGGTAACAAACCCAGAGTGGTTAATTAAGGATTGTATTGAGCAGAGATCATTAATACAGGTGTATGGCCCAGCTAAGAGTGGTAAATCATTTATTGCAATATCAATGGCATGTGCAATAGCTTCAGGCAAGCCGTTTTATGGCTTAAAAACCTCTAAAAAGCCTGTCCTTTATATTTGTGGTGAAGGTCAGCGTGGGGTAAAACGAAGGTTGGCAGCCTGGCAGCAGGCTCAGTATGACTTAACAGAAGTCCCGTTATTCTTGTCAGATAGGGCAGTCAGGATTGGTGATAAGGATGATTTTGACAGATTAAAAAAGGAAATTGAGGCTGTAGTGCTTATTGAGGGTGAGATATCAATGCTGGTTATAGACACTTTTCAAAGATGCTTTGCTGGCGGTGGTGGTAATGAAAACTCAGCTGAAGATGTTGGGAATTTTGTAGCTCAATTAGATACGCTGATAGCTGAATATGGCTGCGCAATATGCTTAGTACATCACTCAGGACATCAAGGTGGAAGAGCTAGAGGATCTTCAGTAATTGGAGCTTCTTTAGATTATGAATTTAAGGTAACAAGAAATGATGTTAGGGAAGATGATATGTTAGTGGAATTTCAGCAGACGCTTAATAAAGACGGACAAGGTATGTCGTCTATGAATTTTATATTTGAAGAGGTTGAGCTGATAGGGCAAGGTTTAGACTTAACAAGCGGATATTTAAAGCAAACTGATAAAAAGATTGAACCAAAAAGAGTAGGATCACCAGAACAGAGATTAGTTTTACAAGCAATAAATAGATTAGCTCTTAGGATTGATGAAGATAATCCAGAAGATGTCTTTGTAATGCCAAAGGACTTAAAATACCTAATCAAAAATACTAAAGGCGAGGTTATGAAGTATGAAAATTATAAAAAGATGTTTGGATCAATGAAAGAAAACGGAATGCTTTACCACATAAGTAAAGTTGGCTATCAAGATTATAAATTTAAAAAATTAGAGCCTAATTTTACAGAGGGAACTAACAGGGAAGTTACAGGAAAGAATGAGGGAAGTATTAATGAAAAATCATAAGATTAGCAGGGAAGGAAGGGATATATATATGCGTAGCATATATCCTTCCTCCCAAAAATGATGCAAAGGAAAAAGTATGAATGTATTAAGTTTATTTGATGGAATGAGTTGTGGACGTATTGCTTTAGATCGTCTTAACATTAAAGTAGATAATTATTATTCAAGTGAGATTGATAAATATGCTATGAAAGTGAGTGAAGCTAATTACCCAGATATTATTCAGGTTGGAGATATTACTGCATTAGATTTATCAACATTACCTAAGATTGATTTAATTATGGGCGGTAGTCCATGTCAGGGATTTAGTTTTGCTGGTAAACAGCTTGCATTTGATGATCCTAGAAGTGCTTTATTTTTTGAGTTTGTTAGATGTGTTAAGGAGCTAAACCCAAAATATTTTTTATTAGAAAATGTAAGAATGAAAAAAGAATACCTAGATGTCATATCTGAGCAAATGGGCGTTGAACCTATCTGTATTAACTCAGCCTTAGTAAGCGCACAAAACAGAGTTAGATATTATTGGACTAATATACCTGGAATAGAACAACCTGAACAAAGAGGTATAGTTTTAAGGGATATATTGGAGACTAATGAATCTGATGTTTTAGATAACATACAAGAAAAATCACACGTTATAAAAGCTCAGTATTATAAAAATAGTAAAGCTAACTTTAAAGCTAACAATGGTTTTAGAGCAACAGGTATACCACAAAAACCAATCCAAAGTGAAAATGGTAAGTCCCCAACACTTACTGCTGGCAATAAAGAGCAGTACATAGAAACCCACGACACACCTAAAAAAATACACGATATACCAAGAGATATATTAAAAGATAATGAAAGGCAAAGGAGAGTTTATGCAGAAGATGGCAAATCTCCATCATTATTAGCAAGGTCTGATAGTCCTAAAATAATGAAAGAAACCTACGACACACCTAAACAAGTAGGCGTTGCAGTAGATATTAAAGGCCATGACCAAATAAAAAGGGTTTATTCAGAGGATGGCAAATCATCAACGCTTACAACTTGTGGCGGTGGACATAGAGAGCCAAAGGTAATAACAGGCGGTGCGTTGCGAGCAAGATCAGTTAATGCAGAAGGTAAAAATGTAGCCTGGAAGGAAACGAAACCAAAACAAATGCTTGAATTAAGAAAGGATGATAAATCAAATGCAATATCCTCAGTAACTAAAGATATCGTGGTTGTAGAACAAGAAGTCTACTGGCGAAAACTAACACCTGTTGAGTGCGAACGCTTGCAAACAGCGCCAGATAATTACACGAACCATGTAAGCAATACCCAAAGGTATAAGATGCTTGGCAATGGATGGACTATTGAAGTAATAGCACACATCCTAAAAAAAATTAAACAAGATATATAAACACTAAACCTATAAATGAATAATTATTTAGAAGAAACATTTAATAAGGCCATAAAAGACTACAGATCTTTTGAGTCTGAAATAAATGCCAAATGGGGTGGTAGAAGAAGGCTATTTAAATGTGTGGATGTATCTCTGGAAATTAAGTTCTGTAAAGCTGAGATGATTTTTAAAGATAGTTTAGCTAACGAACATTATAAAAAGAAGATGGATAGACTGGCCATGATGAAAAGGGCTTATACGGCTCTAATTAAAAAGGCATTAGAGAATGGTTATAAAGAATTGCAGCTAGATTGCAGGTGCTATGAATATGCTAAAGACCAGGTTGCTATTGTTTGTGATTATGACTCACAACTACCTGGACTAAAGAAGATTCACGGCAAGGATAAGGACGTTGTTTTGTTTAGTGTGCAGGAGTTGTTTAGGTTTGTAGATCCATATATAGGCGTAAAGAGATCCTTAAAAGATATAAATATAAATGGGACGTTTACCAAAGTTAATTACAAATGAATGGAAAGGGAGACAAAAGGAGAGGAATGCAAATTACTAACAATGAATTTAATAATAATTTTGATCAAATATTTAACAAGAGGAACAAGGCTATGCCAATAAAACTAAAACCAAGTCAGAAGATTAAAGATAAATCTACAGGCAAAACTAAAACAGAACATTTCTACTTAAAAAGTATGACACTTGAGCAGCTAAAGGATCAGATAGATAACGCTAAAACGCTGCCTAAAATTAAGTTGAAATGTATTAGAGAAATTATTAAAAGGAATAAAGATGCTAAGTAAATATGATGCAGTAAACAAACCAAAACATTATCAGGGCATTGTAGAGTGCTGGGATCTAATAAGGGATAGATTAGGTGCTAAGGGCTTTGCAGACTATGCATTAGGTAATGTGCATAAGTATTTATTTAGGCATAGAGATAAGGGTGAGAATATAAGAGATTTAAAAAAGTGTCGTATATACCTTGATGAAGTCATCAAATACTACGAAAATTTGTAAATACTAAACATGAATATAGATAAAGATAAATTAAAAGAAAAGATTAACGAGGGTAAAAGCTCGCGTGAAGTAGCTATGTCATTGGGATGCAGTCCATCTACAGTGAGAAAAGCAGCAAAAGAAGCAGGCTTAAAGTTTGCATGTAAATCAAATTGGAGAAAAGATTAATGAAAATTAAGGTCAAACATAATATAAAAGAAGTAAGTATCTGGACTAAATCTGTTTATAAAAATGAGATCCCTTTTGCTACAGCTATGGCAATAAATAAAACGCTTGGCATAGCTCCATTTAAGTTAAAGGGTTTAGACAAAGTATTAGGCCAACAAATGAAGGCAAAATTAGATAGGCCCAGAGACCAAACAATTAAGGCTTTTTTTAGAATACAAGCCAGAAAACAGAATTTAACTGGGACGCTTGGATTTCAGGACTGGGCGGCAAAGATAATGAAATTCCAAATAGAGGGCGGCACAAGAACTAAAAAGGGCAAAGTTGGTGTGCCAATGAAAGACAATCCAGCATTAAATGCATTTGGTAATATTAGAGGATTAAGAGGTAAAGGTTATATTAAAAATAAGAAGCAAAAAATATTAACTATCAATGGCAAGACTGGTGTATGGGAGAAGCATAAAGATAAAACACTTAAATTAATGGTGATATTTAGAGACTCAGTTCAATACAAAATTAGATTTCCTTTTTATAAAATAGCAAAAGGTTATGTTAATAATAATTTTGATAAAAACTTAACAGCAGAATTTAATAAAGCTGTTAAAGGATCTAAATGAATTTAGCATTAGATTTTGACGAAACTTATACTCTAGATCCAGAGACGTGGAATAAAGTTATACAGTTATTTTTAACGTCAGGTCACAAAGTCTATTGCGTCACTAAAAGATATGAACATCTATCCAAAGATATAAAAAATGTTTTAGACATTCCAATAATTTTTGTACCAAGAAGCGTAGCTAAAATGCAAGCGGTAAAAAGCGTTGGTATTAAAATTGATGTATGGATAGACGACAAACCTCAATCAATCTATCCATATAAGATAAACAAAAAGAAATTATCTGCATTCCATGTAAGCAATAAGCCAATAAGTAGGTGGAAAAAATGATAGGTTCTTCTAGCCAAAGACACAAGGGTAATTCAAAATCGCAATTTTCTTTTAGACTAACCCTTTCTCAACTAAGGTAATTACAGCGCATTCTATGGCTACACAAAGAGATCTTGCAGAACACTTGGATCTAAGCACTAAGCGGATAAGCGAGCTTATAAGGGACGGCATACTACCTTCTAAAATGGGTAGGAGTCCTTTAAATATAGATGTTTGCAGAATAGCTTACATTTCTTACCTCAGAAAACTTGGTGGCTACAACAAGAGAAGCGGATCAGGAGATATAGCTGAGGAAAAGACCAGGCTAACTAAAGCACAAGCTGATAAAGCTGAGTTAGAAGTATCTTCATTAGAAGGTGAGCTAATACCAGCAAAGCTTGTACAAGATACCTGGTCTGAGCTTGTAGCAAACGTAAGAGCAAAACTGCTAGGACTACCATCTAAAATTGCTCATCAAGTTATAGCGGTTGAAACATACCAGGATGCAGAATTAATAATCAAAGATCAGGTGTATGAAACACTTGATGAACTTTCAGGAACTAATGGAATACCAACTGAATATGCTGAACGTGTTGAAGAACACCAGGCAGACATTTAAACCACCGCCAAAATTAACAATAAGCGAATGGGCGGATAGTTATAGAAAACTATCGCCTGAATCTTCTGCTGAGTCAGGATCATGGAGAACTTCACGTTGTGAATACCAACGTGAAATAATGGACACCTTTAATGATCCAACTACTGAAAGAATTGTTGTTATGACTTCAAGCCAAGTAGGTAAAACTGAAATCCTCTTAAATGCTATTGGATATTATATAGATCAAGATGCTTCACCAATTTTAGTAGTACAGCCTAATCTTTCTATGGGACAGGCTTTTAGTAAAGATAGACTTGCTGCAATGATAAGAGATAGTGAAAAGCTAAAAGATTGTGTGGCTGATGCTAAAAGAAAAGACTCATCCAATACAACCATGCACAAAAAGTTTGCAGGTGGCCATATTTCTATAGTTGGATCTAATTCTAGTGCTGGACTCGCTAGTAGACCTATCCGTATTTTATTACTAGATGAGTGTGATAGGTTTGAACAAAGCGTAGGTGGTGAAGGTTCACCAATAGCATTAGCGGTAGCCAGAACTAAAACTTTCTTTAATCGCAAGATCTTTATGTGTAGCACCCCAACAATAAAAGGTTTATCCGCTATTGAGGCTGCATTTGAAGAATCAGATCAAAGATACTTTAATGTGCCTTGCCCTGAGTGTAATTTTAAACAGATATTAAAATGGAAAAACGTAGTATGGGAAGAAGATAAACCTGAGACTGCTGCCTATGCTTGTGAAGATTGCGGATCTGTAATAGAAGAATCAAAGAAGCAGTGGATGATTACCAATGGCGAGTGGATAGCTACAGCTCCCAAAGTTAAAACTGCTGGCTTTCATATTTCAGAACTCTATTCAGTTTGGAGTACCTGGTCTGATATGGCTATTAACTTTCTGGAAGCTAAGAAAAACCCTGAAACTTTAAAGACATTTATAAATACTAGCTTGGGTGAGAGTTGGGAAGAAAAAGGTCAAAGTATTAATTATGAAGATCTCCTAGATAGAAGGCTTAATTATGATATTAATACAATACCTGAAGATGTTATGGTTCTGGTTGCAGGAGTTGATACCCAAAAAGATAGATTAGAGATCTCATTAGTTGGTTTTGCTAGAGATTATGAATGTTATGTTATTGACCACCGCATATTCTGGGGAGATCCAAACGCTGCTCAGGTATGGAATGATCTTGATGATTTCTTAAAGAAAAGATTTCAAACTGAATCAGGTAGGATCATGCCAATATCTTGCACATGTATTGACTCAGGCGGACACCACACCAATCAGGTTTACCAATTTACTAAACCAAGACAAGCAAGAAGGGTTTTTGCTATTAAGGGTTTATCAGTTGCTGGCAAGCCAATAGCAAATAAGCCAACATTTGTAGGTAAGAATAGAGCTGTACTTTATGGAGTAGGTACAGATCAGGCTAAAGAATTAATATATGGAAGATTAGCAGTTGAACCAGATAAAACCACATTACATTTTGCAGCAGATCTTGATGAAGAATACTTTAAGCAGCTTACAGCTGAGAAAAGAATAACCACCTTTACAAGAGGAAAGAAACAAATGGTCTGGAAACAGATACGTCCAAGAAATGAAACTCTTGATTGTTTGGTTTATTCATTTGCAGCTATCTATATACTAAATCCCAACTGGGATTCTATTGAGACTAAAATTCTAAATCAATCAGCAGATCCAGTTAAAAATAATCAATCACAAAGAAATAATGCAAATATAAGACCTGGAAGAAATTTTGTTAATTCTTGGAAAGATTTATAATCATTAAACATAGCCTTGACACCTATAATCTGCACCCATAGTGTTTTAGTTAGATTAATCTAATTACATTTTGGGGTTTTTGTTTGAGCAATATCTTTGATACTGAAAATTATCCATTAGAAATACCAACTACCTTACAGGTTAATGGCTATTGGGCGTGGAAAAGAACAGACCTGTCAAATGATTATCCTACTGCTGATTATTCATTAGTATATAAATTGAATTTAATTAGCGGATCTACAGCAACCGCAATATCAATAACAGCTACAGAAGCTAATAATGAATACATATTTTTACACACAAGCACCAACTCAGTAACTCCAGGCGATTATAAATATGTAGTTAAGATTACTAAAACAGCTGGCGGAGCTGAAGCACATTTAGAAACAGGCTATGTAACTATCGAGAACGAAACTGTTAGATCTTTTGCAAAACAGATGTTAGATGCTATTGAAGCAGTGGCACTTAATAGAGCAACTATGGATCAATCATCAATGAGTATTGCTGGCAGATCATTAAGCAGAATGTCTATAGATGAATTAAATACATTTAGAGATAAATATAAAACTGAATATTTACAAGAAGTAAAAATGGCAAGAGTAAAGAACAAACAAGGAAGCGGTAATAATATAAAAGTAAGGTTTGGATCTACAAACACCTATAACCCTACAGACCTAACATAATGGCTTGGTATAACAACATATTTAAAACTAAGCCCGAAAAAAGATCTTTTACATTTAAAAGAAATTATACAGGTGCTAGTACAGGTAGGCTGTTTGCTGATTTTATAACCAGTTCTAAATCAGCAGATGCTGAAATTAAAGACAGCCTAAGAACCCTAAGAGATAGAGCCAGAAACTTATCAAATAATGACTCTTATGTTTCTAGATATTTAAAGTTAATGGTAAGCAATGTTATTGGAAAACATGGCGTAAGAATTTCAGCTAAGGCCAGAGATGACAATGGATCTCTTGACCTATCAGCTAATAAACAAATAGAAGATGCCTGGAAAAAATGGACTAAAGTAGGAACTTGCACCGCCAATGGCAGAATGTCGTTTTTAGATTGTCAAAAACTTTTTGTTGAGTCTCTTGCAAGAGATGGCGAGGTTCTTATTAGACATATTAAGACCAATAATAGTCCTTATGGTTATCAGATACAGTTTATTGAAAGTGATTTATTAGATGAGACTTTAAATTACACGCTTAAAAATGGCAATAAAGTCTGCATGGGTGTAGAAGTAGATCAATACAGAAAGCCTATTGCATACCATTTGTATAAAGAAAATCCTTATGGTGACTCATACGACATAAGTAACAAGCATATCAGAGTGCCAGCAGAAGAAATTACACACTGCTACATGCCTAATAGAGCAGAACAAACTAGAGGTGTGAGCCATATTGCCACTGCAATGTCTAATATTAAACAGCTTTCAGGATATTTAGAAGCAGAAATAGTAGCTGCAAGACTAGGAGCAAGTAAGTCAGGTTTCTTTAGTTCAGCTGATGGTAGTTCTTATGTTGGAGATGACCATGAAGATACTTTTAATCCTGTTATGAATGTAGAGCCTGGAACATTTCAACAACTGCCAGACGGCATGACCTTTACCCCTTATGATCCTACTCATCCAACTAGTGCATTTGAAGGTTTCACAACTACAGTATTAAGATCTATAGCTTCAGGCCTAAACATCTCATACCACGCTTTGAGCAACGATTTAACCAGTGTCAACTACTCTTCAATCCGTCAGGGTGCATTAGAAGATAGATCTAACTACCAGCTTTGGCAAGAGTTTATAGTTCAACATTTTGTAGATGTAGTTTTTAAAAGATGGTTAGAAATGTCTATAACAACTAAAGCTATAAATCTTCCAATGGGTAAATTTGATAAGTTTGCTGATAGCGTTAATTACATTCCAAGATCATTTGCCTGGATAGATCCACTTAAAGAAATGCAAGCCAATGTAGTAGGTCTGCAAAATGGCATTATTTCTTACTCAGATATTGTTAGTAGCTATGGAAAAGATGTTGAGGAAACATTTGAACAACATGCAAAAGAACAAGAATTAGCCAAATTATATGGCATTAGCACTGCTTTCCAGCCTTTTGGTAATAAAGCACCAGTTCCAGCTGAAGTAGAAGGAGAAGCTGAAAATGAAGAATAAAGAAGTTCAAGAGGTAGAAATACCAAATGAAAAACATCCATTAACTAGCGAGGTTAAAAATATGGAAATTGAAAACAATGAACATATCCTTGACGAAGTAGCAGCTGAAGAAATATTAGCTGTTGAAACAGTAGAGGATGTGGTTGTAGAAGAAGAAATTAATGTAGATGGAAATGATAGATTATTTAGCAATGAAATTGCTTACAGAACAATAGACCTATCAAGAGCTAAATATATTGATGAAGATAATAGACGCGTCCGTATTTCAGTCTCAAGTGAAAGTGAAGTGCTGCGCGATTTTGGCTTAGAAGTTTTAAGCCATAAAGCTGAAGATATAGATATGTCATTTATAGCCTCAGGCAATGCTCCACTACTTGCGAATCATAGAATGGATGAGCAGATTGGGATTGTTGAAGAATTTAAACTTGATGAGACTGCTAAGAGGACAACAGCAGTAGTCAGATTTGGGCAATCTGATTTAGCCACTCAAGCATGGTTAGACGTAAAAAGCGGTATAAAGAAAAATATCTCCGTTGGTTACAAAATTAACACACTAGAACGATCAAACAACGACATTATCGGAGATCATTACAGAGCATCATGGATGCCAATGGAAGCCAGCTTAGTTGCAATAGGGGCAGATTTATCGGTAGGTATTGGAAGGTCAAAATCAAAAACAAACAAAAAGGTAAAAATTAAAATGGAAGAAAAAAAAGAAATTAACCTTGATGAAGTAAGATCCCAAAGTGCGGATGATGCTAGAAAAGAAATGGCTAAAAACTCAAAAGAGATTTTAGATCTAGCTGCTAAACACAACAAAAGAGATCTTGGTAATCAAGCAATAGGAAATGGATCAAGTGTTGAAGAATTTAGAGGAACATTACTAAATGAAATTGGTAATTCACAACCTTTAGAAACTCCTGCAAATATTGGCTTAACAGAAAAAGAAACTAAAAGGTTCTCAATTCTAAAAGCAGTAAATGCTATGGCTAATCCAACTGATAGACGTGCGCAAGAGGATGCTGCATTTGAATTTGAATGTTCAGCTGCTGCTGCGGATGTGCAAGGTAGAACAGCACAAGGCGTAATGCTTCCTGCTGAGATTATGTCTCAATGGGGAAATAGAGGAATGACAATGGGTAATGAAGGTGATCTTTCAGGTGAAGATTTCAGACCTCAAGACTTTATAGATGTTCTAAGAGCTAATTCAAGCATCATGTCAGCAGGCGCGACCATGCTTCGTGGATTAACAGGTGATGTGAAAATACCGAAGAAATTAACTGCTTCAGCCGCTGCTTTTGTAGCTACTGAAGGTGGTGCGGTTGCTAACCAGACTCCTACTATTGGAAATATTAGTCTTACTCCCCGCACATTAGGAGCATTTGTAGATACAACTCGCCAACTTATGATTCAATCTTCATTAGATGTTGAAAATCTAATTAGAGACGATCTAACTAAGGCTATAGCAATTCATATCGACAATGTAGCTATTAGCGGTTCTGGTAATAATGGAAACCCAAAAGGCATTTTAAATACAACTGGAATTAACTCTGCCGCAGCTTTTGCAGCAGCAGCTTCTCCAACTTATTTAGAAATGCTTGGAATGGAATCTTTAGTTGCTGCCGACAATGCTCTGCTTGGTGATTTAAGTTACATAGTAAATCCTACAAATATGGGAAATATGAAAGGAACTCCAAAAGTAGCAGGAACATCTAGCTTTGTCGCAGAAGGTGGTCAAATAAATGGATATAACGCAATAGTTTCAACACAAATTGATGCTAATAAATATTTATTTGGTAACTTCTCAGACTTCCTAGTTGGCTTCTTTGGAACGCTTGATATTGTTGTAGATCCATATAGCTTATCTTCAACTGGTAGTGTCAGAATCGTGGCATTAAATTCAGTAGATATGGCCGTAAGACACCCAGTATCATTCTGTAAAGCTGGTTAATTAATGGTGATGACAACCAATAATGGGAATGGTGGCAGCAATGCCACCATCACTAATATGAAAAAATATGTAGTAATAAAAGATACAGTTCTAGATTCAGAAACAGTCTACGTTGGCGATATAGTAGAAATTGTTGAGTCTGTTGGTAATGAGCTTGTCTACTATGGCAAAGTTGAAGAATATAATGGCAAAGGATCTAAGAAATCAGATAGATCTGAAGGCCTTAAAAGTTCAGAAACTAAACCAATGAAAACTAGAGCTGATAAGTAATTATGGCTCTTGAAAGTGCAGCAGATTTCAGATCTTATACCAATCCAGGTATAGGTGGCGTGTCTGCTACATTTTTAGAGATCCAGAATAATTTAAGCGGTAACACGTCAATAATTAACATAATAATTGACCAAGAATATTTTAATATACAAGGTAATAGCGTTGGCGTAGATGGCTACCAGCCAAGAGCAATGATAAGCATTTTAGATGCACCATATATAAGTATTGATGATAAATTAACAGTACATGCGGTTACGACAAATAAAGGGAGCCAATTAACTCCAGAGACTGTATTTAAGGTTGTCTCAGCTGAGAATGACAATCTAGGAATGGTTAATCTTGTTTTGGCTGAATTTGCATGAGTTTATACGAGCTAGAAACCGAAGAAGATATGGACTCTTATTTAGATACAGAATTTGGTCATGGAATACAGGCCACTTATGTAAATAGCAATAATGCTAGTGCTGTAATTAATATTATTTTAAATAATGAATTTTTAGAAAATGATGCAGGTGTTGGAATAGAAGGAACTCAACCCATTGCCTATTGTAGATCTATAGATCTACCAAGTATTGCATTTGGCAATCAATTAAATGTAACAGCGGTAAAGGATGTTGATGGAAATATATTAAGTCCTGCTCAAAATTATACAGTTGTAAGCATTCAATCAGATAGAACTGGATTTACTTCTTTAGAGTTGGAGAAAGCATAAATGGCTAACCACTTACGCACACAAATAAGAGATCAGATTAAAACAACATTGACTGGCCTTACAACCACTGGAAATAGGGTTACTGATTCCAGAGTATATCCAATAGCAAGCAACGGCACACCAGCTCTTGTTATTTATACAAAAGAAGAAACATCCATGCCCTTAGACATGGGAACTAACACCACAAGAATTATAGATAGAAATTTAACAGTAGCAGTAGAAATCTATGTAAAAGCTACTGCAAATTTTGATACTACTCTCGATACTATCTGCAAAGAAATCGAGATGGCAATATATGCAGATCCAACATTAAACGGATTGGTTCAGGACTGCTATTTGGAAACAACTAGTATTGAATTTAATGCAGAAGGTGAAGCTCCAGTTGCTTTTGCAACTTTGGATCTTTTAACAAACTATATGAATTTGGCTACCACGCCTGATTCAACAACAGGAACATAATTATGGTCTTACATAAAAACGGAACTTCAGTAATAGCTCATCCAGCGTGTGTTGAGAGTATGTTGAACAATGGCTGGAAAGAAGAAGCAGCTAAATCTAAACCTTCTTCAAAACAAGAAAATAAAAAAAGCGAGGAATAAAAAATGGCAGTTCAAAAAGGAAATGCTGGAATAATAAAGGTAGGGGGTTCAAATGCCGTTGGGGAAATGAAATCCTACTCTTTTGAGCATAACAGCGACACAATCGAAAGTTCAGCAATGGGTTCAACTTTCAAAACTTATGAAACAGGATTAACGGATTTCACGGCTAGCATTGATGCTTACTGGGATGAAGATAGCGCAGCTCAAACAGCAATGACAGCTGGCGCAGAAGTTAGTTTAATCTTCTTTCCTGAAGGCGAGGCAAGTGGTGCAACCAGATATACAGGAACTGCATTAGTTACTAGCATATCAACACAAGCCAGCCATGATGGATTAGTAGAAATTTCATTCTCTGTACAGGGTAAATCAGCTCTAGTAACTTCAACTCCATAATGAATGCTATAGAGAGAGCAAAGGGACACTTTGCGGAGCAGGAGATAAAAATTATTGAAGTGCCTGAATGGGCGGATGAGCATGGGAAACCATTAACGATATATGCGAAGCCGTTAACTCTAGCTGAAACTAGCAAACTCTACAAAATGAGTAAGCAGGATAATTTAGAGATGATGGCTTATGTATTAATTTACAAGGCCTTAGACGAGGACATGGAAAAAATGTTTAGTCTAAGCGATAAACAAGACTTACTAAATAATGTAGATCGTGAGGTGTTAGTTGCCGTTGCTCAACAAATTATGGGTGAAGAGCCTATTGAGGAAACAAAAAAAAACTAACAAAGGACGCTAGTTTGTTTATGCAATATGCACTAGCAGAAAAACTTGGTAAAACTCATAAGGAGATCCAAGAAATTAGCGTCCAAGAATTCCAAACGTGGATAGCTTATTTAGAAATAATTGAGGAAAAGAATAATGGCTAAAAAGAAAATTGATTTTATATTAAGTGCTGTTAATAATACTAAAAAATCTTTTGATGTTGTAACCAGTGGACTTGGAAAAATGGCTGGCGTTGCTGGCAGTGCAACCAAAGGCGTTGCTGCTGTTGGTTTGGCAGCCGTTGGAACGGCTACTGCTCTTGCTGTTCTTGTTGATAAATCCTTTCAGACTGTTGATGCTATAGGAAAAACATCAACTCAAACAGGTATAGCTACAGATACACTTCAGGCATTCCACTTAGCTGCAAGAGAGTCAGGAACTACTATTGAGGGAGCTAATACAGCATTAATTAAATTTGCCAGGACAATAGGTGATGCTGATAAGGGGCTAAAAACTCAAGCAGATATATTTAAGGATCTTGGTATTAATTTGCGCGACACGTCTGGTGATATGCGTTCTTTTGATGATATTTTAGCTGATACTGCCAAAGGTATTAGCTCAATGGGATCTCAAAGCGAAAGAGCTAGTGCATTAGCTGGTTTATTTGGCAGACAGGGTGTTATTTTAACTGGTGCTATAAAAGATTTATCAGAAAAAGGACTAATTAAATTTATTGAAAGAGCAAAAGACTTAGGCGTGGTTTTAGATAAATCAGTCATAAGAAGAACTGAGGAATTCAATGATGCTATTGGCGTTATAAAAATGCAACTTGGATCTTTTGTTAATAATATTACAACATCTTTTTTACCAGTATTTGAAAAAATGCAAACAGCAATAGCTGGTTTTATAACAGAGGCTATTGATGAGGCTGGCGGCATGGATCAGTTGGGGGTGGATATAGCAAATGGAATTATAGAAGCATTAGCCAGTGCTGTTGAAACTATGGGGCTATTTGCTGATAGCACTATTAATATGGCAAGTAGATCAAAAGTTGCATTAGCAAAACTTTCTAACGGCTATTTGGCTTTAAGAGTAACAATATTAAAAACTAAAAACTTACTTGGTGATTATGATGACGAACTTAAAACTGTAACTGATGCTATATATGAAAATAATATTGCTATTGTTTTTGGAGAACAAAAGACAACCAAATATGGGGATGCTGCGACATTAACAGCAGGTAAAATGAGGAGTTATAAAATGACTCTTGATGATGCTGCTGATGGCACGGATGCCGTAGTGGTTGCTACAGATGAATTGACAACTAAATTAGTTAATATTGGTAGTCCTCTTCAGGTATTTATTGCAAGTTTAGGCAAAGATGGTTTAGCAAAAACTATTGAAACAACAACTGTTGGAGCTATGAGAAAGTTTGAAGATTCTATTGTTGAAACAATAAAAACTGGCAAATTGTCATTTAAAGGTTTTGCTGATTATGTTATTGAACAAATGCTAAGAATTGCTATACAGCAAATGATCTTAAAACCAATTACAGGATCTTTTGAGTCATTTTTTGCAGATTTTGGAAGCATGTTTGGTTCTGGTGAGGGTGGAGCTTTTACTGGATCTGGCAATAGATCAGGTGGTATGGATGGTCGTGGTGGATTTCCAATGATGGTACATCCAAATGAAACAGTGGTAGATCATACAAAAGGTCAGTCTTTAGGTGGTGGATCTACAACAGTTAATTTTAATATTTCTACAGTTGATGCTGCTGGTTTTGATGACCTATTACAGTCAAGAAAAGGCCTTATAACTCAAATAATAAATAACAGCATGAACAAGCAAGGCAAAATGGGAATCTTATAATGGCACTTTATCCAACAACAGTTAATTTTGGTGCGACCAGCTTCCAAGACAATAGACCAACCCTTTTAAATCAAACATTATCAGGATCAAGGTCTGTTAGACAAATAGGTGGTCAGTATTTTTCCTTTACTGTACAAATGCCACCAATGACACAAGAAAATGCTCAGGCTTATTTTGCTTTTTTACAAAAACAGAAGGGACGTTTTACACATTTTACGATTACAGCACCATTAGATAATCTTGGTGGAAGTCGCTTAGAAACAGATATAAAAGTAGTAGGAGCTCAGGCAGTAGGAGATACAAGTATTGAAGTAGACGGCCTTACAAACAACCAGGCAGGTGCTTTCAAGGCTGGAGATGTTATAAAGTTTAATGACCATGATAAGGTCTACATGATTCAATCTGATATGGATGCTACTGGCACTTCTGCCACAATTTTAATATCACCGCCATTAATATCAACTCTTGCAGACAATGAAGTTGTTGTTACTAATAAGCCGCAATATACAGTTTATTTAGCTAATGATGAAATTATGTATACAACTGATTCAAGCGGTATGTTTAATATTTCATTTGATGTCAGGGAACGTATTACCTAATGCCACGATCATTATCTACTGCACTACAAAATCAAGTATCAGCAGAAGCCACAACAACAGCCTTTTTAATTGAGCTTAATTTATCTAGTGTAATTCGATTAACAGACCATCATGTGAATGTTACTTATAACTCAGAAGCCTACGAAGCTGGCGGATCTTTTTTAAGCGTAGATAACACAACAGAAACAGGTCAACTCCAGGTAGATGAATTATTAATAGGCTTTTCTAATGTTACAGATCAGGTTAGGTCTTTAATACAAGATGGATCTTTTACAGATAAAGTTGTTGAAGTAAATTTAGCTTATTTTGATGCAGCTGGAGCTATAGTTGGCGCAATATCTTATTTTACTGGTCAAATACAAAGCGTATCTATAGATGAGTCTATAAATAATTCAGTTATTAGTTTAAGTGTCGCTAGTCACTGGGCAAATTGGAACTTAGCGAAGGGCCTTTATTATACAGACGAAAGCCAGCAGGCATTCAGTACAGGTGATAAAGGCCTTGAATTTGCTACTCAGGCTAAAAGTAATGTTAGGTGGGGTTCTTAAATGATTTCAATGACATTTTTTCAAACAGTTGCATTTGTAGCCAAAAAACTAGCAGTAATTAAAAAAATATTATTTATAGCTACCATTGCTATGGGTGTTAAAAACTGGCGTACTGCAAAAGATATGTTGGCAAAAGGCCAAGATATTATGGGGACTAAAATTGCAGCTGGTGGCGGTATTCCTATTGTGTACGGAACAAGAAGAGTAGGTAGCACTATTGTCTATATGGACACTTCTGCCAATAGATCTAAGGATCTTTATGTGGTTTATGCAATAGCTCTGGGTGAGTTAGATGAAATTATGCTTGAAACTATTGAGGTAGATGGCAATAGACTTACAGACTCTAATCAGTTTAGAAATGGTGGTTATCTAGGTACAGATAAAATTACTTCTGGTAATGGCAGTTTATGTACAGGAAATCAAACTGGCGGATCAACCAATTTGACTGGTGGTACATTTGGAACAAATCCAGCTTTATCTTATAGATATGTATTTAATGCTCATCATGGTAAAGCAGCACAAACAGCAGATCCAATGCTTAGAGCTTCTATTGGATCTACCTGGACAACTGCACACAAACTAAATGGTATAGCTTATATTAGTTCCTCATTTGAGTATGATTCTAATGGTATGTTTTCTGGTATTCCAGCAATTACAGTTGTGGTTAAAGGTAAAAAAGTTTATGACCAGAGATCTGATTCAACAGCTGGCGGATCAGGAGATCAAAGAATTGCAGATGTTAATACTTATCAATATTCCAATAATCCAGCTATTTGCTTTCAGGACTATATTTTAAATGCAGATTATGGAAAACAAATACCAGCCGCAAAAGTAAATTTACCAACATTTACTACAGCTGCAAACTTGTGTGATACAGAAGTAGATCAGCCATTTTTTAACGGCACGGCCAAACCTATTACCTGGAGTGGCGTTAGTGGCAATAAATTTATAAGTATTACAGATGAGGATAAGTGGTGGCAAAATAAAGTAGGAGAGCTAATTGATTTATATGATTCTAATGGCAACCAGGTGCTTGATGCAGCAGAAATAATCGCAGCTATAAGGGATGGGTTTTTTGATGAAAATGAGCAATATCTTTTATACATAGATGCAACTCTAGGATCTAATTATTCAAGCAATACAGGTACTTATTTAAACAAGGTAAAACGCTTTACTCTCAATGGCGTGCTTGATACCAATAATTCTGTAATGGATAACTCAAAAGAGATGCTATCGAGCATGAGAGGTGTCTTTACTTACTTTAATGGGCAGTATGAGCTGCAAGTAGAAGATACTGGATCTGCAACTTTTAATATTAATGATTCACATATTATTGCTGAAGCAGGCATAAGTGTGGATTACGGAAATAAAGATAAAAAAGCTAACAAGGTTGTAGTTGAATATTTTAATGCACAAAAAAGATATGAGCTAGACACTCAAAGTGTTTTGCATGTAGTCAATGGTCAAGACTATACCTATGATGATGGCGGTGAAATTTTAGAAGTACGCGTTGAGTTTCCGTTTTGTACAGATCCCTATTTAGCTTTTAATTATGGAAAGGCCATATTAACAAGAAGCAGAAAGCAGACCAGTGTGCAATTTGTTGGGACACCAGAACTTTATAAAACGAATGTTGGGGATATAGTAAATCTTACTTATCTTGGACTTGGTTTTGATGGGAAAATATTTAGAATTGAAGCGCTTGAATTAACAGCGGACGGATTAGTTAGCGTTAGCATGATTGAATACTTTGACATCTATACTTGGGAAGTTCCAGCACAAGAACCAGTAGAAACTCATGTAAATATTCCTTCAGCTTATGCTGTAAAAAAACCAGAAAATATTGCATTTACTGATACAGATGATTCAGCTACAGATAGACCTTTTTTAGCCTGGACACTTCCTACAGATTATCCGTATTATCAATGGCGCGTAAATATAGTTGATTCAAGCGGCAACCAGCAAATTAATAGAATAGTTGATGTTAATAATTGTGATTTAAATTATTTGCCAAAAGGAACTGGCTATATAGCAAGTATTACGGCCTTAAATACTTTAGGTGTTGAATCTTTACCAGAAACTAAAACCTTTACAGTTGGAGATGAGCCAACAGGAACTGGTGATCTTCAAGATGGAGCTGTTACAGATCTAAAGGTAAATGATTTATCTGCTGTAAAAATTAATACTGGTGAGCTTAATTTAGGAACTGAAAATGGCATGGCCGTTAAGCAAGCCAAGTCAGGCTATACAGATACAACTACTGGTTTTTGGTTAGGTAATGATGGTGGTACTCCTAAATTTAACATTGGAACTAGTAGTAATCATTTTAAATTTGATGGTACAGGTGTAAGTATTAAGGGTGCTTTAGAAGCAACGGCTTTGACTATAGATGGCAATGCTACTATTACAGGAACGCTTGATGCTTCACACATTACAGTTGATGGCGACGCTTTAGATACTTTATTGGGCGTTGCAGGTACGGGAGCAAATAAGGTTTTAACACTTGGCTATGATGCAAAGAATAAGCTAGAAGTTACTGGTACACATTTAAAATATACAGCTTACGACCAGGTGCAAGCAAATGGTGATCTAGCATTAGATATGTTTGAAACTAGTGCTACTTTTTATCCTTCAGCATCAAGAATTGGTTGGATTCCAACTGTTATTAATGCAGGTGGTCAGGTTACTACAAGAAATTTAGAACTTAATTCACAAACCACACCAACCTATTCAACAAGCAATCTTTTATATAATCTAGGCGGTGCTTTATATTGGAATGGCAATGCGGTTGGAACTGGTAACTCATTTATAACATCAATAGTTGCAGGAACAAATCTTAATGGTGGCGGTGCTTCTGGAGCTGTTACTTTAAATTTAGACTCAACTA
>Ga0209091_10001119_pt1 | contig 24206 bp, 26 predicted proteins | sample ArcticOcean_MG_C_6_FD_187438 | JGI IMG/M metagenome (GOLD analysis project Ga0209091, IMG submission 187438) | Marine microbial communities from western Arctic Ocean - ArcticOcean_MG_CB8_128 (SPAdes) (version 2) | ecosystem: Environmental > Aquatic > Marine > Oceanic | place: Arctic Ocean...
ATTATTTCCACCCCCACTTTTATAAGATTTATCTATTCCTGATACCGCTAATTCAGAGAAAGAGTTGCTAGCACCACCTTTCTTTTTAATCTTATGCATTGCAACTTGATAAGCACTCTGATCCTTTTGTGTTTCTTTTGCTTCTTTCTTAAATGCAGCTATAGTAAATACATTCTCAGGTGCTTGTCCAATAGTTTCTAAAGAGAGATTATTAACTGTAACATTTAAACTATGTTTCTTTGTATTCCATGCTACTCGTGCCTCCTTCATATTTTTTCCACTACCTAAAGCATTTGCTATAAACTGAGATTTTAAATTTCCCCTCTTTGACAGTCTGTTCTTTGAGTCCTTTAGTACATTTATATGGGTACTAAGGTGTTCATCTTGTACATACTCATCTAGTAGTACCGCTTCAAGAGAGTCAGCCATTGAATCTTCAAGAGCTCCATTATCATATTTTACTCGTTCAGAAGAATTCTTTATATCTTGAGCCTTTTTATTGTACTCATTTCTCTGATGATCTGAGTGCCTCTGCGATAGTTGTCTTTTAATTGCATCTGCTTTAGGCCAGAACTCTTCATTAGCAACATGGTCACCTAGCTCATCTATACGTTCTTTCCATGAGCGATTCATTCCCGGTGGGCCTTCTGCCTTATGCTGGAACTCATCTACAAAGTTGTTAAAGGCTTCTGGATCTGGACTATTCTTTGCTTCACTACTTTCCCAAGCAAGCATAACTGAATTTCCCCACTCTAATGCTTCTGCATCGGCATGTGATCTTCTTAACCCCTCTCTAAAGTAGGGACTCTCTCCTCCTGATATTGTCCCATTTCTTACATTGTCTCGAAACTGTTTCCTTTGATCGGGGGTTGCATTTTTGTAGGTTGCTTCACCCTTTGCAACTAGCTTTTTGTTTTCTTCGTTTGTCTCTTTATTATGAGCATCCATAACTCCGGGTGCAAACTTTAACATTGTACCTAAGAAGTCGGACACCGCTTTTGCTTCTCTTCCAGCATTCCTGTCGGCAGAAACTTGGCGTACATTTGTGTTTGTACCTCTACCTCTACGGAATATTTTATTTGGGTCTCTTTTCTTTCTAGCTGAAGCTAGTAGTTCTGCTTTTGAAGCCATAATATTATTTCCTTAAGCGTGGGATTTTGGTGCGTCTGCGGCTGGAGTTACTTTAGTATAACTCTTGTAACCAGCGTAACCTTTGACACCAGCCCCTGCCATATTTAATGCTCTCTCATTTGCGGAAGCATACGCTTGTGTAGGCATACTCATCAGAGCACTCTTATATTGCATTCGTCTACTAATCCTGTCTCTGGTAATACCTCCTCTTTCTTGTCTCCTAGAAGTTACTCCTCTTTGGAAGTTATCCTCTAGATCTCTTGTGTTATTAGCAATGTGTCTCCTAAGATTACCCATGATAGCATCAGCAGTCTGTCCTCCACCTATTGTTTCAAAGTTCTGTGATTGTAGTCGAGCCTGATCTTCTCTTGCCATTACAAGCATATCCAACTTTGCACTAGCGGCATCTTCGGCACTTTTGTATCCTTCTTTCTCTATGTTTATTTCTTCTGAATAAGCTGAAGCCATATCATGCTGGTATGCTTCACCTGCTATTACGGCATTCTGATTAGCTGCGGCATTTGCAGCACTAACTTGTGCATCTTGTGCTTGTTGAGCTTGCTGTTGCTGCATCATAGACATTGCCATAAATCCTATGGATACTGGATCACACATAATTTCTCTCCTTTAAAAATAAAATAAATGGAATTTTATCCACCCCAAATTCTGGTTCCCTTCCAATAAAAGAAAATCCTAATTTCTTTAACCACTTTGTTGTAGTCTTATTTCTTTCATCAACATAATTAAACACAGTTTTAAACTCTTTAAGAAATAACTCAAGATACTCTTTTGATACTTTATAAAATTCTTTTTTATATTTGGTTAGATTGTCAGATCCCATTAACCATACTATTCCAGATTTATTATCTATTCTGTTTACTCCAAATATACCAACAATATCCATATCTAATAATAAAGTATAACAGTTATCTTTAGATAGGTTGTACCCCTCCATTAATGCTTCAAGAGGTTTGAATCTTCCTGAACTCCATATCTCATCTTTGTCTGCCTGTCTCATCTTCTTGGACAAGACTAAGCAGTCATTCCTAATAGTCTTTCTTACCTTGTATACCATTAAACTCTTTGGTTTCTCAGTACTTGAAGTGCTTCCCAATCAGCAGACTGTAAAGCAAGTGGATACCAAGATTTACTATTAACTGTTATCTTGACATCCTTTGAATTGCAGTACACAGGTACCCTGAATACTCCTGTTTCCAGTTGTTTCTGACCTAGTAAAGATGTACCCACAATAACTCCTGTGAACTCACGTATGTTGACATCTCTGTAGAGTGCATCAAAAGGTCTGGGTGAAACCTCTACTGTAAATGCTCCAGTTTTATCATAAGAGATCTCAAAGTTCCTAAGTTGTAATCTACCTGAGTTAATTGAGTTATCATTACTCTTAACAAACTGTTGTGAGAACTGGTACCTGAAGTCGTATGGTACACCTACATAAACAACAGGAGTACTGTTGTCCCTTGAGTTAGATAGTTGAGTTCCATTTTGTAATACACCTGATAACTGACTTGATGTTATCTTTTCACCAGTTTCAACTATGTATTCTAGTTCTCTTTCATCAAAGGTGAGAATCTTACCATCATCCCACTTAGCAGTTTCAGCTATTGATGGGGTTATCTTTATGGTACATGTGTTATCACTAGCAAGTGCTTCAGTACTAATTACTTTGTACTTTATACCACTTACTGAAGCGGCAGAGAATGTTTGTCCTATCCTTGGAGCAAAGTTACCTGTTGTATTAAGGTTCTTAAGTTTTAAGTTAGATCCAAACTGACCACTACCACTAACTTGTACTGTAGTTGTTGTTAGTTTATCATAGTCTTCATCTGAGTAGGGTACAGTTGGGATTGTTCCCACACTCACCCCATCCCATTCCAGCTTAACCCTTCTGTCTAACCTAACTCCAATCTTGTCATCAAGTACAGCAGTTGCACTATCTACGGATAGGTTTAGTTTCTCCAGATAAACTGGATCATTACTCCCATTACCTCGTCTGAATAGGATAAATGCTATGGAGCCAATGAACTCCACATCAATTATCTCTGCATCAAACTTCCACTTAGACCATGCAGACTGTAGCTTCTCTTTATCATTATAGTAGTACTTATAAACTATTAGTTCCCTTCGGTCAGTATCAGACAATATAAGTAGTACCTCTTCATTAGTGGACACCGCCATCTTTTTAACTGTACCCTCTATGTACTCTGGTACATGTGCTGTTACCTCATTTGCATCATTTGTTTCAGATGCTACATCAATGAAGTACTCACGTATACCTGAGTATGACCCACGTTGAAATGGGAAGAAGATTGTTTTACCTGCTGGTACAGGCTTTGTGTCCGTAGAGGTCTCAAAGTTCGTTGCAACGTCAACAACTACTGAGGTAGGGGTAAGGAAGGAGTCTGAAGTTAGTTTGAACTGCTGGAGATCTGAGAACAATACAAGGTTCTCCTGAAAGGGAATAGCAGATTTAAGTATGGCAACTTGGTTATTACTAACTGCCACATCAATAACTGCTGTATCCAAAACGGATAGCACAGTATTGTGCCAGAAATTAAAGTACTCTCCTGCCTCAGACAGTATCACGTTCTCATCTGACACAAAGCCTAAACGATTCCTGTGAAAGAATATGTCGTTGATTGTGTAGGTTGCATCAGTTGCATCTACAGGTGGGTTACTTAATGTGTAGTTTGCGAATGAAGGAAATGGATTTGTTCCAAGATCTCCCACAGTACGAGATGACCAATCAACTGTGGAGAGGATAAAGTATATTGAATCAGCCGTACCATCAACTGTACCAAAAGCCTTGTAGAGATTAACAGGCATTGTTGCTACATTAAAACTAGTCCTTGCATTCTTCTTAACTGTTGCATGTGTATGTCCTGTAGTCCCACCGGGATACACAGGTCTAATTGTTTCTTTCCATACATTACCTTCCCACTTAACATAGTAGTCATCTTGTCCTGTGGATTTATCTCCAGATATTTTTGCAACAAATCCGTCTGCTTGTGGAGAGGGTAGTCCAGATCCGGGTAGGTATCCAAACTGTGCTACTTCATCACTCCCATTAATTGCTCTCATGTATGCATCACCCTTACCATCTGTAACCTCTACTGTAAAAGGATACTTGTTGTTACTAATGTGTATGAGACTCTCGCCTTCAACATATGTAGTAGTGAAGGTTCCATGAGTAGTGCCTAACGCTTTTAACCCACTAGCAGCTAGTACATGAGAGTATTCTCCCTCATCAATAACTCCTGTTGTACCGCTATATAAGACTGTTCCACCAGCAGTAGCAACGTATGCATCATTAACACTCACACCAGCAGGAGGACTTGTAGCGGGTGCTTTCAATAGTATAACTGCATCAGTTTTACCACCCACACTCCCATCCCATAAGTTATAAGCTATATTACTTACTATTACAGCAGCTTGATTATTTATTGTCTCGGTGTTATCAGTCCCACTTCTACTCTTAGTCTTGTTGTCGGGAGTTTTATAGGTAGCTGTTAGTGTTTGTAAAGGGTTTGCTCCTTTTGACACAAAATCTGGGTGACCAGAAACTCTCACTTCCATATCAGCTTCCCCATCAGCATCAACATTATATTCCTTAATCTCCACCTTGTAGTCAGCACCAAAGTCTCCTATCTTAAAGTAGATTAGTGCTTCATAGTCTCTGTCGGCTGCATCAGCAGAAGACTGCTCTACTACCACAGTCTTATTCAGTAGAAAGGTGAAGTCAGCAATGGTGGTGGCAGAGAGTTTACTAGGTTCAAATGGATTAGTGGTGTCATCAAAGTTACCTAAGTAGTTTCTCACATTTGTATTAACAGAAGCACTAAGTACATCAGATTCGGTTATGTTAGTTGACATAGTGTGTGTGCCTGAACCTGTACCTGTTATATCTATTGCAGTTGTACCATCTTTAGTGGCAGTTAAGGTAAGTGTAGTAGTGAGGGGAGTTGTTTTTACATAGTAATTTGTAGCTAGAGATAGACCAGCAGGGAGAGTCACTGTCGTAGTGAGGCGTACAGTATCATTAATGATTAATCCATGAGCTTCACTTGTGGTTATTACGTCAGATGTAGCGGCAGTAAAAGTAAGAGGGAATTGTGAAAGTGAATCTCTTTTTATGTACACCTCATTACCAGCAGTACCAGTTGCATAACCTGTTAAATCAATCAGCTTAACTAAGGGTTCTGGAGTTTTGTCCGTTCCTTTCACAATCAAAGCATATGCCTCATCCTCACTTCTCCTAATGGTGTGGATAAACACATCGTTACTATTGTTTGATGTTACACCAGCAATGGTCTTTACATGCTCAGTACATGGTCTCTTCTCTAACCCTCTTGCAATGTGAGACAATCCATTCTCTTGTAGCTCACCCTGTGTTGGCAACCTAAGTGTTGCTGGTTGCTGTGAGACTCCATTGATTAAACTAGGAATTGTTCCTGAAATTAATGCCATTTTATGTTGTTGGTGTTGTGGTTTGTCGTGACTTACCTGTGTCTCTCTCTATTATCCTGTATACATCATAGTCATCAAAGATGGTGTAGTCTCCTACCTCTCCTTCATACTCTAAAAGCTCCTGCCATGCCACTTGTTCATCCTCACGAAAGAAATCATGTAACTCACCTGATCCCACTACCCTGTCGTGGAACACACGAGCAGATCTAATTGCTATGTATCTTCGTGCAACCTCTGGTAAGTCATCAAAGTTTAAAACAATTACTCTATCTACCTTTACTGTATCTGTGAATATACTTGTGTTCTTCTCTCTGTCATACAGTTTACCACCTCGTTCAACTATGTCTTTAGTTGTACTTCTGACTTTAGTTGTTGTATCAATTCGTAAAACATTTGCTCCTAAATTAATTTCCCCATTTGCATCTGGTGTATATGTAACTTGTAAATCTAAATTGAATACCCACCCTTTAGATTGTACTGCACGTGAGATGTTAGATAGTATCTGTTTGGCAATACTGGCATCTTGAAGGCCCGCTAAGTTATCTAAACTAGAAACTGGCTGTTCTCCAATCGTTACCAACATGGTATTGACTGCCTCTAGTTCAGTCATTCTATTTAGACTCATGTTACCTTTCTAATGTAGTAAAAAAAAGGGAGCACCCTCGTTAAAGGATACTCCCTAAAAGAATTACCTTGACTCTACAAACCTTGAATCAAAGCAACCGCAGTTGCAGGTCTCAACACGTTGTGACCCATTGCGTATTTAGACACCATTAACGTACCTTGTCTGTTGATTTGGTATTCCGATTCAACTGAAAGATCCATTAACTTAACAGTAGCAACTGTGTCCATAGTCATTACTAACCCAATAACACGCTGTGCAACAGCGGATATTCGTGCCGTGATTCTTGTTCCGGCAGTAGCATTATTGTTAGTAACTTCTGTAGACCACGCTGCATGGTCTGTACTACCTGTGTCATACTGAGTAGTACGATAAGACTCACCCAATAGAGGTTGATCTGAACCCCATGCTGGATTTGGTGATGTCTTATGTTGACCTACGTTACTTGCAATCGTCCATAAAGACGAATTCCAAACATTAGTTCCAACACTAAACGAACCTAAGTGGTTAGTTACGTACACAGGCATACCTAAAATTGTAGGTACTTGTCCTGTTGCAACGCTACCAGTCCCACCGAGATCCCGGTTGAATATTGCTAGGTCATTAAGGTTACTTGTTCCAGAAACCTTGAACATATCGAAATATGTATCATTGTTTAAAACAACAAAAGGTTCTCCGGGTACATCTGCATTCATTAAGATACGCTTTGCATCCATGATCGCTTGAGCTATTGCTTTAGGATCACGAGATGCAGCTATATCCGTAGCCGCTCCAGCAGTTGCCCCAATGACAACATTCTGGGTAAAGTCTTCATCTGCAAATGCTGAGTACTCTTGAATCATTGGTGCACCTGCGGTAAGAGCCGCCATTGCTGACGATTCACACAAAGCACCTTTAATTGCGAGCCTCAAGATATTTTGATCAGCAACTTTGCCGAGACCAAATCCTGCCTCTTGGGTGTAGATAGAACGTATGTCATAATGAGACATTGCATCGTCAATGTTCGGAATGAACTGAGCATTAACTAGCAGGTCATCAATCGAAACGATTCTCTCACCTTGCTTAGCAGCAGTTGGTACTATCTCGGCTCCCGGTGTGTGGTAAGAAGCATCACGATACTTACCTGTCATCGGAAACGAGGCCGACTTGCCTTTTGATATTGTTCGCACACGATGCAAAGGCATCATGATATTCTTAGATTGGAATGCTGTAAGCACTTCTCCTGCGTACAACTTTAGGAATAATGCACGACCTTGACCAGTAGATCCAGTCGTTGCATTATCCACACCAGACCTATGAATTGCGGTGTAATTTTCTGCCATATTGTTTTTCCTTAGATTAAGGGTTATTGATTAATAACTCAGAAATCTTGGTCTCACAAAGTTCGGTACAGAGTTGTCCTACGCATAGGGCTACGTCTTACTTTTTGGTCTTCCTTTGTTTCTTTGTTAGAGCACACTTGAAAAACGCAACTTCTGTGCAACACGTGCACGATAAGCTGGGTCTTTCTCATACTTCGGATCGCTCATTGCCGAAGTAAGTTCTGCTAGTGATTCAAAGCGAGGAGCTATGTCCTCTCCCACATCACCAGACATTAGGTTTGGTAGCATACCTACCGAATTCTGATAACGAGCTTGCATACCTAGTACAGCAAAGTTAGTATTTGCATCTAGGTTTTCAATTTGTTTATTGTAGGCTTCAACTTCCCAAGGTTGTAGGTTATCGGAAGCCCAATCCATCATCAGGTTATAGTTCTGTTCTCCACCCACCTCATTATATAAGTGTTCAACAGCTTGTTCAGCTACGGCCTCTTGACCTTTTAACCAAGTGGAAACCATCTGTTCGGATATTCCCTGCTCATCAAGAGCTTTTATTGCTTCTTGAGATAGAGAACCTGTCTCATTGTATTCATTTTGAAACACACTAAAGTCTAATCCTTTATCATCAAGTAGTTTATGAACTTGAGATGGGGTAGTGTTCATTATTTCTGGTGCATCTTCTTTCTGAAATCTTTCTTGCTCACCAGTTAGCTGACTTTCCTCATTTGTTGAGTGAAATTGTTGTTCTAATTGTTTGTATGCTTGCGCTAACTCTTTAGGAGAACCAAACTTTTCAGGTAGCCACTCAGGTCTTTCATCATCTCTGACATATAGTTCTTCTGATTGGTCACTAGGTTGTATAGTCTCTTCCATCTTAGCAAACATGTTATGCACATGTTCTGGTGAGCCTACTTGATTTGTACCTTCTCCTTCATATGTTTGAACTTCTTCTGTCATTTTGTTTCCTTCTTAGTGTGTGTTAATTATGCATTACCCATCTGTTGTGCCATAGCTTCTTGCATCTGTTGTGCCATCTCAGGATTGTTAGCCATCTGGTCGTTCATACCTTTGACCATATTTGGCGTTGCTCCTTTAACAACATCAGCTTGCATCTGTGCTTGTTGAGCTTGTTGCATCTGTTCTTGTTGTGCTTGTTGGGCTTCTGCTTGTTCCTGTTGAATCTGTTCATCAGTCTTAATCAAACCACCTGTGTCAATACCAAGAGATGCACCTAGTCTATCCATGTAGTCATCAATGTTTAATTTCTGTGACAACACTTCTGGCCCTAATGGAGCTAGATACTCTAAGAATTGAGATAGTTTGTTTAAGTCTTGACCACGACCTAGTGCTTCCATACCAGTTACAATCTGTGGTTTGACTGCTTCCTTTGGAAACTTAGGCATCTTCTTTTGCTTAACCATTTTACCAAGAAGAATATTAATTAGTGGTAGCTGAAACTCTTGAGAGAGAACAGAGTAGACACCGCCTAGAGCACCCTCTAGTTCTTGTGCCATGAAACGTATTTCTTCTGCTGTCACTCTTTCAGCATTCCTTTGAACAGAGGAATTAAGAAGGAAAGCCGCAGCTAACCTTTCTTGTATGTCTCTTAACATATCCTGTGCAATTCTAAAGTCATTAAACTTATCGACTTGCAATGTGGATACATCATTTGAATCGCCTTGCACTATAGCACCGCTTGGTGCATCAGCTATCGTTTTTATCCTAGTGGTACCATTAGGTCTGACTAAGAATAAAACTTTGGAGGCTGCCGCAGCACCTTCAACAATAGCTTTAGATAGAGCTTCAAGCGACTTAATATCCCCAAGGTATTCTTCTACTAATCCTCGACCATAAGACTCTCCATCAACTCTGCTGAAGCGGAGTGCAATGAAGGGGTTCTTATCAATAGGAAATTTGCCGAAGGATTCGGGGATAACAGTAGATCCTATTTCTTGATGTATGTGCCAGTACTTACCTTTATTACATACATAAGTGTATAGCTCATAGGGCTTGTCAGGAGACTCAGGGGAAAGCTCCTGTGGTGAAGGAAGCCCTAGAGCTATTCTTGCATCTTCTGGTATAGTTTTCGCATCTAATGATTCTTTAGTTATTATGTAAAGGAGATTCCCCATTGGATCACGCTTACAAACGAACCTATCCAAGTGGAACACACGCATACCACCCTCTTCAGGAAGGTACAACAAACAATTACCAGTTACAATTAAATGTTTTAGTGCTTCAAATACAGGAACACGATAGGCTTCAGTTTCAATCTGGTTCATAGCGGAGCGTTCAATCTTTGCAAAACCTTCTTCAACTGCTCCCCTCTGGTCTTCCCCAACTAACTCTGCAATATCAAAGTCATCTATAGTTAGTCTAAAGAATGGTGCGTTTGGTGGGAGAAGAGTCAACAAAAGTTTACTTGCTAAATGATTAACACCTCTTGCTCCTATACTTTGATATGGGGTTGGAAAAGTAGTAGCCCAGTTTGATCCTTGATCTCTTAGTAAGGTTGGTATCGTTAGTTTAGCACACTCTCTAGCCCTATTAAGGTAGGATTCCCTATGGGAAAATCCTTGTTCATACATTCCCTTAAGTTGAGCACCTTCATAAACACTCTTCATGCTCTAGCACCTGACGACTTCTTTTTGATTTTCGTTAGAAATCTTTTACCTCCTGAACCTACAGCTTTCTTTCTAGTGTAGGCTAGTGAAGCACCCTTCATTAAATCTTTTCCACCTTGCCCCATTGTTGCTGATTGTCCGGGTGCAGATGTACTACCTACAGTAGTGTCTGATCCGGGGTCGTCCTTTTTGTGTAGTCCCAACTTTTGCATACCTACTTTAAGGTAGTCTGCTCCTTTATGGAGGAATGATTTACCAGCGTCAGTACCATATGCAAGATTTGTCTTTCCGGCTGATGCGGCAGCATGTACTCCAGCTCGAACAGCAGAGGTTCCAGTACTTAATCCTTCCGAAACACCTGAAGCTGCTCCTTCAAGATTTGTTTGGAGAGCACCACTTGCATCATTTAAGGTTGTGTTAATACCTGAAGCTGCACCTGATCCTGCATCTGAAGCTGCCTCTGCAATATCTGTAACTATCTTAGGTACGACAATTGGAGGTACAACAATTGGAGGTAGTACAATCTTTGGTGGTTTTGGTGGTTTCCAATGGGAATGTGGGTATCGTTTTCTATTACATTGCGTTACCTCTCCCACATAATCAAAGGACTTTGAGGATTCCTCAACTAGTTCTCCTTTGTTATCATCCCATGTGTAGACAACTTCAGTATATATTTTCATGCTGTTTCTCCCTGTGGCTTTTTCTTTCTAATAGTTAGGTTTGCAGATGCACCCTTCGGAGCTTGTGAATCTGTATCAGAGAGTTCCGCTTTCTTACCTGTGCCTGAACTTGTTTGTGTCTGCCCACTAGATGAGTAGTTTGCTTCGGAGGTGGATGTGTCTTCTTCTTCTTGGTATGGGGCAGCAGTACCGGGTATGGATTCGGTATTCCTTCTTATGATTTCTCTTCCATCATCCAGAGCCATTGTGCCTGAATCATACATATCACCACTCGCTTGACCAAACCGATCTTGACCTGCCCTAGTCTGCTCATCAATCTTTTCCCTTTTGTATTGCCTTGCTTGTGTCTTCCCACCTTCTATAATTTCTCCGGTTGTTCCTCCGCACATTTTATTCCCTTATAAATAGTTTCCAATCATCTCCACCATCTCCTTTATATTCAGTCAAACCTCTTCCTAACCTACTGGTTAGAACTGGATAATAAGATGATTTAGGATGACATGGTAGTACATAAGATTCATACTTATTCTGATTCATTAGTGTATCTAATGATTGAAATATTACAATTGAATCTCTATTATTTACTTTAGTTGAGTGCATCCACCAGTAAACTGTTGGTGATATTGTACAAAATGCCCCCACTATTTCTTTATCTTTTATTACTGCGTGTGTTGAATATAAAGGTTCATGACCATTAGATGATGAGGCCTCCATAACATCATTAAAAAATTTTTGATCGTTAATTGGTACGATCTGTAAATTAGTTATCATGCTGTGTGTGTGTGTTAAAGTTATACGTTAAGTCCACCACCCTTATACTTTGAGTGTGACTTTCCTTTAGCTTGTCCTTTACGTTTCTTCGTGTACTTAGCTTTTTTTACCTCGGACTTGGGAGCGTTAAGTAGTTCCATCTCTGCTTCTGCTACATCAGGTCTATCCATTTGTGCAGGTGGAGGAGGTGGAGGGGGCATCTGAATCTTAGGTGCTCTCATAGATTTAGCTCCCATAACTCTCCTCATATAATTGTGTAAGTCTGTCTACTACAGACTGTTGTCCTTGAAGGAACGAAACCTCAGTCATGTCACAGCCTCTAGGTGGTAACTTATCAGGGAACATGTCCTCTAAATATTGTATTAATTCTTTTGATACTATGTTGTTATAGTCCATAAATGTCCACTTTTGTATTAGAGTTCACAAGAACCAGCAGTACACGCTAACTCTTGGGAGCCAGATGTGTTGTCAAGTGTCTCATATTTAAGAAGATTCCTCCAGTCAATCTCTGGCATACGTTTACTTAGTGTATCAAATTCTTCCTTGGTACACTCTGTGTATGGTGCTTGCTTATATATATAGTCGGAGTAGGGTAGAAAAGAAACTCCAGATATGTCATCAAAATTATCAAAGACATAGGAGCCAACACTAAGCCACTCCTCTTCCTTAACAGAGATAGTCTGACTAACTTTATGTTCAGCCCAGAACTTAGAATAAATACCATGAAGTTCTAGCTGACCAATAGCGGAGAGATCTTTTCTTGTTAAAGAATACTTAGGGGATTTCATGGGAAAAGAAAAGACCATGACATTACTAGGGTTAGTTATGTCAGGTTCATTAGGTACTCCACTATCAATCAGTAGTGTGCACAGCGGATCTTTTACATCAGTTCTAACTGTCCTAATGTAGTAAGGACTGTGTCGTGTGTGGATTCCTGAAGCTGAGTCAACAAGTTGACTAACAGTTCCAGAAGGTTTAACACAAGTTATACTAGCAGATGGATTAATACCTAGTTCATCAGCTAGTCCTTGGTTAGTCTTTATAGCTTTTTCTTTAAGCTTAGTAAGTAGGTCAGGTAGGTTCTCTCCACTTGATCCATTAGTAAGTGGGCAATCCATTATACCTGTGAGTGAGACACCTAGTAGCCTCTCCTCTTCACAGTTTGTTTTCCACTTGTTACTTAGGTATCTAAAGTTGGTGAGTGTAGACTGCCATGTACCTAGTATTGTAGCTAGTTCTACTTTTTTTGTTAGAGATGTGGGTGTGTCTTCCATCCTAACGACTGCTTCAGTTAAGTTACAAAACTCTCGTGGTCTCAGGATTATCTCTGAGCATGGGTTAGTTCCAAAGTCATCTCGTGTTTCTCTTCTGTCTCCCTTTAGTGGGTTCATTACATCTATATTCAGATTAGACACATGCTTCTTCGCATTAGCACTACTAAATATACCACGTTCACCAGACTTTGAGTTGTATAAAGCTTGCCATTCTTTGAGAAATGTCCCAACATCAGGGTTAGTGTGGTAGTTAGCAGAGTTATTAGCTAGTGCACGTTGGGATTGTCTACCCCACCACTCACCTGATTTACAGGATCGCATCTGCTCATCACCAATGTCACTTAATGATAACAGAGCACTCCTTCTAACTCCACCTACTACAACAACCTCTGCTGTTTTACATACTAGGTCATGGCATTGTAGTGGTGTTAGTTTAGTTCCTGTTGCTTCTTTAAAGGTTCGTACTGTAAATCTAAATAGTTCTTCTAAAGGTTCAGGGCCACTAGCTCTACCTCCAAATGTTTTCAGAGGTAGTCCTGCTTTCCTCACTCCACTCATGTCCCACTTAGGTATCAAACCGGAGTAGAGTAAAGAGATTAGTTCACGGAATGCTTTAGCCCACCCCAACTTTGAATCTCTAACAACTATGACTGTATCAGTTTCGTGTAAAGACTCTGGTACAAACGGAAGAACGCTAGTGTACTTATATTCAACTGAGAATCCCACACCTGTACCATTCATTAGTACATACAGTAGTTCATCAAATGATCTTGGAGTGTCAATAGGTAGGTAAGCACAGTTGTAACCTGCTACATTCTCTTTATCTAACGCATCTCCTGCGGTCATTAGACACCTCATTGACGGCATAATTTGCAGGGAAAGAACAGCACTCTTTAGCACACTCTCTAACTTCCTGTCTACTGTGTAACCACAGTTCTCTTTAAGGTGTCCTCTGAAGAACTTGAAGTATCGGTCAACAGTTTCTTTCCATGTCTCTCTTCTCTTCTTATCATAGTCCCAACGAGAATATCTTGAGAGGTGAATGTACTGTTGGTACTGTGTTGGTAATATAGTATTCATGTTTTTTCTACCTCTCTCTCAATAAGTTTTTCTAAATATGTCCTCGCTTTTAGTAAGTCATTGACTCCCCCCTTATGTGGGTATCGTGTTACGTACTTAATTATGTTTCCCTCTATGAAGTCTAACTCATTAGCAGTTATGTATTCAAGTGGTGTAATACCTAATCCTACATAGTGTTTAGGTGCTGTCACTTCCTCATTCTCATGTAATGATCGTATGTTATCTTGACTGTCACCAACCTGCACATAGGATTGAGTTTGTGCATCCCATTGTTGAACAGGTTTGAGAACATCTACTAGAGATTGAACCCTTGGAGAGTTTCGCAGAACATTTTTAATGTTGCTCTGATCATCTCTTCCAAATCCCTCAGTAGAACTGTACCTCTCATCTAACCCATGTACTCTTTGGTCTCTCTGTTTCTGAGATTCGTTTCTCTCTATCTCATCCATGTCGTAGTTACTCATAGTGTCTCCTCTACTGGTGGTTCCCAAAGTGTAGGTGGTTTGTCTACTCCATTAAACTGCTCCTTCTGCAAGATGTAAGCCATACGTGCTTGGAGAGTTGCAAACTCCTCATCAAATCCTTTTTCTTTATAGGTCTTTACCACCGCACTCCAACGACTATCACCATTCTTGTCTGCTTCCTCAAGTATTTTGTTTGCAGTAATAGCACCAACACCAAGGCATCCGGGGTAACCATCTACTTGGTCACCTGATAGTGCTTGTCTATAGAAGTTCTTCTCTGCACTCTTCTCCGATAACTTAAAGATACTCTTAGTTTCAAAGTCCCAATGATTACCGGGGATTGTGAGTAGGTCTTTGTCTGCTGATACTATACAAGTACCTTCTTGATCTTTAGTACACTCGATACCTAGGTAGTCATCTGCTTCCAACCACTTAGATTGTTTTGTTTCATAAGCTTTACTCATGTACTCTCGTGCTGGTGTGTAGCACACAGGTTTTCTAGTACCTACTCTTTTAGCTTTGTAGGTGGGGTTTATTTTTTTTCTAAAATTACTGTGTGAACTAAGGAATACTATTACACCATCGGCATTAGAGTTTTCTTTAAGTTGGTTGATCTCTGAGTCAATGAGTTTCTTAACAACTCTGAAGTCACAATGTAAAGTCCATATGTCATCACCCCAATCAACTTCTTTCTCAGAGACACAGCAGTTTTTGTATACCAGTATGTCACCATCAATTAATAATTTCATTTGTTCCTTTAATGTCAGTGAGTCTCAGCCCAATTAGAACCGAAGGTGTACTCACCTGTTAGTGGTACCCTCAGATTAAGGAGAGTACCTGAGTTAGTGATTGCCTCCACCGCAATCTTACCTACTGTATCTTCTAGTCCTTCACGTACAAGTACTTGTATCTCATCGTGGATGAAAGCAACTTGTTGGTAGTCCTTACCCTCTTTGAATCCTTCTTCCTTCATCAGTCTGTGGAACTCCACTACCCACTTCTTACATATGATAGCACCTGCTGATTGGCATAGAGAGTTGAGAGAAGAGTGTGTTGATCTGATTGGAACTTTCCTTCCATCAATACCAAAGAGGTAACCCTTCTCTGCTTTCCTGAATACCTCTTCTCTTAGTTTCTTAAATGCTGGTACCTTCTTGAAGAATCTATTCTTTAGTTTCCTACCTTCTCCTTTATCTTTACCCACAATCTGACCAAGCTTGGCATCACCTGCCCCATACAATAGACCATAAATAAAAGTCTTAGCTTGATCCCTACTAGGAAGGTCAGTAGCTTTTCGATTAGCTTCATGTATATCACCACTAACCACAACTTTAGCATAACGACCGCCATCAAAGGTAGCAAGATAGTGAGACACAACCCTAATTTCAAGAGAACTAATGTCACATCCAAGTAGACTAAAGCCTTGTGGTGCATAGAATAATTTTCTACACTCTGTTCCATATGGTGTCTTGACACTAGGTACCTGACCGATGTTAGGGTGGGAATGAGAACATCTACTAGAGATTGAACCCATTGTATTAACTGATCCGTGGATCTTGCCGTCCTTCTCGTGATATAACCAAGCATGTTTTCCCTCTGATAATTGTGCTATTAATTTGTTCACAACAAATGCTTCTGCCATTAGCTTTGCTTCTGGATAAGGTAGCTTAGATAGTATCTGTTCATCTACCTTCGGCTCATTAGTTGGAGTAAACTCTTTAGGCTTCCATCCTCTCAACTCTGTTAATCTTTTAGCTATGTGCTTACGAGAATTAGGATTGAAGTCAACAATCTTAACCTTGTTATAGGTATCATTCTTTCGTGAACCTTCATCAACTATCCATGAACCAAAGACTTTCTTTAACTCAGTTTGTAGTCTATCTCTTTTCTCTGCAAGTTTTGCATATAGTTTAGATGCACCTTCAACATCAAAGGGAAAGCCATTCTTAGTTTGTTGTAAGCAGATGGTGTGTATGTCATGCTCTAGTTGTATAGAATCCTCTGGAAATTTTGCATCAAGTAACTTACAGTACAGCTTGTAGTTAAGTTCAACATCATTCTCACAGTACTCTACCATCTCCTCACTTAACTCCTCAAAGTTTGTGAAGTCTCCCTTATTAAAGTCTAACCTCTGACCCCATGATTTAAGAGAGTGTCTACCATACTGGTCTTTATCAATAGCTTGGTTGTTGAAGTCTCTCTTTGCTCTGTCTGGATAGATTAACCTAGACCATACTAGTGTATCACGGATCTTTTGTGTAGGTTCCGGTTCCCATTTGTAATGTGGAAACGCTTTCAGAACTGGAAGGTCAAAGGATATAATGTTGTGTCCTATAATAGTGTCAAAATTTTTTAGGTAAAATAATCCGTCTACTATTTCTTCACCTGTAAAGGAAAACATTCTGTCTTCTTCAATGTGATAAACAACTAAGCAATGTATCCTAGTTAAATCTTCTAACAGCCCATCAGTTTCTATATCAAATATACATGTCTTCATCTTCCCCCTCTCTTAAGTCTTGCACCATTGCAATCATTGAATCTAAACATAGCTGACAAAACGTAACTGGAATGAGACCGAACATACCAGTAACTCCATCACCTACAAACTGTGAGTCCTGCCCACATATTGTACAGGTATCGGTGTGTAATGTTTCAAACATTTCCATTAGAACACCGAGCTATCACCTGACCAGCCCTCACTTTCTTCTTCCTCATCAAAAGGTATCTCATCTTGAGGTACCTCAGTTAGTCTACCTGTTTTGTGGTCGTAGTCTAACTCACATGCTATACCTGTCTCACCTGTCCATCTATTTTTTAGTATCCTAACTGTAGTACGATCAGGGTTGTCACCTTGTTGATCTCTTTCACAACCAATAACAATATCAGACAGTTGACCTATGGAAGCTGAACCTCTTAACTGTGCCATACTAGTCTGTGCTCCATCCTCGTGACCTTTGTTACCTTGTGGTCTCTTCAGGTGTGACACAAGTATCAACCCACAGTTTACCTCTTCTACTAATCCACGTAGCTTAGTCATCAGGTTATCAATAGTTCTCCTCTCGTCACCCTCTTCTATACCAGATACTACAATAGACAAGTGATCCAATACAATAAAGCTACAACCACATGCAGTCACCATGTACCTAATTTTAGATAGAAGGTTGTCACTACCAAGTGAACCCCAATGGTCATACATAAATATGTTACCAGTATCTAAGGTGTTATCAAAGGCATCTTTAAATTCCTCATCAGTAACCTCAACTGTACCCAGATGTAGTGGTTTGTTAAGGTGTAACCCCATGAATCCTAGTCCAGTTCTTTTATTCGATTCCTCTAGTGCAATGTAGCCTATTGTTTCTTCTTGGTTTAGTATGTGGTTAGCTACCTCTCTACATACCTGTGACTTTCCTATACCTGCACCTGCTGTGATCGTAACTATCTCCCCTCTCCTCATACCAAGAGTCTTCTTATTTATACCCTCATATGGATACTCACAAGATGACATGGAATCTTCTGCACTTACTATGTTCCACAGATCTTTACCATTCACAATACCATCTGGTCTATACACTCTAGCTTGCCAGATACAATCAATCAACTCTCTTACTCTACCTTTAACTAGCATCTCATTAGCATCCTTCAATGGAAGCTTAGCTATCTTAGCCTTGCCCGGTCGTAGAACTTGAGCACATTCTCTTGATGCTTTAATACCGGGGTCATCGTTATCAAAACAAAAGATAACCTCTTCATACCCATCAAGTAATTCTATGCTCTTACGTACCGCTTTTGCGGCTCCTGCTGACCCATTTGGTACAGAGTATACAGGCCACTTGTTACCTTGTGACTGTGATACAGACAATGCATCTATCTCACCCTCACAAACGATAGCCTTCTTACCTTTACCTGACCATAGGTGTTGACCATATAATCCTGCTTCCTTTATGTCTCCTCTTGTATGGAAGTCTTTGTTACGAAACCTAATCTTCTGTGCTATCCTCTGTCCACTTGAGTCTTTATAGTTTGCTATCTGTACTGGTTGACCTGCAACCTCACCTATACAATAGTCCCACTTCCTACATGTGTCCAAAGTAATACCACGTGCACTCAAGTTTGTTACTTCACCCTCAACAAAATCCATATGTTTATCCCCTCTATTTATTAATACTCTTTGTTCGCCACCTGCTTTTTCTCTGTAGTTACAGCCAAAACAGTAGGCATGTCCGTCATCATAACGTGCTAAGTTATCTCGTGACCCACACTCAGGGCATGGCTCATGCTGTATGAACTCACTCTCTTCGTGTGTGTCTAAGTTGTCCATGTCTTCTTACCATCTTTACTTTCCAATATTACTTTACCAACATAAGAGTATCCCACACTATTTAAAAATGTGTGAAAGTTTTCTAAGACATCTTGTAATGAGTCAGCCTCAAAGGACATCTTAGTTCTCTTAGTTGTTATCTTCCTCCAATCATCTAGTGCTTCATATGAAAAATCAAAGCATTCTTTTATCTCATCTGGATCTGGTTGTTTATCTTTCAACTTCATGTTCCCCTTTATTAATTAGTAACCCAAACTGATCCCACTTTATATTTAAGTAGACCAACGTTATCTTCATTTATACCCCACCATTCTTTCACATCAAACGAGGGGCATGTTGTATCACTCAGGTCTCTATGACCCACCACTTCTGCATCTGGATACATGTGCTTCAAAGCTTTTACTATAATAAATAAAGAATGTAGCTGTTCTTTGTTGTAAACTGGTGCAACTATTCCTCTTGTGTTCAGCCCTCCAGCTAGACATAGACTAACAGAGTCAGCGTCATGTTCTTTAGTGTGTGCACCTATGTCATTCAGGTTTCTACCCACTTCAATCTGACCACCTCGCTTAATAAAGAAATGATACCCTACTCTTAGTAGTCCTCTCTTACGATGCCACTCATCAACTGTTCTTATATTTATATTTGAGTTTGGCTTTGTGTGTGAGGAGTGGATCACTATGTAGTTAGTTTCTTTTCTTCTTGACATCCTTAGTCCATTCATGAGGTACAATTTTTTCTGAGCATAAGAAGTTATGTTTCTTACACCAGTTTGCACATGTTAAACTTGAACCTTGAACACGACTGTTCATATTTGAGAATACGAATCGTATGTCTAGTTCAGGGTGTTGTTCTTTGATTGACCTGTGCATCCTTTGTTCTTTATATCTGAAGTATCCTTTTGCTTCAATTATAATTCCATTGGGTAACACAAAGTCAGGTTTATATTTATGTTCAATGAAGTAAGCAACGGACATAAGCTCATACTCGTACTCACAGTTACGACCTGTTAAGTTGTCTGCTATCCGTTGCTCTAGTCCAGATCTAAAAGTCACCAGACTGTTCCTCTTCTTCTGCTTCAAAGGCTTCACCCTCTTCTACTTTGACAGTAGGTTGTACCTCTTGTACTACTTCATACTCCTCTTCAACATTGAATACATCATCAGCGTTTCCACTTGGAACATACTCAACCAGCTTCAGAACTTGAACCATACGTAGCCTGAGTTGTAGCCCAAGTGAGCTACCATGTTCATATGGTGCTATCTCATAAGCCACTCTACCGATACTACCATTACCAACTTTAATAGTTGTTGCGATAGGCTCATTTTTTGGGCCGACAACCACAGGTCTCTGTGTGAATGTCTCACCTGTACGACCATTAGTACCTGATGCTTTAAGTTTGAAGTGGAACTCAGTCCCTTCCTCCATACCATCAGAGTCAAGTGAAACTTTGTATGGCATGTACTCTTGCCATGTCTTTGCCGACTTCTGTTGACACTTCTTCTTCCAGTCAGCATGTGCTGTATCAATAATCTCCTGCAAATCTTCAGCTTCGGAGCCATTCAACAGTACCTTAATATGGAACTGACCTTCTGCTTTGTATGTTGTGTCAGCCACCATGATATGAGGCCAACGGAACTCTCCCTTCGGAGTGACTGGATACTTTCCTGCCATGTCTTCCTTTCGTGTGTGTTATTGTTTGTGTTGAACCTATAATGTCCACATTTATGAGAAGAAATATTGTGAGTCAAGAACTCCCATTATATCAAGGTCTCCACGTTCAGGTGGAGTCTCAAGTTCTGGTATTACATCTATCACCTCATCATAAAAGTTAGTAAGTACATCTGTTGTAGAATACATCTCAACAAACGACTCTCGTATTGCATCTGCCATACGTGGGACAAAGTGTGCATGTACCCCATATGAGTCATGCACTACAGAGAAATCTTTTATACCACTCTTTATACACCTGTTAATAGTTAGTGTAAGTGCAGTTGCATCCATGCTATGCACAAAGTTAGGTGACACGCCATTGATAGATCTTCGCTTGTCTAAGTTCTCTGTCTCCTCTAGTATAGAGGGTTTGATTAATACATTATCAATATGGGTTGTTATCCTTCGTGGTTTCATGCTCTTATATATCTGCTGTACCACAAATCCTGATGGTGTCTCCCATATTATAGGTAGGTTCTTCTCTGACATCTTCCTACCTATGTCTTGAAGCCATGTCATTGCTTCCCTTGACTTGATTACTACCTCACCAATAGCATCCCACACATGTTTACCTACGTATAGTGATGCTTCATATACGTGATCACCAAAGGGATTCATTGAAGGGTTAGCTAGTATCCTATCATTCATTGCTTCTTCTACGTATGCTCTACAACTGAAGCGTGTACCACCATAGGGTACCACCATAACAGGTCGCTTAGTTATCTTACGATCTAAACCAAAGGACAACCACTCTTTAGAGTAGGGTACCCCCTGCTTAGCATCTTCATGTAACCTCTCCAGTACTACATCAGCAACCAACTGGTAGATGTCTTGAGGTACTGGTTCAGGTGTGAGGTTGGTAGCTTTACCACCTATGGTATCACGTAGCATAGCAGAGAAATGTTGGAGTCCATTGTTAGATCCATCTAAACAAATGGGTAGCCTTGACATGAAGCCATACCCTACCTCACTAAACTTTGCCCACTCCATACACCATGCTAAGAAAGTCCAAGGCTCATCAGCTTGAGTCCACCATCTAAAGTTTAGTGGTTCTCTTGCAGAATGTTTAATGTTATCGGTGTTTTCTATAGCCCATGCTACTCTATCCTTGAATGAAACCTTGTCATACCCAAATGAGTTTGCTCCATGTACACCAAAGTAATCCCTTTGTTCCTCATCATTGATGGGAAACTCTTCTGAGAAATAGAGTAAAGACTTAGCATAGTCCGGGCCTTGTGGTGTCAAGAAAGAATTAACTGTGTACTTCCTACCTCTGAAGTCACATTGGTACACAAAGTATATAGCTTTGTACTGTCTAAACTTACGTGCCATTGCAAGAGTCCTGACTAGTTGGATACGTTTACTAGTCATCTTAGCATTAAGATCATGAACAGTCATTGCTTTCTTCTTCCACTTTATAAACATCTCCAACTGTTCAGGTGTCATATCCTTTTTCTTACTTTGTATTGGGCAGGGTAGTACCTTATAGTCCTCTCGTGGTGGTAAGTTAGCCCATGATTCACCAGTTTCCCAACACTTTTTCATGACCTCTAATATAGGTTCATTAACTGCCCACTTAGTACGTTGGAGTGCATTGATTGCACCATACTCTAGTGGCATTGAATGATTCTTCATCTCATCTAGGTAGTCTCTGTTCCTAGTCTTAATCATTGGGATAGAATCAATCCTCTTGGTGTGGTATCCTCCATTGAAGGGTGAACTCCAATCCAAAGGTGGTACTACACATGGGTAGAAGTATGGGTGTAATCCTTCCCCCTCCTTATTGACATTCTCTATCCAGAACAAGGTTGCTTTGTTAGCTTGGAGATATATGATACGTCTTGTCCTCCCAAACTGGACAGTCTTAATCTCCATTAAACCTGTTGTTCTAATGAGTATATCAATGAGCTTACTACCCAAGTGTAGTCTTTCAGTCTTACTCCATGGATTATGTTCCAGTAACTCCACTCTACTCATGGTTCTAATGATGTTGTACCTACGATACAACCTGTTGCTAGTACGTGAGGTAACCTTCCTCTTAATCCTCCTGAATATCTTCTTTGACTCTGCACCTTTGTCCCATAGGTCAAACTTAAACTGATCCTCTATTGCACTTGCTAACTTCATGGCAACACGAGTGAATGGGCTACGTTGAGACACCCCATCAATGGTGTACTTAAGTGCTAAGTAGGCACACACTTCTCTATCCATTAGAGCTAGTGTGAGTGCCGAGGTTTGATACTTACCTGCACCACCTGCTAGTGCCTCATCAAGAAACTCTTTGATCCCATCTGATACTGAGTCAAGTGCTTCTTTCATTAGAGTGATACCATAGAGAGTAGTTGATTCACCACCACCCTTTCGTGCCTCTCTTATATTTTTGTAGTACCTGTCAATACCAAGAGAGTTCATTTCCTTTTCGATTCTTTCTTGTTCATTGGCTAGGTTCAATTTAGTACCTCCTTTGGTGTGTTCTCAGACAATACCTCATTGAAGTTCTTCTCAATAAGATTCATTGTGATGCTGACAAACACGAGTGCTCTGTTGATACACTCTTCTGCTGTACACTCCTCATCTCTGAGTGCACCATCTATCATCACGATTGCATTACCTAATATCTGTTGTGCCTTTCTATCAAGTGTTGCAATCTGTTCATCTGACATCTGATAGTCTGTCTTCAGATTTTCATAGTCAAATGTCTTCAACTCTGTATCATCTTCCATAAGTATCCTAATGTGTGTGTGTTATGATTTCTTTTCTATACTTTTGTATAGCTTCCTTGAATGAATGCTCTGTTATGTTACCTGAGAACAACCAATCGGCTTCATCCATTAGTGCTACTGTAACCTCCATGATATAGTGTGTATACTTGAGCCACTCTAGTATGTCCTCTGGATACTCTTGTTTATTCAATCTTATTTCCTCCATAAAACCAGTAGACTCTACCTTCAACGAATTTTGTACATACTTGAAGTGTCCTCCACTCATATCATCCTCACAATTAAATGTTTTACCTATAGTCAACCTGTTATACTTAAGTTTACTTGAGTGTACTTTAGTACCTCTGTTAAGAATTCCTTTTCCCATCTGCTTATTCTCTTTACTACGTAAATGTCCATATATTATTTAGGGCTAATGTTCACTTCTTCCAACAGTTGTTATGGAACAGGTGAACGTTAGGTTGTTAAGGATGAAAACTGGTCAAGCAGTTATGACCTAAGACTTCCCCTTTGTGACCTGTAAAGTCAAGTCTTTATGAAGTGGGTTCCGGATTATTATGTCAATCACCACTCTCATCTACATGTGTGCTAGGAAGTATGCATTCCACTTATCAAAGAAAGATAGGTATGAATACACGATGAATATCAGTAACATAAGTCTAATCATGTTCCTCCTTGTCATTGGTGGGCAAGGTAAGAGTTGCACTCACTTCGTCATACGACACCTGATTTACAGTCAGGTTGCTTTCTCCATTGCATACTTGCCCATGTAAAAGACTGGTTACTGAAGCATGATAGTTGCTTCTCCCACCCTCGCTCGCCTCCTCACCAGCCTTAATCAGTAGTTTGGCGTTCTTACGTACACCTTTGTTTGCCATCCTCGTAAAAAACCTGTGATTCCCTTTACTCCTAATTCGTGGAGGTGGACTCCAAGTATTTGCAAACTTCCTACCTAGTTTGTTCTCTTTCATTATCCTCTATTAAAATGGTGTGTCTACTTTCCAA
>Ga0209091_10001120_pt1 | contig 24205 bp, 56 predicted proteins | sample ArcticOcean_MG_C_6_FD_187438 | JGI IMG/M metagenome (GOLD analysis project Ga0209091, IMG submission 187438) | Marine microbial communities from western Arctic Ocean - ArcticOcean_MG_CB8_128 (SPAdes) (version 2) | ecosystem: Environmental > Aquatic > Marine > Oceanic | place: Arctic Ocean...
TGCCTCATTAAAATAATGCGTTCTAACATCGTAGGAGGCTCCATCTGGTGAGCGTCTTGTAAACTCATTTGCATTAACAGTACAGGATAACAGCAAGAATATAATTAAAGTTCTCATTTTTTATCTTTCAATAGGGTCGATTGACTACTCATTCCTCTTTCGTAGTCTTCAATTGTTTTTGTTCTTCCTACGAAGAAAAGTAAAACAATAAATATTATTAACACGATCAACTTGTAGTCATCCTTATTCAAATACGGCTTATAGTCATATTTAGTCATTTAGTGGGTTATGTCTTTTCTAATAGTGGAACAGCTTATATCATTAAAGCTAAAGCAAAAGTTACAACCAAGACAGCCATGAAGAAGTAAATCCCAATAGACACTGTTCTTGTCTCGCTTCTTAGCTTTCCGTAACCCTTACTGCGACTGTCTGTGTGATCTTTGTAACTAAGCATCTTTTTCTTTTGTTTTCCGATTTGTTTCATGAAGTCGTTTGACGTTACATTCTCTTGAGCAGTACCATTTTTTCTTAGCGGGGTCTTTGCCCCTGCTAACATAGCTATGGTTAGCAATTCCAATTAGCTTCTTGGTTCTCGTAAAGTTCTTGCTACAAGTCGGACATTTAAACTCTATTAGTTCGTTAGTCCAGTTACCATTCTTGTAGTTGTTGTATTTTTGGATTGCCGCAAAACATTCTTTACTGCATGTCTTATTTATTTTTCTGTCGCTTGTTACAATGAAATCTTTATTGCAATGAACGCATTGTTTCTTGTGGTATGTTTTTAAGTCTGGTTTAGGAATACCCTTACAAACTAATCTAATTGCCTCTCTAGTGACATTGTACTTTTTTCCGATAGCACTTAATGTCAAACCGCTTCTTCTAAAATTTCTAATGTCTTCGTTTCTAGCGTCCAAATAATCTCTACGACTTGTCATCTTTACACTCCCGTAATATATTGTGTCAACACAGGGGCAAAAAAAGACGGGCTAAGTAAAACCTAACCCGTCTTAGTTTAACTGAAAACAACTGAATAGTTATTCCTGTTTGTTTCTAGGGTCAACTTCTTCAATTTTGTCATTGAGGTTTTTTATGACCTCTTTATTGCTACTCAAGTCTTGATTGTTGCTATCAAAATCAGGAACCTTAATGGCACTTTCGTGAATGTTCCTTGGTGTTTCGTTAACAAAACCAAAACCCGTGACGGGATTCTGAGTGGGGAAGGCATCTTGCATTGCTGCGTGATAACCTTTCTCATAATTGCTCTCAGTGATTGATTCATATTCATAATCAATCTGAGCAAGCCCTCTCATGTATCCTTCGTGCCAAAGATTGTCTATCATCTCTTTGTTGTCACCATTAAGATAACCTACAACACCTTCAATACGACCTTGAGCAACCAATTGATCCTGTGTGGCTTCGTAATTGTCATTAACCCTTAACCACAAAAGTTCATTAACCCAATCGGTATTGATATGCTCACGCATTTCTGACAATGTAAGCTGGTTATTTAGCTGGCTAATTTTCCATTGTTGTAATAACATGGAATTAACAGCAGTAAAAACAACCGCAAACAACATAAAAGCATGTGACTTTTTCATCTTAAACCCTCCTAAACTAAAATGCAACATTTTCAATGTCTTCTGTTTGAATCTCATTGGTTTCAGCAGTCTTAGTCTTACCAAGAAACTGAACGGTGTCAGCAACTACTTCAGTCCAATAGGTATCATTCTCTAGTTTGCTTTGTCGAATTCGACCTTCAACTAAAACAGAGCTACCCTTTTGCAAATACTTCTGACAAGACTCAGCGGCCTTACCCCACACGGCGATGTTCATATAAAGAACTTCATCTTTGCTTCGTGGGTTATTTACTGCCAACCGAAAACTACATCTTGGAGTTTGCTTTTCCCCAACTTCTTGTGTTGTCGGGTCTTTACAAAGATTACCAACAAGAACACTCTTATTAAAAGCGGCCATTTCAACTTCCTTTTCTAAAAAACAACAAAACTATACATCTAAAACTTGTCTGATACGTCCACGTAACACTTGGCTTCCACCACGATTATTCTTTGCGTCAGCAGCTTCAATAACCGTGTTGGTTAGGGTGGTACTAAGTCCGGTTGATTTTCCGGCTCTCTTGCGACCACGCTGTGTAACTTCGTAGGTTCCGTTTCCGGTGTAGCGACTTACAGCAGTAATAGGGTCAAACATTTCGCCCTTATCATTGCCATTACGCGCTGCTCCACGAATCTTTTTACCACACAGTTGCCACTTATAGGACTTCTGTGTTTTTTGTAGTGTTAGTAAAAATTGAGTCTCGCTCATCTTATTATTCGTTTCCTTCATCTTCGTCTCCCTCTAGTGTGGTCTTACATTCTTTAACATGATTCTTTAATGCTTCGATTTGAGTTTCCATTTCAACAATCTTGGCTTCGATTGATGCAACGTATGCTTGTGACATTTCTTCTTTTGACACCATCTTAATATTCCTTTTTAATTTCTGGATCTGAGTTAGTTATCTTGCCGTGTTCGTTAACACGAATGAAATAGCTATGTTTAATCTTAGCAGGTCTGATCATTGCTACTTCCGATTCAAAGTGACACCAGACATCTACTCGCCAATTGTTATCAAAAACATTAGCTGCCTTTATAAACTTTAAAGTATCAGGTCGTCCCAGTTTAGAAATGACCTGCTCTTTTACAAAAGAGTTCAACTCCTCTTTTGTGAGGTTTTTATCCTCTAGCTTCAAAGCCTTCTTTACGACTTTGATCTTTGGCTTTGGTTTCTTGGGTGTGTTTGGCATAGTTTCCATTTCTTGGCTCCAATTTATTATACAATTTAATGGCATCTTCAATTCTAATCTTTTGTGCCGGTGTTACGGCAGGTAGTAAAGATATAGATTCACCTAATGGTGTTCTGTTTTGTTTAGCAATATAGGTATTTAGCGTGGCGAGTTCTCTTGCATTTAGCTTTGTTAGGGCTTTTTCTAAAGTCTCGTCCATGTGTCCAGATTCATCAACCCCTAAAGAGTATTCAAGGGTTTTCATCACGGTGTTAACATATTTAGATTTGTCGTCTGGTCGTCCTAGCTGTCTCATTCTTTTGTCCTTTTACAATAAAGTAATCAATCTTAATAATTCTAGTAATTTACTAAAAATAAGTCAATCCTTTTTTTCAGAATTGTCTTCATTTTCTGTAATTTGTCTTATTTCTTTTTGAATATAAACTTTTAACCTGTTGTCTACATAGGATATGGCTTGTTGTTTTGTTGGAAACCGCATAACGGTATCTGGTGAGGGAGGATTGGACTTAAAAGCAACTATCCAGTGTTTATCAAGATGTTCATAATCAACCGTGTAATTCATATTACTCACCTCTGTATTTATCTATAAAGTCTTCCCAGTTGGGCATCTGTTCTTCATAATCTGGAAGATCAAACGGGCTAACGTCTTCTCCAATTATTTCTTCAACAACAGTTGATTTTCTACCATCTGTTTCTCCACTAGGAAGAACCCAATGTCTTTTTGTTTTTGGTGTATGCTTGTCGTATAGCTCTCTTAGCTTTTCAACCCTAGCTTTTCTGTAGTCGTCATAACCAGATTCTATTAATGTTTTTGCCGAACCCACTGAACAAAGTTTTGAGTTGTTCATTAACCCTCTCTCTGTATAAGATGGGCATAGGTCAAACATTTTTACATTGTTTCTTGTGTGGGTCATGTGAAATACTCATTCCTTTTTGCATTTCTTGTTAATTACGTAAATCATGTACAACATTTTGTCTGCTGCCCAGTAAACGATTAGGCCTATTACAAGAGCGTTAAGAAGTTCTCTCATTTTCATCCTCTTCGTCTTCGTCCTCTTCGTCTTCTTCGTCTAAAAAATCCATAATATATGTTGGGTCTTTTAGTAACTCATCGGCGTACCCGTATCCATCTTTGGTCAATTCAAAACTAAAGTCTCCGTCTTCATCTGTGTACTGTTCCAATATTCCTTTATTGACTAGGTTTTGAACAGCTTTGTTTATTACATCGTTAGTAAATCTTCCCTTTAAACCGTTAAGCATTACGTTTATGTTAAACATAAGGCCACACTTCCGCTAGAACGCTATTTACATTATCTATATCTACAAGCCATCTTCCATATTTCCCAGTCTTTCCTGTACGCACGACAAAGAATCCTTCTTCATCTGACTGAGATGTAATTAAGTTATGAAGCATGACTGTTGCTTTTTTGTAGTCGGGTTTGCCTCTCTCTGGAGTATCAACACCAAGAAGTCTACATCTAACTTTGGCTGTTAAATGAAACCCTAAATCTATTTCTAGGTCTGCCGTGTCGCCATCAACACATCTTCCAAGTTTTGCTTTATACTGGTACATTAAAACATCCACACATAAAGCGATATAATAATATAGAAGCTGTAACCATCAATGTTCCAGTTACAAACCATCCTAGTGTAATTAACATCTTATTAAAATGATCTCTAGTATTCATCATCAAGTCTTTCAATATAAAGAGGCGTGTTTTCGCCTACGTAAGCACCAAAAGTATTAAACTCTAAGTATTCCCAAGCCTCGTCTTCTGTCATTCCGTCTCGTTCGACGAGGATTTGAGCCATTTTGCCTGTATCGTATGCCACCCGTCCTGAATCGCAACCCACAGCAACACCAATAATAGCCCCATCAAAAGAATCGGCAAACAAAAGATCATCGCCAAAATATTCAGCCAGTCTTTCGCGCGAAATGGTTGTTTTTTTTCCCATGCGTTAATGATAATTCACGCTTTCTAAATGTCAAGTATTTAATAAGAATTATTTACTGGATTTATTACACCAAAAGGAAAACTATTGTTTGTTATGGATAGTAACTTCTCGCCCCTTTTCAGGGATCGTGCAGCTTCCTTTTCTGCATCACCGACACAGCTAGAGAATATGCTCACTTGTTTAATAGATTTGTCTTTGTTGTTTGTTATTTTAATTATGTAGTCAGGCATAGATACTACCTTTGAGTAATTCGCTTGAGGATTGTGTTTTTTCTCCACCCGTATTATAAACAGTTCTGATGTCTTTTCGTTTGCAGTATTTTTCTTCTGGAGAGTTGCCTTTATTTCTGTCTCCACCATTGGCAAATGTCATGCTCTCAAAGAAGTAGTCAAGTGAGTGTTCATTGTAAATGACTTTTAATGTTTCTATAACAGACTCTCCTTTGTCTATTGAAAGGATAGCTCTATCAACACCTTTGATAGCACTTGCTATACGCATCCTCTCTTTTTCGCCCATAAAAGGAATAGAACCCTTTAGTTCAACCTGATTGTCATTGTTAACGATTACAACCAATTGGTTTCCCAGTTCGGATGCGGCTTTAATGTAATCCAAATGACCTGAGTGTATAGGGTTAAAGAATCCTGATATCACAACAATATTCATAGCCACTCCTTTTTTGTATTTCGGTACTTCAATCCTTTGAACCGATCAGTAATTGATGATCCTTCGTCGAAGCTGTCGGTGATGTCGTAACCAACATCCTTCGCTCCCTTCACGACTGTCGCTTCTTTACCAACGTGTAAAATTATTAGGTTGTTATCCTTATCCCAAACGCTGAACGAATAAAACCCAACGCTAATCTTGTTTAGTCGGTAGTGCATTTGTGTATTCTTCCAGTTTGTTATTCAATTATCCACAATCACTTCTTGGAGGATGCTTAGTCGGTTCTGTCATCCATTCTATCATTTCTGAGTGTGTCTCTAACCAAGGTTGCATCTCAGGGTGTACGACAAGCCACTTTTGCTCTTCTGTCTCTAAAACTTCTCCGTGTTGTCTTACCTCAGTTTTGTTGGTCATTTGCTCTTCCGTAGTCGTCCTCTATTCTAACTATGTCGTCTTCGCTAAAGTTTTGAGAATCTGACAACTGAACTTCAATGAATGTCATTCCTACTTCACTTGCAACGACCCTGTGCTGTTCTCCTTTTGGTATCTCAACAACGCTACCAGTTTTTACCACCTTGGTAGAACTACCAACCTGAGCTTTACCATACCCATTTACAATAGTCCACACTTCACTTCTGTGGTTGTGGTACTGTAAGCTAAGTCTTTCGTTTGGGTTAACGGTGATTCTTTTAACTTTGGTATATGGTGTATCCAGCAATACCTTGAAGTTTCCCCAAGGTCGTTTTTCACGCCCTCCAAGATTTGCGACACCTTTCTTGTCTACCAAAACACTCGGTGACATCTTGCCTAGGGCAATGACACGATCAAGTTTATCCACTTCTTCCGTTCGGGGGTTAACGGTTCGGCAGTAAGGACATTGGCCTACGGCATCGAGTTCTTTTGGCCTAGCGTTATACACATGACCACAACAGGTAAATTTATACTGCATTGTAACTGCTCCTTTGCATAAGGTTCTTACGCCTTTATATTACAATTATAGCACAAGTTATCCACTGCAATGATCATTTTTATTCAAAATTTTCCACTCATTATATAAACGCTTCAAAAATTCCTTGCCTGTTCTACGAATAGCGCGGTTATCCATGTGTCCGTTGGATAGCTTCTCGTCTTCTGTCCTCACATCGTTCTTGTCAAGCTCCTGAGTTTTGAACTCGTCGTAGATAGATCGCCATTCAAACGGCTCTGGACGCTTTGTCGTCGCCGCACCACACATTTTGAATCCATTACTCACAATGTCGTGAAGCACTAGAGAGCGTCCACGCTGCGACCAATTAGCCATCTCGCCCTTTTTCCTTTTGGGGGCTTTGCCATTACGAACATCAAGACCAAAATAAGACCACAGTTTAGACACTGTTCCAAATCGTTCGATGTCTTTAATTATTGTAATCAAAGATGCGGCACTACTAGTACCAAGACCATTAATGTCTTTTAGGTACTTTTGGTAGATGGTAGAACCAACCTCTTCACCTTCTTCATTTATTCCAGACAGTAGGTGGTTCCTTAGTTTTGTTTCGTGCCGGTTTACAGCATTAACAGACTCTTTTAATTCTTCATCACACATTCTTGCAAGAGTTGGGTCATTAGCTACACGCTGTTTAGCTTTCTTCCTAGTTTCTTTAAGTTCATCTCCTGCTTTAGTAAGATAGCTTAGTTTTTCTAGGTATGCGTCATATGTAAATTTTCTAAATGTTTCAACGCTTTTGTCGTCTTTCCACTTTTCAAATTGTTCAAATATAATCTTGGCATCATTATCATCTGTTTTTTCAATGCCGTCCCTGTCCCTAATGTTTTTCGTTAGGTCTGTGTGGCATTTATATACGGTTACGTCCTTGTGATGTAACGCTACGCATTTGTGATGCGGCATATTTTCCGTAGCAACAATATCACCAGCTTGGTATACAGGCTCTTTCTTTAATAAACCTCCATCGCAATAGATAGCAATTTTTTCTTCCTTGTGGCTCCAGTCTACTCCATAAATAATCATATCAATTTCCTTCTGTTATCAAATTAAGTAATCAACTATTGACAGTGTATCGACACCGAACGGAAAGTCAACCGTCTTTTTTTAGATTTTAATCAAAATTAACCACGAGCTTTTCCCACCCATATACCCTTGACGGATTTTCCGTCATCACATTTGGTTTTAAGCAGTTCCACTTCTTCACGTTCTTTATTGTCTTCTTCACTGAGTGAGTCACCAGTAAAAAGGTCTATACCTAGAGAGTACCTCTCGGTGTATAGGTCAATCCTTTGTTGGTGATGTTCATCAACAAACTTTTTTCCTCGTCCTCTTTTTCCTCGTCCTTTTTTTGTTGCTTTTTCGTCTATCATCGTGTTATCCCTATTAAATATGAACATGCCACTATCCATGTTGCAGAAAATCCAAAGAATAAAATATTAGCAATACGTTCCTTCGTGTTGTAACTCATACTAACCTTGTCCTCCTATGTCTAAATCAAACGGATTTGTTACATCTGTGTGAGCATTAAGCTCTTTTCTTCTACTAACTCGATCTTTGACTGATTGGTTAATCGTTTTTTGTATGGCGGCTTTTACACTATCTTCATAGAGAGTTCTTATGATGTGCTTTTGAAAGGATGTCAAATCTGATGTGTTATCAAAGTCCTTCCAGTCATACTTAATTGAAAACGGTTTACTATTCATTCAAAGACTCCTTTTCTGATGACACTGCGGCGTTCTTGAGTTCTTCTTCGTTAAGTGTAACGAATCCTCCATCGCCAAATTGAACTTGAACAAACTGTTGTTCTGGTTCGCCTTCATTAAACAAGTCGGGAAGTCCAATAACTTTAGTTCCAATGATCATATGTCTACCTATTCTTTCTTATTTTCGTTGTTGATGTTTCTTAACTTTGATAAGTATTTGTATTTTATATTCAAGGACTCTAGACTGTCAAACACTTCGTCGTCCTGTTTAAAAGACATTCTAAGGCATCTATGCGCTTCTTCTATATCGTCAATCCAAGAGGCCTCGGATTGACGAAACCCTGTTAGCACAGAGGTCAGAGTCTTCATCGCAGCATTTAGATGCTTGAATGTTTCTTTAGTTTCTTTTGCGGCCTTCTTCTTACTCTTTACCATTAACAATCTCCTTAGTACCAATAACAACGAAAGAACCTTCTTTATACTCGCTTTGCTCGTAGCCACCTTCTGGTATCTCAATGTCACTAACTGCGGCTGTTAGACCTTGACGGTCAATCACACCATCTGGTGCGTCAACAGTAATAGTGCATGTGTACTGTACCTGATAGCATATTTTAAAAGTCTTCATCAATATTTTAATCCTTTAAGCATGGTTGTAGTTTCTCCATCCATAACGCATATTGTGTGCTGGTTAAATTTTATTAGTAGTGCATTTGCTAAGTGCAACATAAACAGTTTTATCTTATCTTCTGTCGTGCTAATCTTCGGGTAGTTTATCGCAGTTACTTCCAATCCAGATTCTTTGTAGTCGCTTCCGGCAACGAAGGTTGTTGGGGTGATTCTTAACGGAATGATGTAATCATAATCGTCTTGGACTTCGCCAACAAACTTCTCTATGTCTTCTTGAGTAAATACATCATCCGAAAAGAATGTATTGCTGCCAATGTAAAGTTTAACTTCATAATGGGGTACTATTTTCATTCCAGCAGGGATTCCTGTTTTATCATGCAGTTTGGACTTAGCGTCAAGAGGTTCTAACTCATTCTGTATTTGCTCCGAATAAGTCTCAATTCTAGAACTGCTTATTTTAGCTAACACATCGTCGATCTTGTACCTTTTACCCTTGTTGTCGTCCACCCATTCATTACTAGTACATTGTTTTAATGCGTTTAATGCCATCTCTAGCATTTTTAAGTTATTCATCTTAAATTCCTTTCATTCCAATCATATCATTTGCTTTTCTACTTATGGCACAGGCCATTTGCAGTTCATTTAAAAGTTCTAGAGATTCTGAATAGCTGTACACGTTGTCTTCTACTGTTAGTTCAACAGTTTGGTCAACTAAGTCAAGGAGTACAAACCTTCCCTTGTATAGTGTTTCTATGTGTTTATTCATTTTTTACACTCCTAATAAAATCCATTAATCCAGAATAATCATCACATATATATTCTTGTCTTGGGTCGCCATTTTTATCTACTTGTTCTGGGCAATCACCGCCACAGTATTTACATTCACTCATCTTCAACTCCTTCAAGTAGAAAGGGAAACTCTTTTTCCAACTCCTCAAGGCTGTCCGTACAGGCTACTGCTAATTCATCTGCTCCAACGCCTGTGAATTGTTCTTCTGATTCAAAATGTTCTTTACTCGCACATAAATCTAACCATGCGTGAGTAATAGCATCTACTTGGTCACTTGTTAAGCTCATCTTTATCTCCTTCATCTAAAAATGGAAACGCTTGTGCTAATTGCCATGCTATCATACTACCAGTTCCACAGACGGCGGATAAGTCATGTTGCCATTCACCATCTGGATCAGCTAGACCTTCAGCATTTTTTATTGCATCTTTAATATGTCTTATTTGTTGTTTTGTTAAGTCATTCATTATTCTAACCCCTCAAATTCACAGTCTTTATCAGTTATTTCAAAAGTCCAGTCAACAGGCAGTCCATCAACTTCGACTACCATGCCACCTTCTACAGTGATCTCTACATTGTTTTCTTCAAGCTCAGGTTGTAAGCCACCACTCGCTAGTAGTCGAGTCCTTGCTAGCCCTAGACAGGCATCCATCTTTTCACGCAAGTCGTAGTTCTCTTGCGTGTCTTCATTATCATCAGGTTGGGCTTCATTATACATAGTATCCCAAGCAAGAGCCTTCTGTTGATTGTCGGATGCTACCACTCCCTTAGCTTCAAATGTATTTCTAGTCATCTTGTTTTCCTTTTTCAAAGTCCCATATCGCATTAGATAAAGTCGAACGCTTTATCTCTTTACCTTCAGTAATGTCCCTATTGATAACCTTTACAAGGTATCTTAATAAATCGTTACTAATTGTCATCATTCTTAGCATGGTTTAGCCTCTGTTGCGTTAAAGTTTCTCTCTAACCGTATTACATTAGCAAGAACAACGGCCAATCGCTGAATAACCATCTCTTTTGTGCCGTGTAGTTCCGAATACATTAGCTTATTAACATCATCACGCTCTTTGTTCCATTCGTAGCCCACGTTAGGCACTATGCGATACGCACCATTGGAATCATCCCACGAAATTTTGATATAAGCAGGGTCATTACCACCACAATGTTGCCTGTCGTGCTTTCTAATGTGTGGCATGTAATAGTTTTCAGACTCACCAGTGTGTTTGAGGTACTCGGAATACTCAAATTCGATCTTGATTAACCATGCGTGTTCTTCTGAGAATTGATATTGCTCTTCAGAACATTTTGGTTTAAGCAGGTGGTGCTTGAGTGTTTTAAACAGCGCGATGTTATACCCTGTTGACTTAACAGCAGGCTCAATCTCATCACGAAGATCAACAAGAGCCGCATGTTGACACTGTAGCCTATGCTCTTCTAGGTTCTGTTGGTGGTTTGACACTGCGTCTAAGATCGCCGTGTTGTCATTAATTAGTTGTCGTAAATTACTCATTATCGTCTTCTCCTAAATATTTAATATAATCAACCCAATCAGATTCAAACTTTTCAAGTAGCTCTTCAAACGTCATCTTTATCACTCAATCCGATCTAACCCTGTGTTGTCTAATTCATCACGCATTTTTTCGGCAGTTATACTTACCATAAGTAAAACAAAATCTGCCTGTTCTAGTGTAAATTCTAATAAATCTTCTTCGGCACAAGAGTTACGAAATTCTTTGGTGGGCATTTCTTTCATGGACTGTATCATTTGTTCAAGCAACTCACGAGCCACTTCGGAGTCATGTAGATCGTACATCTCTTGTATTTGTCCAACGACATCGCCATGTGCCTCCTTGACCACCTGAAACAGATGTTCAAAGTCAGAATAGTCATTGAAAACAAGTTGTTCATAGAGGTCTTTAACGTCACCGTGACCTCCGTGACAGGCTTCAAACTCAAGTTCGTCACTGTTCCAAAATAATGGGTCAATTCGCATAATCAATTCCTCCTAATAAAAAAAACGGCAATCATAATGTAACATGGGTAGCAAGTTGTCTCTGGATTGCCTATGTGTTAAGGATACGAATATTATCGAAAAAAGTAAAGGGTTTTCTTGAATAAAAAGACAGAAATACACTAAATCTTTTACGGGTTTGGGAAAAACTTATCAAAACAGTCACTACAAGTCTGCCTAATTAACAATTCACGCTCTCCTACTGTTAAGTAGTGCAGTGCATCTTGAATAAACGCGCCTTCGTCCCAAGCCTTCTTATCTTTAGCTTTAACAACTATGACATACTCATCCTTGCAGTATTCACACGTTGCTGGTATTGATAGTTCTTCATTTTTGTCATTCATGGGTAATCCAATCTAATACCAGCTTGAATAGATTACTGTATATCCATCAGCTAATGCTTTACGTGCATCATTGCAAAACTCTAAGTCTTGCTCTTTGTAATGCTCACTCGAATCACCACCAAAGAAGAATCCACCAGTCTCAGGTAAATCCGCACTATTAACAGCTTCCTCAAGTTCGTTAATGTCTTCTAAGGTTAATTCAAGGTCTTTACAATTAAATTCACCTTCACCACACCACTTGTTTTCCATGAAGCCCTGAAGGTTAGGATGCTTACGCCAATCAGCTAGGTCGTAAGAGTCTGCCCATTCTTTCTCCCATATTGTTTCTACTACTTCTTTTCCGTTTTCGTCATTGTAGGTGGTAGTACCTCCATCGACTAATACTGGTTCACCTTTTCGTGCTGACGCATATTGATCAAGTCCCATATCATTATTCCTTCTATAGTGAAAATTTGTTATTAAAATCAGTCATGAGGTAATCCAATTTGGAGTCTGTCTCTTTTTCCAACTGTGTAAATGCGACTTGGCCTTATTGTAGTAATTACGATAAGCGATCACTGGATCGTCTGCCTTGTACTCTTCTGGCATACATTGTGGAACATCTGAAAACTCACCGTTTGGAATGTCAGGATCGTTTGCTTTGCACCATGTAATAACTGAAGTAGTAGCGTGTTGTTTACCATACCTGTGTGTATACTCATTCAGTAAAGACTGAGCATGATTACATAACCATCTATAGTTACCTACACAGGCACGAGTCCATATAGCACAAGGATGATTAATATGAGTCTTTTTGTAAAACTTCTCTGGTCGCTCCGCATCACTAGGGCATACATGATGTGCAGTACATAGTAACTGTGCTGATTCAAGTATCATCTTTACTACATGCTTATCGCACATGTACTCCGCCGCTGTTATGGGTGATTCGTGTAAATAGAATATATTCATAATTCTTTCTATAGTGAAAATTTGTTATTAAAATCAGTCAGTTCGTCTTACCTCTGCCTACCTATCAATGTATATAGCAGCACCAGTTTCGTATTGGTGTTGGTCTACATTCATTCGGGTAACAGTTCCCCACGCGCATCCGGTAAGCCATAATAGGCATCCAGCTAAAAAAGCTATCGCGCAAAGTGTATTTACTTTTCTTTTAGAGTCTTGCATTTCTTAATTCCTTTGTGACTAAATATAACTCGATGTTGTTGTTGACTAATATCCATTATGGTTTTGATTACAATAGAACCTTCGTCGTCAATCACGACTGCCATACATCTAAGTTTTCCCATCTTAAATGGAATCAATGATGATCCATCGTTTTTGCGGTCGGGTCTAGCTTTACGTAGGTTCTTTAGTATCGCATTGTTAATCTTGTCCATTCCGTACCTCCCAAGACGGGTGTAACCTCTACCTATTGCATGTTTAGTCCAGATCAGTTTAGTCATAGTAACGTTTCCTTAATATAATTCTAATGGAGTATAGTATTAGTCTATCAATCGTCTTTACAAACAGTAGCAACCTTTGACACATAATTATCATCCTTGATACAGCGTTCGCACCACCAGTATTTATCGCCATCACTAAATGATGATAGCCATCCTAGCATACCACCCGTCATCTTCTTGCGACACAAGCCACAAGTCAACTTACGAGATCGTAGTGGAACTGTTTTCCATCCTTCAAATAAAACTGTTACTTCAGCAACTTCCTTATCTCCCTTCTTGTGCTTTCTTTTCTTTCTAGTCTTAGGGAACTCATGCCCACAAGGACATTCCCTTTTCCTTACGTGTAAAGAGGTTTTACACTTAGGACAATTTTTCTCTGGTGATTTACCCATTTTCTCTCCTTTTCTCTCTATTCGTCTAAAAAGAACTCTTCAAAGAATTCAGGGTCTACCTCTTCCATAGCCGCATCAATGATACCATCACCATCAAATAGACCACCAATGATACCACTAATAGCTCCAAGCCATAGTGCATCGTTGTTAGAGTTGTTATTATCTTTCGGCATAGCTTATCTCCTATAAAAATAGTGTTTTATGCACTTGACCTTTGGGTAACATCATCCTTTTGGCACATGCACTACATATACAAATACAATATATATAACAATAGAGAATACAAACAAGTTGTCTGTGGTTTACATACGGTTGTTGGTTCGTATTCAAATTTTTCAACCAGTGTCCGGCACAATTCGCTTTCTAATGCCCACAACTGTATATAATTGCATGATTAGCGTGGGAATAATGCCCAAATAGGTTAAATACTCAGTCGTAATGTGTTATTTATGGCATTTTCACTATGGGTTTCAGAATCATGTTGGCCTCAAATAGTCACACATGAATCGTATCATATCTATTATCGACCACAAGGGTCTTTTTCTGAAGAAAGGCAAAATAATAATGACTCTTTTATCCACAATCTTTATATCCGGCATTGCATTTAGATAAACGGCATGGTATTTTAGGTTGGGTAGGCAGGAATAAGAGATCAACAGTAATGCCAACAGGATTTTGTAACCCATTAGTCATATGCACTTCTGTTTATTAAAAAGACATACTAAATACAACAGGCCGCCATCTCTACTATTGATAACCATATAATATATGCGGCAAATATACTAAGTGAACCAAATCAGTGATGAAAACCAACATGGACATGTTCACTTCTCTTTCTTTTAATAAATTGGGGATTTTTACGGATTAACCCTTTACATTGATTCTGTATGATGTATCATGTAGGGACAAGACACAAACAGCAGCCAAAACGGAAATGATGCCCAATGCCCAGTTGCTGCTAAATATACCATGTCGCCATTCCAGCTATGATACCCACTGACTGCGTGCGGCTTTTACATACATAATATACCACACCGCCATTCCAACTGTGATACCCACTGAGTGCATGCGGCTAACTTAATTAAGCAAAAGGCCAGATCACCAATTATGCACAAACTACTAATGCCTTTCTTTCTAATATACATACTATCGGGATGCCACTTTGATCGTGATACCCAACGTAAGGATGCGTCCCGACATAATATAGCAAGACCCGCCATCACGGACGTGACATCCAAACCTACAATGCGGAAAAAGCTATTTAGACTAAAGATTAGGCAAAGTGTCCCAATACCTTACATCGTTATAGATAGATCGAATCTGACATAATCAATTTGTGTCTACGAGAGATTACACGAGTCGTGCGTTAGTGCATGCAATGGGCTGACGCCCCGTATTACCACAACCGTAGTGCTACCATCATCCATCTGTATACCCACTGACAATATGTAGCACACAATACAATAGCGGTTGTCCTATTGGACGTATATATTACATGAGAGTGACGGCTTTTGTTAAGCATGGTTGCTCCTAGTTGAACATGTGCTAAATATTATAATAGGGCAGCCTTTTACAATAGAGATAGTCCGTAATGTGTTAAAGCGCATTTAATCATCCGGGACGCCGCTATGGCGGGCTATCTTTTTACATACATATCTCCATGTCGCAAGTGTATAACCACTCACTGTCTGAGATATAAATACTACCACTAAATCCATGTTACCCTAGACGCGCTTTGTAGTATATTATCCCATTCCGTTAATTCGGGTGGGATTTTTTGTGTCTTAATTGAATCTAACTATATTAAGTAGGACACACGGACGCCTGTAAAATATCTCAAATTCCGGAATTGCGTCTGGTAGAAGCGGCCTGCATTGGCGGAGACAGGGCATAGGCCGCCCGTTTTACCCCAACGGCGCGCCTTTGTCAACCCTTATTATTTGGATTTGCCGAAATAATTATAGCAAGAAAAAAGCCACCCGCCTTTCGACGGATGGCCTGTTGTCAATCTGGGTCATGATAGTGACGTCGGAATAAAAAGTCGAGGAACATAATTATCCAACAACCCAACATCGCCCACACCACAAACTTCATCTACGCCACTTTGGAGTAGATCCGCGTGAAGTCTTTTTCCTCATAAGACTCCGCACGGCTTTTAAGGTTCGACCATTGACGGTCGCTGTAATTAACCAGCAACCCACCAAGTTCGTCGTACTTGACCCAAGACTGATTGTCCAGTGATTGACCAGCCCGTGTAACGCTGTTGACAATATCAAACAGGCTACGCTCGACGGGAGCAATCTTGGATTCGTCAGCAACCCACGAAGTAAGAATAGCAGACGCGCCACGCTTGTCAATATTGTGAGTTTCCGCAGTCGCAGCAATCAAGTTTTTGATTGGCACGCCCTCAGTAACCATAGTACGAATACCCAACAATCTTTGAATTCCGGCGGGAATCAAAGGAATCTGCGCTTCGATATTTTTACGCAACTTCATGGATAAGTCAGCAAGGTTGATTTCACCGATGTGGCGAACCTTGATTTCATAACCCTTGGTTTGATCCCAAATACAACCATTCATGCAAATCGCACGAAAGACCGAAGGTAGGGATTTTACGTTACGTGTGCCAATTTCGCAATTGCCAATCGAAACCATACCACCATACTCGGAATCTTCTTCTTCACGAATACTATCGGGAATCAAAACATTGCCGAAAATGGTATCTGCATCACCACGCCAGTGAGACAGTCGCCCAGCCGGAATGATATTCTTGATCTGCTCAAGATACCAACGGTTGTCAACTTCGGCATATTTCTCAGAGAGAAACGCACGCATCGTACCATCGTCGTGACACCGCACTTTAAACTTGGTGTCATTAGCAACACGACGAATCCCGTTGCGTACTATAGACAGCACGGTTAGTGCGTCCTGCTGATCGCGCTCGACTTTAATTTCGTCTTTTGCGTTATGCAGGTTATCGACCAAAGATCGAACAAATCCAGTTCCTTTACCGTTGCACGACTTGGAAACCAATTGGTTCAAAGCGTGTTTGGTAGGGGTGTAAAATTGATCGTCAATTTCAACACCAAAACGGGGTTTATTATCGACCTCACGAACGTCAAACGTCATTTTGCCACGTTCAACCTCATAATCTTGCCGATGTCCACGCTCGGATTCTAACATTTCCATTCCATCACTATACGAAATGGTTTTGTCGTACCAGAGCTTGGACACATTGCCAAAATCCTGTTTAGTCGCCATGTCTTGCCCACGATGCACAAAATCACCAGAACGACCTTCACCTTCAATTCTTTGATATTCCATCTGAATATCCTTTCAAAAAAAACAAACTATTGTTAACCAACTCTACTTATTATAACAAACGGATAACGGAAAAACAAGGGGCAGAGCGAATCATACCCCAATTGCTTATTCTACGTCCGCAGTTAAATCTTCTGCTACTTCACTACCGAACTGCTCATTGTAAGCGTTCAGCATTTCGGCGGCTTGGTCGTAAGCAATACCACCACCACCACTGCGCGCCATTCGTCGTAATGTTGGTAACTTAGAACCACGCAGCTTCATTTGTTGCGAAATACTATTTCGCTTCGCGCGAACCTGCTCAACATTGCGACTTAACGCTTCTGCTAAATCTTCAATCGTTCCTTCGGCTTCGTGAGTTTTCACGTAAGCACTAACAAAATCTGTTGCACTAATAGGTGCGGCTTTTGGGTTACTCATCGTAATCCCCTTTCAAAAAAAACAAGTTAGAAGGTCAACACAACCTTCCATTAACATCATGCCTCTAGTATATAGTATCGACCAACAAGGTCAACCGTCTGCAACACATTTTATCAAAATTTTACGTTAATAGTATTAAAATGTGTTTTCATTGAACACTCGGTTGCCAGCTTAACGGACTAAGCGGCACCGTTTGTGTGAGACAGAGGACACAAACGCTGCCGCTCGTCTTACCTCATGGTTACGAGTACCACAAGGCTTCGACAAACGGTTTTTTGTTTACCACTTCCAACGCTGCATAGGGCGAGCTACAAATTGAATCGTTAGTATTACGCTCAACAAACGAATCATTCTTATACGGGTTATAGGTTACAAACATATTCTTTTTAGGGAATGTCGGCAATCTATTTTCAACATAGCCACGAACAAACGCATGTACATTCTTACGTTTTTCGCGCCGCACCTTTTCTTTGCCTGTTTTCCTAACCACATATTGCGGGTCGCGAACACAAATAAAATTAGTATGCTGTACAACTTTACCGCCTTGCCGTACAGACCACGTTTTTTTATGTAGGTTAAAGTAAATTTCGATTTTCTTGTTTGGGTCAATTTTCATTATTTTTCCTTGTCAACCAATCTATAAACATAATTATCCAGCAACCAATCATAGCCCAAGTTACAAACTTCATGCGGTTTTCACCCGTGAATAACTACCCTTACCTTTGAGTGCCGACAATGCTTTACCCGCTTCACTTCCTTTTGGTTGTGTACCGTGAATCAGTAAGGCAAAACTTTGATTCCGTAAATCAGGGCGAGCGGCGTGCGAATCGTCGCTGTCTATTTCTAGTCCTGAAATATTCGCTTCCGATTCGCTAAATACCACTTTAGCCGAACGCAAACCATATTCTTGAATCAATTCATCATCACTACCACCATAACTAGCGGTCAAAACCAAATTGTCCAATTCAGGATATTCATTGATATGGAATTGCCAATAGCGAATAGATTTCGTATAGGCGTAAAATAGTACATTAGGATTCATTGCGGCTACGTTATACCACGCCTGCATATAATCGGCACTGAAAAAATCACCAGCAACGTGAATACGAATAATACCCGAATCTGTTGGTAGGTCATTATCTAGGTGGTGAATCATCTCGTTAACGCCCATGCCATGTAACGCACTAAAATTACCTTTGCGTAGTTTATACACATTAGGCAATAACGCCTCTTGCGATGCTGAAAAACAGCGGAATTTTGTGTGCTTGCCGTCCACAATTTTCATTCTAGGATTACCGGCTTTACTGATTTCGCCCGTTTCCGTTGCCTTAGACTTACACTCATGTGCAAACGGACACGACCAACCACTAAGCAAGTCCAACGAATAGACTTTGCGGTTATCTGTTAGCCACTCGGCTAATGCCTCAACCTTGTAGAGTTTTTCTAGTTTTGCGTTTGCGTCGCTGAATTGTAACATTGCGTTTTCCTTAATAAATTTTAGTAACTACACTTATCATGATAGTGTATATATCGGCACTGTCAAGGGTTTTCTTTATAAAAAGATTACCGTTTTCACTAGTTTGCTTGCTGTTGTGTCCAAGCGGCATAGTATTCGTGAGACAGACGAACGAACACTATGCCGCTCGTATTACCCCATGCACATAAAAATACCCTCACCGGCGAACGAAAACCAGTGAGGGTCGGAGAAACAACAACGGGTTGTATTAAAATGTTGGTTCCGGTCGCTGGCTATCCCGCTACCGTGGTTTAATGCTTACGTATTGAAAGAATAGTCCGTGAAGCACCAACAATGTAAAAATCAGTAAGGTGGGAAGCCATACCACCACGACAAAACCGTTCTTGAAAGGAACAAACCTTGGTTCTGTCGCCCCTTCTCCGACTGAACGGCTAGGAGGCTTTAATTGGGTTACTGAATACGGTTAGACCGTTTCGGCTTTCTTTCCAAAGAGTGCCGAAGCAATCAATGAAAACAAAGCCCGTTTGTCTTCGGTTAGAACTTCCGTCCCAACCATTCGACCGTCGTAAAAACTCTTAATATCACCATCAGCCAATTCTACAGTGTACAACGTCTCAGACCTAAGCCCTTTGATATTTGCACGCCGAATAGTATCTTCCGATACAGGCGAATCAACGATATTCCGAATCTCTACAACCTTGCCGGAATATTCTTCCGCTTGGTCGGTGTAATCCGTTAGGGATACACCCTCTTTTAGTTCGTTTTTGAACTGTTTTAAGTAATGAAACTTAATTGTGTCATTTTCTTTTAACATAACTTTTCCTTTCAATAAATTATTCTTCGGTTTCAAGAGACTCTAATCGCTCTTTTTCTTTACGTTCGGCTACATGCACATCGAACTTTTCAAGTGCCTCGGTTAATTCTTCAGCCAAAACCCTAGCTTTCGACAATGGCATTTTAAGCTCAAAACCATGCCTAACGCCGGTACTTGCGTTAATGTCGGTATAATCAAGGTCAACCCTATCAGAATAACTATGTACAAAAACATTACCTTTTGCGACTCCGGACAAAGTAACTGCCAACGTTTCGCTTCGTTCAATTTCCATCTTTTTCTCCTTCAAAATACTAATAACTAACAATACACTAAGGATACCATAATCATCGGCATGGTCAACCGTTTACTTGAGTTTTTTCTAAAATTTTACGTTTTAGTTTTTATTGGCTTTTATGTGCCATACTGTCACGGTTTTTGACTCTATCGCCCAGCAGGGCTACCGTTTTAGCTATTCATTGGATTAGGTTCGTTTCTTGGTTAAAGGCTCAGGTCGTTGTTTATTACACTTGCTCTGCGTTGCGTCCTGTTCGAGCGGCTTAGTACTCGTGAGACAGACGAACGAGCACTAAGCCGCTCGTCTTACCCTATCATTCTTCATCACTTTCAAATAAGGTGTTTAGTTCTTGTATTTCAACGGATGTTTTTATTAAGTTATAGGTTACCATCGCTAAGTATAAACATTTCGATGCCTGAATTAAATCAGCTTCACCTTCTGGATATAACTGTTTTATGTTTTCAGTTATGGTATAGAATAAAGCGGGCTGTTCTTCGATAAGGCTTTCGGCATACTTCAATGTCCAAGCTGCTGGGTCTGAACTATCTTTAGTCATCTTATCTAATACAGCCATTGCTGTTTCTTCAGTTATTGTTGGCATTGCCATTATCCAAAGTACCTCATAAAAAGCTCAAATATATATCCTAAAACATACGCCCATATTGCTGATAGTAATACCCATCGGCGTATAACGTGACCTTTGTGTCGTTCGTCGAGCATTTCCTGACGCTCTTTTTTTTCTCTGTATTCTGATGAGTGCATTTTGTTTTTCCTTAGTTAAAGATTTTACAGTCGTCCCATTTCCAACACGATGCTGGATAAGCCTCATTTAGGTCTGATGTTCGGGCTTGAATATAAGGTTCTATTTCGGATAGGCTTACGTCCCCCATCTCGGTTGCGTCTCCGTAGACTATAGCCGTCTTAATATCCTCGGTTGAATATTCGTCATCTTTTAGAATGTAATACTCCCAATAGTTTTTTAGGATAATAAGCTCTACTACTTCTACTGTCGTTTCACCTTTAGTCATTTTTCTCATAATTTCTTACTCCAATGTTTCAAATGTCGTTCTCTCCGAGCGGTATAGTACTCGTAAGACAGACGAACGAGCACTATACCGCTCGTCTTACCTGATTTAGCTAAGGTCAACCACCCATTCCTCTGCGGCGGTTTGGACACAATCAAAGTCTGTACCTAACTGCACTAGCTGTGCGATAAACCTAGCTAACTCTGCTGCATCTGTAAATTTTGCTTGTTGACATGCCATGTTATTTTCTCCCTAGTGTCCCTTGTGGTATCGCCATCTAACAACTGTTTGAACTCCAGCACCCGCAATCATCCAATTACAATCTTTCAGCCTTACGCCTTCCGGTAAATTAGATTCTAGGTAATCCTCATAATTCCCATTTTCAGGGAAGTGAGCAGGAATCTCAACCTTTAACACATTACCATTTGCTGCGTCTAGCACCCATATAAACTCATCGGTTTTTGCGGGTAAATCCTCTGCCCTCTTGTCGTCTTTATAGGCGTGTTCGGTTAATCGTTTAATTAAGCTGTCAAACCTTTCGGCATTTAATCCGACTTCATCATCTGCCAACTCTTTGGGGCAAAGATGTTCGTCGTATTCCATTAACGCATCAATTAAATTGTCGCAATCTCTTTTACTTAATCTCATCGAGAACCTCCACAAATTGAATACCATCTAAATCTAACCAACCCATTTGACTCTCAACCCAACTACTAGCGGTTCCATCTTTTGGAATATCTTCGTGTTGAACTTTAAGCATAACAGTTACTATTGTTGTAGGTTTTTTTCCGTCAATCATTCTATTCTCCCGTTACCTGATATACATTTCCGTTTTGCGTAGTGAGACTACCACCGAAGAACTGCCACATTATTTCGGCTTCAACCGCTTCGTTGTTAAGCCTTAGCAATTCGGGCATATCCTCTTTTTGTTGTTCTTCACTACATTCAGTATGTATTATTTTCATCGTTCTATTTTCCTTAACCGTTATATGTATAAATTGGACAGGGGGTAGACCAACCGACAAAGCTTGTTGTTTTTCCAGTATCGGTAAATAACCCAGATTCAACAAACTGAGGTAAAATCCCCTCATTCTCACTGTAGGTTTTGGCTACAAATTCATTTTTCTCTAAACTAACGCCATCAACATTAATAGATAATGTAGCGTACGGTTCTTCTGCCGTCATTAACTGAATAGCCAAATTGCCATTCGGGTATGAGCGACATTGAATATAGCCAGCTTGTAATTCATCTGACATGTGACTGAATAAAATTTCCATGATTGTGTCCTTTAATGTTATGCGGAATAAGCCCGTTGACGTTCCAGTAATGTCCAGTCTATTAAATCCTGCCCGTCGAGCGGTTCGCCGGTAAAGATGTTTTGCGCTTGGGTGTGTCGATAATTCATTTTGTCAAGTGCTGTTTGTTTTTGGTTATCGTCTCGGTGAATCGGCAAATCCCACTCGGCAAACTTGTCTTGTCGGTTTACGGGTGTGGGCTTGACTGAAAATTGTCGTTCTTCGGTTACAACAACTTCGTTGGTGTGGTTATTGTCGGGGTGTGGGTTTGTTACATCGTTGCCTACAACCCAATCAATCCACGTTTTGGTGCTTTTGTCCATTTTGTTCTCCATTGAAATGTTTCCTTTAATTAACTACAGTATACTATATATCGGCATGGGGTCAACCCATAATCAAGAAAAATCCCTCATTGCCTGATTTTTTTGTGCCGCCCTAGTCCGTAGTTTACGGGGTCGGTTATCGTGTTTACCAGCGCCACCACGATAATCAGCATGTCCGCGACTAATTTTCCAAACTGGTTTGGTGTTGATGTGAATTGAAAATTTTCTCATTTTGCTCTCCTTGGTTCATTACTGTTCGCCGTCCAAGCGGCATAGTATTCGTGAGACAGACGAACGAACACTATGCCGCTCGTCTTACCTCATTTTATCAGCGAGGCTGACCGGATTTGAACCGGCAACCACCGGATCGACAGTCCGGTACTCTAACCAATTGAGCTACAGCCCCTTGTTGTATTGTTGAAAGCTTACTGCACCCCACCACTTCGAGGTGGTGCAGCCTCTTCCGACAGTGAACATAATCACTATCGGCGGGACTGTGGAACCGTGACCAATTCTTATCACCGGCATTCGTCTGCAAAACTTGGCGCTCGTAATGGGTGACTTTTTGCAGTCCACCCAAATCCCGCATTCCGTTTTAGAGTGCAGTAAACTTTCAAATTGTTCCATGCCCTTACACTGCGTAAGGGCTGTTATAAGGCGACTTGAAGCGGAATCAAACCCCAATTATAGTTGCAATTCAGACTATGCAGTATGCTCTGCCCGTCCCCTTCTTTAAAAGGTTTCTCGTCCGAAAGTCATATCAACTATAAGTCATCTAGACCAAGTCATTGTATTTTTGGCAGCTTTCCTAAGCCATTGGGTAGCTTTAACACGCCTTCAGTGTCACCAGTTATATTGTATGTTTTTTTGATTAAAAGTCAAGCCCTAAGTTTGACTAATGTTTCAAATGTTGTTCTCTCCGAGCGGTGTAGTGCTCGTGAGACAGACGAACGAGCGCTACACCGCTCGTCTTACCTTATGCGTCTCCATAACCATCTCCTAAACTACAAACAAAACAAACTAAACCGATTAAACACGGTACGATAACAAACATAATAAACTCGTCACTTACTCCGTAGTATCCTTCACCCATTTTACTCTCCTTCAAGATTCAAGCACCATAATTGAAATATGCTACGAGCCTGTACTTTATTTAGACCAAATTCATGTTGCAATTCTCTCGGTGCGCCCACCATGTTGATGGTGCCGTTTAATCGCAAATCATCCAAAAAATTAAAATATTCTAATTTATCGTTCATCAGTTACTCCAATACTGTATCGCATATATCTAAATCGTCGTATAGTTCACGATGACCGTCATCGCTCTCTGTTTCTTCCCAATTTTCCTCATCATATTGAGCATCAGCCGCTTCAATACCGTCAGCCATTTCTTTAGTAAGATTTCTAGGGGCGAACTGCATACCGTACCACGTTGGGTCGATAACTTTTAACACGCCGTAACTATTCATCTTCTGAGGAAGAAGACCGTTATTCCTATCGTCCTCCATGTGTAGAATGTATAGTC
>Ga0209091_10001126_pt1 | contig 24120 bp, 14 predicted proteins | sample ArcticOcean_MG_C_6_FD_187438 | JGI IMG/M metagenome (GOLD analysis project Ga0209091, IMG submission 187438) | Marine microbial communities from western Arctic Ocean - ArcticOcean_MG_CB8_128 (SPAdes) (version 2) | ecosystem: Environmental > Aquatic > Marine > Oceanic | place: Arctic Ocean...
CAAAGGTGAATTTAGAGAGTCGAGGTGTGCTTGCGTACGCAGGGGTAGACGTATCGAAATTACGTTGCGCTGTTCACGAATGTACATCCATTTCGACGCTGGAATGGGCGTGGAATAACACGCCCTGGGGAAAGAAATTTGAAGATGGAACGGTGATGGATCAAGCCTTGTTTTGCGAGGGAGTTGTTGAAACGAACAAACTCGAGTTCCTCAAGTGGGCGAGAGAGGAGAAACATTGCGAGTGGGATGAGTGGACGATTAATGCGGCAGCATTTGAAGGTAATCTCGAGATGCTGAAGTACTGCTTCTCTAACGAGTGCCCGTGTGATGAAGAAATGTCGTGTAAACAAGCTGCTAGTAAAGGATACCTCGACTGTCTTCGATTTCTTGTCGACAAAGTGAAACCTTCGCGAGATACGGAGGGAAAAGCGGCGCTACATGCAGTATGTTATGGTCACACGGACATCGTGAAATATTTCATCGAAGAAAGAAAGATAGCGGATGCGGTAAAGAGTGACTGTGTGTACAACACTGCAAGGTATGGCCGACTCGATTGTCTCAAATACTTAGTTGAAGAGGCGAAAGTGCCTCTTAACGACTGGCGACACATCGCCGAGGCTCGTTACAAAGAGCATCCCGAGTGCGAAAACTACTTGCTCGAAAAAGGGTGCCCAGAACCAACAGACGAAGAATACGCAAGATTTGTCGAGGAAGAAGAACAACAAGAAGAACTTTTGGGCACAGCGTGAGAGAGAGAGAAAGAAAGAAAGAAAGAAAGAGAGAGACTTCATAGTACGCGCAGCGCGTAAAATTTTCAATAAGGGCCGCTTCGTACTCCTCGTTTGTAATGAAAGAGAGACCACTTCATACATTTAAAAAAAAAAAATTGATGATACAAACACTCCGTCATTTTCGAAGTTCACGAATTACACCTCAAATCAACCCCATAGGATCACTATAACACATCCATACCTATCACACGATACGTGCTTGAAGAGTGCAATTTTTTGAATTTTTGAATACAGCAGACCACACAAATCTCGCGCGTAAACTCCTTGTAAAACCATTAACAGAGGAGACATAAACACGCGCACACAGTTCATCGAAGATGGAGGATTTTCCAGAGAACAACAACAACAACACTTCCGTCGTCGACCCGATGATGCGAGACTTGTTCGGCAAAAACCACGAAGTGTCCAACGATTGCGCGATAAAGATACAGAAATTGGAAGCGAGATTAACGAGCGGGAAACGACGAGTTTTGAGTCCGGATTCAAAAATGATGATTACGACGACGACGGGAGGAACTCCCATCGACGTCGCCAAAACGAAGGCTGATGATGACGACGATATTGCAAAACTCGAAAAGAACAACGACAAAGAAAAGGCCATCGAGCGGGAAGTTTTGGATGATTCCGACGAGGAAGACTATTCTTCCTCTCAGTCTCTCTCTGATGCTTTGAAAGAAGAGGACAACTCGAGAGAGTCGCAGAGAGAAAATCGAGCGCCGAAGACATCGACGACTTCCTCAAGAAAGAAGACCAAGAAGAATAAAAAGCAAGACGACGAGAACAACAACAACAAGAACGACGACGCGGTTGTAGTTGTATCGTCTGTTTCCGCGGGGAAGAAGAGGAAGAAAGGATCATCCGGGTTCGCGACGGTGGCGGCGGCGAGGAATACTAATGGATTGAGTCACGACGGCGGGATGATTGCGCAGTTGGAAAGCGCGACGGGAGTTTCTGGGAGAGTAGTAGGGGGGCATCATCGCGTGGTTGGTGGGAGCGGCGGTGTCGTCGCGGCAGCTGCGACGTCGCCTGGATTCGATCATCATCAACAACATCAACAACAACAAGGAGGAGGAGGAGGAGTAAATAGAATTTTCGTCGGATCCGGCGACGGCGGTAAAAGCAGAGACGGATCGGACGTACCGAAGGAAGTGTTCCAACCGCCGTTGCAGCGCGAGTTATTCGGTAGTGTTGGCGTTTCTCCCTCCTCCTCCTCCGCAATACAACGCCAACTCCAACAACAGCAACAACAACAACAACGACAACAAGAAGAAAAAATCAAACTTTTTGAAGAAAAAATACTCGCGTTGCAACAACAAGTCGAAGAAGTCACTCGCGAACGAGAAGACGCGGAAAGACAAGCGGAAGCGATCGCGACAAAGTTACACTCGGATGAAAAGCAAGTAGAAATTCGTCGTCGGAGAGCGCGAAACGCGTTCGCGCAGCTCGGAAAACTCGAACGCGCCGAGGCGAGGCGCAAATTGAGAGATCGAAGTCAACGCCTCGGATCCGTGGCGGTGAGAAGAGTTGGGACGCAACTGAACGAAGTGTGGGAAGACGGCGAAGCGTTCGCGCAGTTGGAAGAGAGGATGAAGAAAATCGCAGAACAAAAGAAAGACGCGGAAGAGCGAAGGCGAGCGATTAAACGAAAATTGCCGCCTCCGGGAGTGTCGGCGGAGACGGGTAGCAACAACAACAACAACAACACGAAAGATACAGCATATAGAAATAGCATGAACAACAACAACAACACCAAACAAATCTCAGACGTCCACCGTGAGTTCGCGCTGAGCGAAGAGGTGCACAAAACCAGAGTCAACCAGCTTCGAAGAGAAGAGGAGGCGATTTCGAGAGAACGCGAGGTTCTGGAACGGGAAAAGTTAGCCTTGGCGAGAGAAATTAAACGAACGAGAGACGAAGACGACTCAAGATTTAACGATTTCCCAATGCTAGGCGGCCAGGAACCCGGGTGCGAACGGTACGTGCTCACTAATCTGTTAGGCCGAGGAGGCTTCTCGGAAGTCTATCGCGCCTGGGATTGTCACGAGATGAAGGAAGTCGCGTGTAAGTTGCATTCGTTAAATCCGCGATGGTCGGAAGAGCGGAAACGAGCGTACGTCCGCCACGCCGCTCGAGAGTGTTCCATTCACAAATCGTTAAAACACGACCACGTGGTGAAATTGTTAGACGTCTTCGAGGTGGATTCGGATACGTTTTGTACCGTCTTAGAGTTGTGTGAAGGCGACGATTTAGACGCTCGATTGAAAAACACCGGGAGCATGTCCGAACGCGAAGCGAGAGCAATCGTCGCGCAAATTTTCGCCGGGTTAGCGTATTGCCACGGCGATACGAAGCGCGTCATCCACTACGACTTGAAACCCGGGAACATCTTATTCGACAACTCCGGTCGCGTGAAAATAACCGATTTTGGTTTATCCAAAGTCATGGAAAGCAGAGAGAATATCGGGTCGAACAACGATTTCACTTCCGTGGAACTCACCAGCCAAGGCGCTGGGACGTACTGGTACTTACCTCCGGAGTGCTTCGAAACCGGCCCGGCACCTCCGAAAATCTCCAGCAAAGTCGACGTCTGGTCCGTCGGGGTTATTTTCTACCAAATGGTATACGGCAAACGTCCTTTTGGTCACGAGCAAACGCAGGAACAAATTTTGCAAGCCGGAACGATTCGAGACGCGAAGAAAGTCGAGTTCCCGCAGAAACCGGCGCTGAGTAACGAAGCTAAGGAGTTCATCTGTAAGTGTCTGAGTTACAGACAATCGGAGCGACCGGACGTGTTGCAAGCCGCGCTGGATCCGTACGTGCAGTTTGGCGGAGCAACAAACAACGGAGGAGGAGGAAAGTAGAGAGTTTTTGTGAGACGAAAAGACAGACTTACAAATTATTTACGCTCGCGACAGTTTTTATTTCAAAAGACGCACACACTATACTTACTACTAATAATGATAAAATTGTTTTTACATCACGCCGCAAAAGTTCGCTTTCTCGGCCAATTCTGGGTTACTTTGTCCCGGGTACTTTTTCTTTTTGTTATGACTCAGCGGCGGTCTCGCCGGCGAGTGCGCGTATTTGGACACGTCCACGCCGTACTTCAACTTCATCCGTTCCGACCAACTCTCATCCTCGTCATCCTCGTCACCATTATTCCCGGCACTCTCTACGTCTCTAAAATTCGCGCTATTCCTATTATTCTTTCCAAAAAACAAACTCTCCGCCTCGCCTTCGTCTTCGTCGTCGCTCTCCTCAAACGCGCTCGACGAGTACTCGCTCACCGCCCTTCTCAACGCCGCCGTCAACACTAAACTCGCCGTTTGCACAAACACCAAAACCAAGCTCATAATCTGTACCACGAACAAGTTCTCGCTCATGGTGTCGTACATTTTCTTCGTCGTCCCCGTAATATCTTTGATCGAACTTTGTTCGTGTTCCTTCCCCACGAAATCCCTCGCCGTTTCCGAAAACGCAACAGCGCACACGCAAATCGAACACGCCCACATGAACAGTAAGTTGTGCGCGTAAAACGGTAAACAACATCTGTTTCTTGGTGATTCTACACCCCACAAACCTGTCCAAGAGACTAACGTCACGTACGCGCCAATCGCGAGGAATAAGTAGAGAAACACCGGTTCTTTGGAAGCGACGTCTGCGTACGTTCGATTTTCCTCCGTTGGTTCTTCGACCAAAGAAGCAGTTTCATCCGAATTATTCTCCGAAATCCATTCGAAATAAAACTCGCACGAGATCACCACGATGGCTAAGCCGTAGAATAAGAGGAGGTAGTTTGTGAATCGGAGGAGTTTTCGGAGGTAGACTGTGAGCGCTGAAGCCATTTTAGTGCATTAATTGCCAGTTCTTCTTCTTCTCAAATGTGTAATCCAATTCCCAAGTCGTCGTCCGCGGGAAGAAAGAAGAGATTTGGACGCTCTGAATAAATCCAATTCCAATTAGAAGAAGAACAAAAGCGCTCTCGCACTGCTGCACTACTCAAGAGAACACGGCGGCACAAAAAGACAAACGGGAACAGAATATAGTTTTCTTTTCCTGTGATCTTTTTTTGCCGATGATATTGAGCAGAGAGAGAAGACCGAGCGTTTTGTGTGTGGTATAACGCGAAGCGCAAAAGAAACGAAAACTGGGGGGGAAAATGGGACGACACACGGTTTAGGGTTTGTTACGTGAGAAGTCGGCGTGATGACAGGTTTTCTTTTTGCTTTTTGTATGTGTTTTTCTCTCAATTATTCCAATTCTGAGCTGTTCCTAGTACCCTATGTACTATCTATGTGTTTATTTGTCTCTCTGCTTATATTCGCGTATTTCGCGCATTCGAAAACGGAAGCTGTTTCTCCTTTCTCGTCGTATTCTTTTTTTGTTGATGAATGATACCTGTGATTTTAAATCGTGTGTAGCTCTCCATGTTCGTATCGCCAACCAAACGGTAATGGACAGTTATTGTCGAGGCAGTATTGTAAACATTCGAAATGTTTGTTCTTGTGCGCGTAGCGTACGGCCCAAGAGTCCCAAGGCGCTTTGGCGGTTTCGCGCAAGTACTTCAAACAGTCTAAGTGGCCGTTCTCTGCCGCATAACTACACGCATATGCGTTATATTTATCATACTTACGCTCGACAAGATATTCGAGTATGTGGAGATGACCATTTTTAGCCGCCCAAGCGGCGGTTCTCCAATACCAAGGCGCTTTGCCTTCTTCGCGTAAGTATTTGAGGCACTCGAGACGACCGTTTATGGCGGCACATGCACACGCTCTCCCATCGATAGGACACTCATTTGCCACGCAATACTTGACCATTTCCATATTACCTTGTTTTGCGGCCCTATTAATCGTCAATTCATCCCACTCACACTTTTTCTTCTCTCTCGCCCACTTGAGTAACTCGAGTTTATTCGTTTCAGCAACTCGATAGCAGAAAGACCTTTCGTCGAACAAGTCACCCGACCACAACGATTCATTCTCCCACGCAACTTCCAAAGTCAAAATCGACGACATCTCGTTCACTTTAAACCTCTTCTTCAACTCCCCTTTGCGAGACGATCTCTTCACCAACTTTCTCGTTTCACTATTCACGTCGTACAAGAATTTGAGATCCGTTTGATTCAATCTCGGCAAAATATGTGTGAAACAAATATCGTCGCACTTCACGATCAAACTCCACAACGACCCCAAAAAAGAATTATCATCATCCCTTCTCTCCCCTTCGACGATCATCATCCTTTGTCTTTGTCTTCTTCTTCTTTAAACTCTCTCGTGAATAAATGATGTGTGTCTTTATACAACATGTACATGTATAATAATAAAAAGAAGAAGTTTTTCCAAAGAGAAAGATCTCTCGACTGAAGCAAAGAGCGGCAGTAGTAGTAGTAGTAGTAGTATTCTATTTACGCGCGCGAATAAACGAGAGAGAGAGAGAGAGTGAGCAAGAGATCGAGATTTAGAGAGATTTCGTTTTTGTTCGCGTGTCGTTATTACATGCGCTGCTTGTTTCAAAAACAAAGAGGAGGAAGAAGCGTCTCATCATCATCCTCATCGTCGGTTTTGTTCATCTCGACGACAATGCGAAGAAGCTGTTTGAACGCATCATCATCGTCATCGGGAAGCGGCGTTCTCTCTGCGAGCAGAAACACGATGGCGACGACGACAAAAACGATATCGGAACAACGAAAGATGACAACGACATCGACGTTTCCCCGACGAATGAATAATGCAAGGAGGAGGAGTTATTTTGCGTCCTCGGTGTCGAAAGGAGGAGGAGGAGATGCTTCAAATGCGTCTTCGATAGCGTCGTCATTGCGCGAACGACGATTCGAAGAGGAAGGAAGATTTCTTCTCAAAAACGAAGTCCTCAAAACGTTGGAAAAAGGGTTATCGTACGAAATCAGAACCGGGTGTTTAAACGCGAGAGGGAAAAAGTACAGCAATTTTGAAGAGTTTTTGACCGCGCAGTTGACGCTGTTGAGCGAGGACGCCGCGGTGAAGAACTCGGTAAAGTCGAGCGCGATGGTTCGAAGGATGAAGGAGGATGGAGTTTTGTACGGACGGTTACCAGCAAGCGAACGCGAGAGGATGTTGACGAACATGAAAGGGGCGCTGCCGATTGTGTTGGCAGAGGTTTCGAGTAATGCGAGTGATAATGTTACGACGAGGAACGACGAGAGAAGTGCGAGTGGGAACGAGAGTAGCACGAGTGGCGGTGGTCTTAATGGTAGCGCTCAAGTTGTCGCCGGGTGGCAGCCGCCGCCGAGCGCGAAGAGAACCGCATCGTCGTCATCACCTTCTTCTTCTTCTTCTTCCTCCTCTTCATCTTCTATGAAGAGCTTAGGGGTGTTGTCTTCCTCAACCGTGCGAAAGGAAACGTCATCTTGCGTGGCATCGAAACAACCAATCGTCGAAGATGTAAAAGATAAGAAAATGCCTACGGTTATTGTATTCGATTTAGAAACGACCGGTTTATCTAAAGAACGCGATCGTATCGTTGAAATCGCTTGCGTGGATTTGTCCGACGTGACGTCGGCGGCCTCGGTGGCGGGAGATGGAACAGATATCAAAAATTTTCAAACGTTAGTGAACCCGGGGAGATTTTCTATCCCGTCGCACGTTCAAAAACTCACCGGCATCACGAACGCGATGGTATCCGCGCCAGATATTCCGAGTTTTCAAATGGCTGCCGAACGATTCGAAGCGTTCATCGAAGCCGCGCGATTGAAAAACAAAGAATCTGCGGACGGTGCGTACAGCGGCGAAGTTTTGTTAGCCGCGCACAACGCGAGGCAATTCGACAGTTCGTTTTTACAGAGAGAGTATTGGAGACTTGGCCGCGAAATGCCTTCGCACTGGCGGTTTTTAGACACTTTACCTTTATCTCGATCCGTTTTGAAGAAATCGGGAAATACAAAGTTCACCTTAGATGCTTTGAGAGAACACTACGAGATCACCATCAACGAAGGCGACATGATGCACCGAGCGTTTACAGACGTTAAGGTGCTTTCTAGAATTATTCATCAGCTTTTAGCCGATAACGAGAGAGCAAACACTCGCTTCTCGGAGGATAAAGTAGGATTGTTAGATTCGTATTCGTTTTCGCTCGGCGATCCGGGCGCGGGATCTTTGAAAAGGCAAATCGCCGCCGCGACGTCGTCGACGACGGGCGCACCAGCCAATCAACCGTGGTTTTCGGGAGGTACCACGAGAACGTCCACCGGTGGCATTGCCGATGCCGTGGACGCGTGGGAAAACGTCCGCGCCATGAGCGGTGAAGACTTTGGCGTCGACGAAGATTTCAACGGCGGAGACGACGATTCTTCCTCAATCATGTACAACTTAAAGCAACAAAACAAGGAGGAGTCCGAGGAGGCGAAAACCAGAAATCGTTTAAAGCGACCGTTTTGGGCGCAAGCTGATCCAATCAACGGATTTGCGCCACCAACGCTCGATTTTGCAAAGCTTTCGACCACGGACGAGAACGATGATAAAAATCTCCGGGCGCTTCGCAATGACATAGACGCGTGGGAAGAGACGCCAATTCGAGAGGCGTTCGGTGCAGGATCTTCCTACGAACTGGACGAGAAAACTTTGAAAGCGCTAGAAACTGAAGGCGTGGACACCGTGGAGGCTATTTTGCGCGTCTGTCCGCGAAAATACCAAGAGTATTCGCCCATGTCCAACGATTTGCGACCTGGCACGTCGGTTTCCTTACTCGGCCGCGTCGTCGGCGTCCAAGTGGCACCGTTTACTCGTGGGCGATCGAGGCAACCGAACGTGATTACGTTGGAAACAGTGAAAACGTCCGAAAACAACGAGGCTAGCGACGGAGAGGGTTGGGGCAAAAGTCCGCAACGGTTCAAAGTGAAAATTTGGGAGTACTTGACCAAAGACGTCAAGAATTCGTTGACGCGAGACGCGATCGTAAAAGTGCGAGGAACTTTAGGCAATTTTACCGGTTCTGAATTTTCCGTCGAGTCCGCAAAAATTCTAACCGATGCTCAAGATGTCACGCCAATCGGCGAAGCCGGCGAAGTCGTCGCCACGTACGCCAAGAAAGCGTCCATGACGAACGAAGAGTGGCACAAAGCTATCCCTCGCGCGCTTGAGTTTTTCTTGAAGAAACTCAAAGGCGATCCGTTGGAAGTCTCTTTGGGTAAAGAAAACGCTTTGTTGAAAGAGTTACAACTGGTTTCGCACGCGGAAGCCGTCGCGAGCATTCACGCGCCGGCAACGGTGGAACAAGTCGCTCGCGCGAGAGAACGCTTAGCGTTTGAGGAGCTTTTGATTTTACAAGTTCAATTAATGGGTGAACGTAAGCGCTTACAATCGTTAGCCGCGGAGAACGAAGGCGAAGGCGATAAGGAAGGTATTTCCATCGTTTCTACGCACTTGTGCGATCAACTTCGCAAAGAGCTCTCGTTTTCCTTGACGAGGTCGCAAGACCAAGCGTTGGAGGAGATTTTAACCGATATGGCCGGTCCGGCGCCGATGTTGCGCTTACTCCAAGGCGACGTCGGGTGCGGTAAGACCGTCGTTGCCGCGTTGGCGTTACTCGCGGCGGTGGGAGCTGGACACCAAGGCGCACTGATGGCCCCGACGGAAGTCTTAGCCAATCAGCACTACAAAACTTTATCGGACTTGTTGAGAGAAATGGGCCCGGACGCACCAAAGTGTGAAATCATCACCGGGAGTACGAAGCAAAAAGAGTTGAAACTGATTTACGAGAAGATTGAATCTGGAGAGATTTCCATCGTCGTCGGCACGACTTCGTTAATCAACGAAAATGTAAAGTTCAAATCGCTCGGTTTAGCCGTCGTCGACGAGCAACACCGCTTCGGCGTCAACCAACGCGCCAAACTCCTCTCCAAAGGCGGGGAACCGCCGCACATGTTGACCATGTCTGCGACGCCCATTCCTCGAACGTTAGCGATGACTAAGTTCGGTGAGATGGCGCTATCTGTCATCGAAGAGAAACCCGCCGGTCGTTTGCCAATCTATACGAAAGTTCTCGACCCGTCTGAACACGAAATCGCGTTCGAAGCCATCCAAGAAGAGACGCAAAGAGGCGGTCAGGCGTACGTCATCTTGCGTTACGTCTCGGACAAAGACACGGAGAAGAACCAGACCAAAGGCGCGGAGGAAGAATTCGAGCGTTTAAAGCTCAGACTTCCAAACGTCAAGTTCGGTCTCTTACATGGCCAACTCTCCTCGGAGGAGAAACAAAACGCTCTGGATCTCTTCGCCAAAGGCGAAACGCAATGTCTCGTCGCCACCTCCGTCGTCGAAGTCGGCGTGGACGTCCCAAACGCTTCTTTAATCGTCATCGACGCCTCTGGTGGCGGTGGATCTGGAGGTTTCGGTCTCGCCGCTTTGCACCAACTCCGCGGCCGCGTCGGTCGCGGCTCTCGCCAGTCCCGGTGCTTCCTCTTAAACACGCCGAACCCGGACGAAGACCGCGAAGAGCGCGCTCGCGACCGCCTCACCGTCCTCGAAAAAACCAACGACGGCTTCCGCGTCGCCGAATCAGACTTACAACTTCGCGGTGCCGGCGATCTGTGGGGTTCCAAACAATCCGGAAACAGCGTCGAGTTATTCCACGCGAGCTTAGCGACTGATTTATATTTACTCGAAAGCGCTCGCAAAGCCGCCGCGGAACTCGTCGCGGCGAGCGAAGTCGAAGCAGAGACGACGGCGATGATGAAATCCTTACTCCCCGCGCCCGTGCAAATCGCGTTAGAGAAGAGGGCGGTTGTCGATTTGAGTTTAGAGGCGAAGTTTTAATAATTATCATCCTCTAATACGCGTCCATCGATGGTCACACTAATATGTGTTGCTATTGCTGCTGCTGCTGTTTGAAGTTTTAATTATCATCATCTAAGCGTCGATCGATGGTCACATGTAATATGTAGGTAATATGAAATGAAGAGTTCTAAATTTCATCCATTTTTTTCCTTCACTGCTTCACAAAAAACACGTGGAATACATTAAATCACATCACAATGGGTTGCGTCTCGTCCTCTTTGAAGAACGGTGAAGGTGGTGGTGTTTCCTCTTCTTCGGGTGGAAAGAGCGGGTTCACGCAGACAACAACAGACGCGGTTTCGAATGCTTTGGGTGAGCGCACGTCGTCGTCGTCCTCCTCTAGGGAAGATGTTCTCAACGCTTTGGGAACAACAACAACGGTTTCCAATCCCTCGTCTATGTCGGATCGGAAGAGCGGGAACTTGAGCAGCATGAACAGCGAAAAGAACAACGCAAAGAATAAGAAGAATAAGAAGAACAAACAGCAAAAGCAGCAGCAGCAACAACAACAATCACAACAACAACAACAGAGACGAGGGATATTAAAAAGCGCGAGTCACGATCGGTTCCAAAATCAAACGCCGCCTCCGTCGCCAAATTACGAGTTTTTATTGTCCAACGCGGTGAGTTTGCGGGAGGACGATATCTTAAGTATGAGCAACGCGAGTCGATTGAAGAAAGCCGGAAGCGCTGGGGCGTTACAGATTGACCTCTCTCGAGTGCACGAGAACGATAGGAATGGCAGCAGCAGCAATAATACTAATAACAACAACAACAACTCCGTGGATGAGATGACGACGACGAGCGGTGCGTCCAGTCCGGAGAGAAATGTCGAGTCGAACATTTTCTCGAGACTCCCTCCGTCGCCGACGAGGACGAAAAGTGGCGTGAAGCGGATATCGTTCGCGACAGATTTAGCGGACGTGATGGAAGACGACTCGCTGGTGGAGGAAGAGGAAGAGGAGAAGACGAGGCACTGGTCGACGAGTTTATTTCGAGGGAGTAAGAGAGATAGCGAGGATTTAGCGAAGGAGATTGCAAACGTGAAGAGAGGAGGAAGCGGAGGGAATAGTAATAGTAACAGTAATAAGACTCTCAGATCGAAGAATAACGGCGGTGGTGGCATTATTAATGTCGATAATTCGTTCTCGTTGGAAGATATCGACGTTTCGAAAATGTTTGAAAACGAGGACACGGAAAACAGCGGAGGAACCGATACCGCCGGCGGTAACTTTGAAGATGAAGACTACGAGGAAGAAGAGTATTGGTTTCACGGGATTTCTGTGAGTACGCAGAGAGCGCGGTCGGAGGTGTTGCACGCGCGATTGCAAGCCGCGGAAGGCGAGACGGAACGTTTGCGAGAGAACTCGAACGATAGTAGGAAAAAATTAGTGGAATTGATCATCTCGACTGGAATCACTCGGGAAGAGTTGCAGCCGGAAATTGAAGATTTGAGAGAAGAAATTCGTAAAGGTAAAAAAACGAGACGGACGAGAAGCGTGGAAACGATGGACATTCAAGAGGAGGAAGGAGAGGAGAGGCCGTTCGTATACGACAGCGAGCGAATTTCAAACTTGTTGCACAACTTTTTAGAAAAGATTGAAAGCTACGATTCAACCACCTCCACGGCGGCGAGCGGAGGTTCCTCTCCAACCAACACCGGTAATGCCACGTCGCCTCCGCGAGAGCGACAGCAACCCGTCGCTTTGACTATTTTGACGCACTGGGCGAGAACCGGCGACGCCGAAGCCGCGTTATCGAGAGCAGAGTTGGAAAAGTCGCGTTTGGCGCACTCGAGTGCAAAATGGACGTTACAATCCGCCATGCAAGCGGTAAAAGATACCATGACACGAGAAACCGTCGTGAAGGAGAAACTGAAGCGTCGGCAAAAGATTTTGGAGATTGCGACCAAAAGGAGAGAGTTAGCGAACGAAGATTTGAAAACGGCCGAGAATCGATTGGAGCGCGCGCAAGAAATTCGAACAGATATGAACGTCGCACTGGCGAAAGCCGTCGGAGATTTTGAAACGTCCAAAGCCGCTCTGGTATTGTGGAAGAAAAGGCGCAACGGCGCCATGATGACGTTTAAAGATGCCATTAACGAACTGACCGAGGAAACGGTCATTGAAGTTAATTCTAAAACGAAAGAGTTTGTCACCAGAGCGACGAAAGCGTCCGAGGCGTTATCCTTAGCGTACACTGCGTTATGCAATCGATTACAAAGAGCACTGGATGAAGGTTCGAGGCATCGCCCAGAGCCAAAAGACGAACAAAATTCGCGCGCGTTGAACAACGACGCTCGAGCGGCATTCGTTGCGCACAATCGCGCGGAGCAAGCCATGAACGCACCAATTTCATTGCATTTTGCCAAACTCAACGCGTTAGAATCCTCCACCAGACACTTGTTAGCCGAGTGCGAAGAGGAGGTCACCAAAGGTATCTCGCAATTTTACGAAGCCTTTCGCGTTGAACGAGAAGCGAGAGAGAAATCGGAAACGGCAAACTTGGACGCGAAGATTTGCGAGACGACTTTAGAAGTTGCGCAGTCGTACGCGCGAACCGCGGACAGAGCGTACGACGACGCTTTGTATTTCGCGCAAAGTACCATGGAACAAGAAATTCAAGAAGTAAACGAAGCTATGATTGTGACCAAACGTCGATTGGAGGAAGCGAGAGAACACGAGCGTTCAGCGCAAGCGCAATTGTCCGAATCGATTGCGAAATGGGGTAAAAAGAAAGCGCTGATGGGTAAAGATAACGCCAAATCTCCATGGAGAGCTGTCACGAGAGCAGTGAACGACGTTCACGATCTTTCCACCGTCATCCGTGGACGAGAGATGATTGCAAAACCCGAGGACGATAAGGTACCGTTTCCCGTGCATTATTTGAAGGACGAAGACGGGGTCATGAAGACGCAACTGAGCATGGAAAGCATTCCGGAAATGCACAACAACTCAAAAGTTTCGTTCAACATTTCCGAAAGTCTTTTACACAGGTCGATTTCCAACAACAGTAACAACGCTTTGATAGCCATGCAACAACAACTCCAAAGCGGCTCTCCTTCTGCGGCTGCTGCAGCCGCTGCGAATGGAGAACAAGGCGTCAACGGTTTGACGCTTCGACAGACGGACTCGCAAGCGTCCATCGCCTCCACCAACTCCGACCTCGAAAATCTCATGCAAACGTTATCGGGTGGGAGTTTAACCGCACCGGAAGCGAAGAAACGAGCGACTGTGCTCGATAAAATAGATAAGCAAGCGGTGGAATTCGAGAACGAAGCGGATGTAGTTCGCGCGACGCGCTTGGTCGAATTGAAAGCTCGAGAATCGGTGGAAGATTTTAGCGGGCACGCCCATCAAACCGGTACGTTCTATTGAAATTGGTTGCATCTATTGTGTGCATAGCCTTATAATTGTGTGTGTGTATATATAAATCATTATTTTGTATGTCATTATTATTATTAACATTGTACCCGTGTAGGTGAACAACAACTCCCTTTCTTTTTCTCACATCATAAATATGTGCGCATGAACGCGCACACACACTCATTTCCCTTCTTCATCTTTATTATATCAATTACGCTTTGATGTCAAACGCCACGCCAGTCTTGTACGTCTTGCTCGCCAAGTGCGCTTGCACCACCACGTTCGCTTTCGCGCCGTCGCAAATCGAAAGCTCCTTCGCCAAATCCACCGTGCCTTGGCTGTTGTACACCGCGCGCGCCCCGGAGTTGGAGTTTTGCAAACCAACCGCGTACGCCAAACTCCCCGAACTTCTCCCGACGACGCACTCAATCGCACCGTTCACGTCTGAATTTAACTTTGAGCTCATTCCAAACTTTAACCGGTCGAGACCGTTATCGGCGGCTAAGGCGTAGGTGGTATCGCCTTGGCATTTTTGCAAGGCGACCCCGTACGACTGCACTTGCCCTGAGGTTGTCACCGTGCCATCCAAACCAACGACCGTCCCGTTGCCCAAAATATCCGAACACACGTTCACAGATATCGCGTTTGGCGATGGTAACGCCATTTCGCACTTGACCCCAACGCCTCCGGTTGCGTATTGCGCGCACGCTTTTTCCAGAACGTTCGCTTTCAATGCACCAATTTTGCACACGTCCCCGGTCTTCAATTCAACCTTCATCCCGTTCAAAATAACATCCGTCGCCGTCAACGTCGCCAAAACCGTTTTCACGTTCGCGTCTAAAACGATGTCCGCTTTGATGCCGTCGATGACATCTCGCGCGATGGTCGTTTTATTGCTCAACGAGTTCGTGTTGGTGCTGATGAGAGTTTCCGATTTGAATGGGACTGTTGTTGTTGAACTGTTGATGGTGATTTTATCGCTCAATTTCAAATCTTTCGTGAGGACGTTGGAGATGGATTTGCCGATTTCGGAGAAATACGTCGTCATAATGTTACGATAGTATAATAATAACGTGAAATATAACACTTCTTCGCGCAGAGGTCAGATAGATTTTGCTCTCTCGTTTGATGTGATACAAGAAGCAAAAGCGAGAAAAGTGAAGGGGAAGAATTTTTGCTGACTCATAAAAAAAAAATAGAGACCCCTTCAAAGGGGGAAAACAGTCAAGTCCTCTCGATTTTTCTGTCGCGTAACGTAAATACCGCTTTTCAAATTCGCAGAGGTAGATGATATGTGATGTATATATAGTAAAGTGTAATAAATTAAAAGTAATCTCCTCTCGTTGTTTTCGAGCGATGATGTTATTTTCTATGTTTGTTCTGGTGTTATAATATACGCGAGGTACTTTCTTCTCGCGGCGAAATATCTCTGGTATCTTTATCTTCGTCCGGGTCCCGCTCCCGCGCCGTAATAGCCTCGGCTCACCGGCGGAGTCGTTCCGTATTGCTGCGAGGAATACTCTCGAGTGGTGGTTTGACCGCCTTTCGTTTCCGAACTTTCTCTATACAACGGCCTGCTCTCGTCGTTGTTGTTCACTCCACCCCCGTAACCCCCGCTACTTCTATTGTTCTTTTGTCTCAATCGATACCGAACGAAGCGTCGGTACATCGAGCGCAAGGTCAAGTAGATGATAACGACAGCTAAACCACCCATGATGGCACCGGTGATACCGTCGGATTCGCTAATGGTCAAATGAAACGTGTCCACGAGCCAGTCACGGAGGCCTTCGAAGGCAAACTCGATTTTGTTGGCGGTCCAGTGGATGGCGTTGCGCACCGGTTCCGGGAGGAAGCTAAAGAATTCGTCGTATTTGTTCTTCCGTTGTTCGATTAAGGTAACATCGACATCCGAAGCTAAAGCCGGGGCGCCAGTCGCTTGGAGTCGAGCGACTATGGCGCCGAGGACGTCTGGGTCGGAGAAGCGTTCAGCGATGAGAAGCTCTTTCGAGTCCACGTCGGGGGTTAAGACAACCATGCGGATTTCCGTGGCAGTTTCTCCATCAGTCGCAGCGGTCGCAGTAGTTGTTTCTTCGGTGGTGGATGCGGCGAAGTTTTTGGCTTTAGCCATAGCCATAGGTTTTGCACCTGATGGTTTTGCGGAGGATGAAGAAACCTTGTCCTTGTTCGTCAAAGACATCTTCATCGAGGAGGGTTTCATCGACGTAGTCGGAAGCGCAAACGACATCGAAGTGCTCTTTCGGTTCGCCACGGCAGCGTTCAAAGTCGCATCTTTCTTTGCTTTCACTTTCTTGATGTACTCGTTCAAGTAGTCTCTGTCGTCATCGTTCGTCTTTTCCTTGAGCGCCTTTCTCGGACCGCTGGAAGAAGACGACGACGAAGTAGAAGCGCCAAGCTCAGGTCTAGATTGCGCCAAACCGAGCGCGGCGGCGTGGCGTGCAATAGATCGGCTTCTCAACACCGCTTCTTTCGCTCTCGATTTGACATCCGCTACGCCATCCTTCGGTGCTTTCGCCAGGGTTGCTTCTTCGCCGATGACGGAATCGCGAACGGAAACGAGGATGACATCTTCAAGATTAGCGTCCACTGCCTGGGCAAAGATGCCCTTTGCGGCGATTTCGTCCGTCTCGGTAAAGTTCGCCGCCGTAACGCCTTTCAAAAGAAGCTTGGTTTCTACGGCTTTGCCTTCGTCGACGGCGAGCAACGCAGCTGAGATCTCATCGATCGGTTCTTGCACCGGATACGCCTCGCCCGTTTTGACTCCTTTCGCTTCCGATTCGCGAATAAGGTCGATGCCTTTCGACGCGCTGACATCGACTTCAACAACTGGGTCGTTAAGATCAACGACGCTGTTCGTGTCTCGATTCTTCATAGTCGTTACGACGGCTTTGTCTTCGTTCGCATTCGTCATGGCGTCTGCAACCGCCGCCGGCGTACCCGCTGGCACTTCAACTTCTTCGTCGTTGCTGGAGAAGTTTAAGATGCTGCTCGAATCATCGTCGTCGCTGCTGCTGCTGCTGCTGCTACTACTCGAAGTCGTCGAGGAGGAGGACGAAGAGGACGAAGTGGACGACGACGAAGGAGAAGAAGTGTAACTCGAAACGCTCGAGCTCGAATCCGTCGGAAACGAAACTTCAGACTTCAACACAGTTTGCACCTCGTTCTCGCTGTCTTCTGCCGTCGAGGCGAGATCTTCGTCGCGCGTGTCTTGGTCATCGATGACCTCTTTCAACACTTCTTTCGTTTCTTCGATGGCTTCATCGATGTCCTCGACGGTCGCGGCTTTGTTCGTGTACGGCGTACCCGTGGCGTCGAGGTTTTCCTTCTCAGCCTCGATTTCCTCGGCGCGGTGTTGCAAGTTCTCCTCTTGGAGCTTAAACACTTCACTCATGGCGTTCGCTTCTTCGACCAACTCGATCTTCTTGTTGAGCAAGTCCAACTCCGCCAACTTGGCTTGTCTTTCATCCATTTCGTCGACGGTTTCGCCGAGCGTTTGAATCTCTTCAATCAACTTCTCCTTTTCGGCGTCGTAGGAAGACAGCTGCATTTGCAAACGCGAATTCTCCGCCGCTAACACTTCTTTCTCGGAACTAACTTGCGCTTCTTCGCTTTGCACTTGGCTGATCGTGACCTTATCCGTCGTAATCTCCGCATTTGCGTCGTCCAATTGCTTGGATAAGTCTTCGACGTCGTCTTTGTAGTTCTCGGCGTCGTCCTTCGCGCCCTTGTAGTCGGAATACACCTCATCAATCTGCCCTTTGGCTTCGTCCAACTCGTCGTCTTTATCCTCTAAAGCAGCTTCGGCTTCTTCCAACTTGGATTGCAACTCTTCAATCTGCGAGGCTAACTCTTCTGCTTCGGAGGTGTCCGGCTGCGGCACACCCGCGGCGTCTGCTTTCACCTCCTCAGACGCATCGTTCAACTCGCTCACTTTGACCGCCAACTCTTTGTACTCTGATGAGCTGGAAGACATCTTCGACATTGCGTTTAACACTTCCGTTTGCTCCGTCATGATTTCATTTTGCGCGTTGATTGCTTCCAACTTCGTTGTCAACTTTTCCAACTTATCCTCCAACTCCGGTTCCGTCAGCGGCTCTTCCGGTTGAATCGCGTCCAGCTTGGTTTCCGTGAGCATCTTTTCTTGTTCCGCGATGCGAATCTCTTGTTCGATTTCCTCGACTCTGTTTTGCGCTTCCTCGATCGCGACTTGCTCCTCCAAAGTGTTGTTTTCGTCCTCGACGTCTTCCAACTCCTTTTTGATCTCGTCGCAATCGTCTTGATTCATCCCGGCTTTCGCTTCGCGCGTGTCCTTGGGCGTAAATCGGCTCATGATTGAGGCAACTTTCGGTCGCACGGACGTGTGCGACACTGAAAATGGGTTCGTCGCGTACGGGTGCGCGACGGAGACTTTCGACGATGTTGATCGAGTAGCGTAGCCCGTCGACGGTTTACCCGAGGAGGACGAGGCATCGCTCGATCTCGAACTGAACATGTTCGCGTACTTGGCCGCGATTGAGTTCTTGTTCGATGACGCCGATTTACCAGATGTCGATGCGTCGCGACTGTACAGAGATCGAGCCGACGAGGTCAAATCCGAGTGTAAAGACGGGGCCGCCGCCGTCGCCGACGACGCCGACGACGACGAAGACGTAGAAGCATACGCAGACGTAGCGCGTGGTCTCAAATACTTTTGCGCAATCGGTGACAACGAACGCATAGAGTGCGAAGTCGTGATCGGCACGTATTTCGACTTTTCGGAAGCCGCTGCAGTGGAAGAAGTAGATTCATTCGAACCCGTCGCTGCAGTTTTCGTCGTCGACGACAAAGACTTCTCCGTCTCTTCGCTCGCCTCTTTCAAAAGCTTCTCGGCTTCGACTTCCATGTTCACGGAAGAAGAAGTTAAAGAAGAAGAAGAAGCTTTGGTTGGGGCAATTGGCTTCGTCTCCACTTCACCTTCCAACTCCTCCCCATTCACCGTCTTCCCAGACTTCAAGGAGGACTTCAAATCCTCCAAAGACGGATCTTCGTCCACGCGCGCGTCGAGCGCCGTTTTCACCGCCGAGGAGAGATCGCCGCCGCCCGAAGACGAAGAACCCGAGGAAGACGAAGCGGCTGAACTCGCGGCTTGTGAACTACTACTCTTCGCGGAAAAGTACGCGTCCAGCGCGTCCTTATCCGAAATATTACTCTCGTCAATCTTTGTTGTTCCCGACATACTCGTCTTCGATGATCCGTCATCTTCGTTTTTCCGCGCTGAAAACTCCACCTTCTTCTTTGCCTCCTCCGCGGTCTCATCATCATCATCATCATTCGACGATAATGACTCGGACAACTTCTTCTCCTCGGACACTTTGTTGTTACTCGCATCGTCAAAATTAAAGTACCCGTCCAGCTTTTTCATCGTCTCGTCCGTCTCTCGATCATCTCGCGCTCTCTGTTCGTCTCCGTCTCGAGAGAGCGATTCGATCGCCGTCGAACCCAATTTTCCTTCCGCAGTACGAATAGCGGGTGCTTTCGGCGGCACCAAAACATCGCCGAGTTTTCTTTTGTTGCTCTCATATTTGCCTCCTAACGACGCCACGTCTTCCTCTCCTTTCATTTGTTTGAGCGGATGACGATGCTCTTTCGTATTTCTCGACTTCAAAGAGGAAGATGATGATGATGATGATGATGATGATGAGCCGCGGACCTGATTTTCCCCAACACCATGACGACCAACATCATCTCCCGAACGATGTCGCGTCTTCGCCTCCCCGCAAGAAGAACTTAAAGCTAACGTAAAAACCCCGACCGTTAAAGACCGTCGTAAAGAAGTCTTCTTAATCGGAGAGGATCTCCTCCTCTTCGTGTTATCATCGTTAAAAGACATCTTTAAATGTTCTTTCGATAGAGAATATAATAGCGCGCTTTATTTGAGAGAAACGAAGGTGGTTTTGAAACCCGTACAAAGTGTTTAGGGTTTTTGTTAAAATTTTTGTTAAAATTTTGTTAAAATTTTTGTTAAAACCCTAAAACATACTAAAGGAAAGAAGAAGCGAAGAAAAGAGTGTAACACGACGACACAAGAATACCATGAGTGCTGCGCTGAGAAGAACCATCAGAGGTAGGAGTACGTCTTCTTCTCGTCTTCTTCTTGTCTTCTACTCTTCTTTTGATGAAGACCGGATGTGATTGATGTGTTTTGTGGTGGTGTCGTAATCTAAATCTCATTCTCTCTCCCCGATCCTCTTTTTATCTTTCCCGAGAGAGAATGTGCAAATCTAGTATCCATGTCGCGTCGGAGAACTCGTCGTCATCGGTGTAGTGTTCATCTCTTTTTGTTCTCTCGTTATTGTTCACCCCGAGTATTGATGATTTTGCTAAACGCATGCACTGATGCTCTCTTTCTCTTTCTCTGATGAACACAGATGTCGCCGCACGCGCGGCGCAAAGTTTAACAACACCAAAAATACCAAGAGGGGCGGTGACAACCTTTACCACGTTTTCTTCTCCGGCGAACGAGAAAGTGGACGCGTATAAAGTCGGCGACTCCACGAACATCAAATGGCACGAAGGTTCCGTGGATGTGAAAACTCGGGAGAAAACTATGGGCCAGAAAGGGTGCGTCTTGTGGTTTACCGGTTTGTCCGGCTCCGGGAAGAGCACCGTGGCGTATACGCTCGAGCACGAGTTGTTTAAAAGAGGGAACAAAGTCGTCACTTTGGACGGGGATAACATCCGACACGGATTAAACTCGAACTTAGGTTTTACCGCGGAAGATCGCGAGGAAAATATTCGCCGCATTGGCGAGGTTTCCAAGTTATTCGCGGACGCCGGGATGATTACGTTGGTGTCGTTTATTTCGCCGTATAAGAGAGACCGCTTGAAAGTTCGAGAACGCGTCGGGGATAAGTTTCTCGAAGTTTACATGAAGATTCCGTTGAGCGTGTGCGAGGAACGCGATCCAAAAGGGTTGTATAAAGCCGCTAGAGCTGGGAAAATTAAAGGGTTTACCGGTATCGACGATCCGTACGAGGAGCCGGAAAATGCGGAGATTGAAATGAAGGTTGCCGGGGAAGACGGAGTGTTGGCGCCGCCGCGAGAGATGGCGCAAGAAATGGTCAAGATTTTGGAACAAAAAGGGTTCTTGAGTGCGTAATTTCTTGTTCGTTATTGTTAGTAGAGAGAAGAAGAAGAAGTACCTATTATCTTTATATCTATCTATATATTAAAAGTCAACCTAATGAAAATTGTATACGTACGAACTGCCTTATTAGTTTCTCACGAAAGAACTTTGCACCCATCTTCTCCTCATTTCCGTCTCGTCTTTCCTATTCTTGATTATGCGAGCAAACTTCGTGCACTCAATCAAAGAGAAGTGCTTCTTCTTGTCGTTGTTATCGCCGCCACCGCCGCAAAAATCCTCCACTAAACCTTCGTTGCTAAAAAAAATCGAACGCGTTCGATCGCTCCGGACGTAAAAATGGTCGCCCAATTTTTGTCCGTCTCTTCGCGCGTTTTCGAAACGAACTTCCGCTAAATCGCCAACGGCGTAATCTCTGACTAAACATCTACCTTGACCATTACGTTTTAACGCGTTTGCGATGTTTTCGATGGCATTTTTGACCGTTTCTGGACTCAGCGCCGATAAGACGAAAACGCAAGTGCACACGTCCACCGCATTTTTAGGCACGGCTCCTTTCTCGCACACATCTTCCTTGGTAATGTCACACACGAACTCTCGTATCCTTAACTGGTCTTCTTTCGATAACGTTTCTTCTTTCCGTTTCCTCAAAACCTCGATCGCGTTCGCGGAATAATCGCAACAGTACACCACCGCGGTCGGGTCGTTCTTAATAATCGGAAACGCCGAATTCCCGACGCCACATCCGAGCTCTAAATAGACCCTGTTTTCCTCCGGCAACGGTTTCACTTCCACTTCATCTTTCGTCGTGCTCTTCATAACTTCGCTCGGCTCTGCCGTCGTCGTGTCAAACTCGTCCACTTCGATGTGTTCCGGCATCGGTTCCTCCGTCTCTCTCCATTCTGGTTTACGAAAACACTCCGGGAACTCGCGGTAAAACCACTCGCGGTCGTTGAAGAAGTTCCCCTTGTGCGTCTTGTAAAACCGGTCCCAGTTCTTCGAGGCTTCGTGCTCGTACTTTTCCACCCAGAACTTTGACGCTTGGAACTTGTCCCGTTCGTAAAACGACGACATCTGCGATTCGTTCGATTTGCGTGAGGTCGTTCGCTCGGCTTCTCTCCAAAACCAAATGCTCCCCCAATACACACACACACACACGCACACACAATCGCTCGTAACTCTACTAACAATAAATCCTCCTCAACGAGAGAACGCGTGATTATTTAGATGCTGACGATTAAACCTCTCCTCTCTTCTCCTTCTCTCGCCAAATCTCGCAGCACTTGTCGTATCGGTCGATGCTTTTCCTGCACAATTCAAAGTTCACCGTCGAGCTAGACACCAAAGACTTCGTCGTCGGTAAACTCGCGATGCACTTTTGAATGTTGCACGCCAAAGCTTTGCACTTGATTTCGCAAATATCCGCGTCTTTTCGAGGTTTCTTCTTTGATTTTTGGTACACGAACGGCGTGTCGATGGCCATTTATGTGCGCGGCGTGGGTGCTTTTGAAGACTTTTCCCGGGAAAGGAAAAAATTGGTGTTTTGTTGTGCGAAACGGCTTCAACATCGCACACAAACTACTGGTTACAACTGTGTTATTACAACTTTGTTCATCTATTCTCTACCTATTCAGATTATATAATTCTACGTCGTCTATGTGTTCTGTTCTTTTCTTCGATACACGTGACTCTTCGAGACGACGAGATCCAAGACGACGTCCCATGGATCGAGCGGGATTTCATCCGCATCGACTATTTGCGCGTCAAACGCGAGTCCGATTTTCACCGCCTCTCTCCCTTTCCCTTCGCTCAAAAACTTATCGTAATACCCTCCACCTCTCCCTAACCGTTTACACGTCTCGTCGAACGCTAAACCAGGCGTGATGACTACATCTAACTTCTCGTCCTCCTTCAAATCCGCCACGTCTTCGCGCGGCTCGTTCGTCCTCCAATCCAACTCCGTCGGCTCCATAATCCCCATCGTTCGCTTCTCCAAGTCCTTCTCCACGTCTCGAATGCGTAAAAACCGAACGTTTGAGTTTTTATCGTCCACGATTGGAACGTACACTTTCCTTTCTTCTCCTCCGAATTCATCCGATGATGAAGAAAAATCGAGTTTCAAAGCCTCGCGAATCAACACCGAGCAATCCACCTCGTGCAACTTCGGGTGCGCGATGTACACGCACATCGTCCGCGCGTTTTTGAACGCATCTAATTCTAAAACTTTCTCGCAAATCGCTGTCGAATCTTGTCTCTTCTTCTCTTCTTCTTGAGAAAAGGTTGCTTTTAATTTCGACTTCACGTTCGCTCGCACCCGCTGCTTCTTCTCTTTCTGTTGTTGTACCAAATGATCATCATCGTCCATCATATTCGCCGACAAAGACGACGACGAGACACTCCTTCTCGAATAATATCTCGCCGCGGAAGCAGCAACACGAACCCGCGACAAAAGCATACACAAACAGAGAGTATATGTGCCCGCAATAATAAGAATTCCCCCCTAAAAAAGTGGCGACTTTTTCCCTAAAAAGGTCCCGCGGGGCAAATTTCTCTTCATTAGTATTCCATCAGTGTTGCGTGTCCGGCGGTTCTCTTCTCCGTTCGATAGAGAGAGAAGAGCAAGAGGAACACGAATAATGGTGTACGCGTATAACCTGCCCAATTTAGGCGGCGGGCACGGGTATACTGATTATTATTCGTATTCCAGCAGCGCGTATCCAAATCTCGGAAGCGGACAACACGTGAGCTCCCCGAATAACTTCATTCATGGCGGAGCATCATCATCAGCGCATAACACGCATTTTCATTCAAAAACAACAAAAGACCCATTCGCTGGCCTGGACGTGTCCTCGCACATCGTCTCGGCGTTAAACTCCACGGGAAACACGCAAAGATACGACGTAAATCACGACACGATGTTTCAAAATCCAAACTCGCAGTGTTTCGTGAAACCGATCGAGGAAGGCGGCGTCGGCGCGATGGCGAGTACGTATTTGATTTGATGTTTTGAT
>Ga0209091_10001130_pt1 | contig 24082 bp, 21 predicted proteins | sample ArcticOcean_MG_C_6_FD_187438 | JGI IMG/M metagenome (GOLD analysis project Ga0209091, IMG submission 187438) | Marine microbial communities from western Arctic Ocean - ArcticOcean_MG_CB8_128 (SPAdes) (version 2) | ecosystem: Environmental > Aquatic > Marine > Oceanic | place: Arctic Ocean...
CAGACAATTTTAAAAGGTGAACAAGTTAAAATTATTGGACGAGACAATATTACTTGGATAGTCCAAAAAATATAGGAATGAGGTGATGAAGTGTTAAGTATATATTCAGGAATTATAATATTAATTTGTTTGATCGTTTTTAAGACAATTATTATTGTTAGCGAACGTGAAAATATCATTGTTGAAAGACTTGGAAAATTTCAAAGAACACTTACTCCAGGTATATATTTTTTAATTCCTTTTATTGACTTTGCTGCTTATAGGCAAGAGATGAGAGAACAGGTTATTGATATTCCATCTCAAAGTGTTATTACGAAGGACAATATTCAAGTTGAAATAGATGGACTATTGTATATCAAGGTAATGGATTCTAAAAAAGCTAGTTATGGGATTGGAAATTACTTGGCAGCTAGTATCAATCTTGCTCAAACCACTATGAGATCAGAAATCGGTAAAATAACATTGGGGTCGATTTTTTCTGAGAGAGATGAAGTCAATTCGAAAATAATCAGTGAAATTGATAAAGCTTCTGATCCTTGGGGAGTGAAAGTTTTACGATATGAAATTAAAGATATTGCACCCTCTCTGCATGTTGTCGAAACTTTGGAAAAGCAGATGGAAGCCGAAAGAGAAAAACGGGCCGAAATAACCAGGGCAACTGCGGAAAAAGAAAAATTGATAAATGTTTCAGAAGGAAAAAGGCAAAGTGCCATTAATATTTCTGAAGGCGAAAAACAAAAACGAATTAATGAGGCGAATGGCAGGGCTGAGGGAATTAAGCTCATTGCTGATTCGACTGCACAAAGCTTGAAACTTGTAGGGGAGGCGATCGAACTTCCTGGTGGTAATGAGGCTTTAAAAATGCGCATCATAGATCAGTATATAGACCAACTTGATGAGGTTTTCGAAAGTGGAGATGTCTCACTTTTTCCAGCCAACCTTGCTTCGTTAAAAGGAATCGTGGAGGAACTTAAAGGAAATAAATCAACTCTAAAAGGAAGTATTCATGTCGATAGATAATATTATATTTTTACTTATTGTAGGTGTCCTTTTCCTTTATATCATTCTTGCGTTAGTCAGGTCTTTGCGTTTGGTCCCCGCTCGTATGGAATTTATTGTGGAGAGATTTGGGCGTTACAATACCACTCTTGACGCAGGCTTCCATTTCCTGATACCTTTCGTTGATAAAGTTGCGTTTATCCAAGATTTAAAAGAGCATACAATGGATGTGCCTCCCCAGACCTGTTTCACAAAAGATGAAATTCAGGTTGAAGTCGATGGCGTTATTTATTTACAGGTTATCGACTCACAAAAAGCGAGTTACGGCATCACTGATTTCCAATACGCGTCCATTCAACTGGCACAAACCACCACCAGGGCAATTATTGGAACTTTGGATCTTGATCGCACATTTGAAGAAAGAGAGGCCATAAGTGTCAAGGTCGTTTCTGTGCTCGATAGTGCCGCAGCAAAATGGGGTGTTAAGATTTTAAGATTTGAAATTAAAAATCTCGTTCCGCCAGAATCTGTTCGCCAGTCTATGGAGAAGCAGGTGACTGCCGAGCGAAATAGGCGTGCCATTTTAGAGAAGAGTGTTGGCGAAAAACAGTCATTGATTAATACTTCTGAAGGTTTTATGCGGGAGCTTATAAATAATTCAGAAGGTGAGATGCAAAAGCGTATCAATGAAGCCAGTGGTAAAGCTTCAGAAATTTTATATCTAGGTAGGGCAACTGCAGAGTCTATTAAAAAGGTTGCAAATGCGATCAGCGGTCCAGGAGGCACAGAAGCTGTTAAGTTAGAGCTAGGTCAAAAATACATTAAGTCACTTACCAAGTTAAAGTCTAATGGTAATAATGTAATTATGGGAGGAAACCTCGCTGATATGAAAGAAATGCTTAAAGGTCTTGATATCGAAATATAGAGCTTTTGCTACTAGTAAAACTATACCACAAGTTTAGTCTGACTGTGAGGAATTAGTCGGGGTTACTCACAGGAAATGATGGGGCTGGTGTAAGAGTATTATTTTTGGTTTTCTCATTCTCTACCACAAATTATCACAATCCTACCTAATTTTTTTCAGGGCACAGCCTTTTTCGGGCCAGGGGCTTGAGCCAATAACACTCCTGTCGCCACAAGGACCCCGCCAATTGCCTGATCCCAGCCCCATGGATCACCCAAGAACATTACAACGATGAGCATCACATAGAATGGTACAGCATTCATATGAAGAGACGCCATCAGAATACCCAATCTCCCAGCCGCCCAAATCCACAGTAGTTGTGAGATGGCTATGGCAGGCAAAGAAAAAATCAACAGCAACATGATATGCTTGGAATCCATGTTGCCAATCTCCGTTTCGCCAAAACCCAGCACAAGAAAAGACCCATGGACGAACAGCGTAATGACCATGGCTCCCACCAGCGTGACGGTAGTTTGACCCAGTGATGAGATGGTTTGAAAATCACGTATTGTCTTTCGCGTTGCCCAGGCAAACATAAATATGGCGAGCAGACAAAACAAGGCCCCGAGACCAAATATGCCATTTGAAAGCCTGACACCCGTCGCCAGTAACCCCCCCATCATGGCAAGTACGATTCCTCCAAGCAGTTGAAGGTGTAATTTTCGTTTATCGAGCACCACCTCAATGGAGGCACTGGCGATAGGCATCATGGCGGCAACGATCGCGGGCGTTACAGGGTCTGACATTTTTTGACCTACCAACAGCAATATGGCTCCAAAACCGAAACCGATGCCACCTACTGTCAACCCGCGCCCCCATGGTGCGGCAAGAACTGTTGGCATGCCTTCAGCCACTATCCAGAAAACCATCAGTAAGCCGACGGCGAGGAGCATCCGAACAGAAAGGAGTGAAATGGCTCCCCATGTCTCCAGTAGAATTTCCCCCGAAGGAAATCCCACGGCCCACATCAACATAGCCATAAAACAGGCAATGTTGGCTGTAATCACACTCGGTGAGGATTGTGGATTTATCAAATTTTCTGTTTTCCCTGTCCAGCAAGTTGAGGTTTAGCAACAATGTTTTTTTGCATATTTTTTCGGTTTTTGTTATTCCGTTTCCATTTTTTTTAACAACAAACGTGCTCTATGCTGCCAAAAGGGTTCTGAAAAATTTTGACTGACAAATTTTTGCCATGCAGTCCGTGCTTCTTTGTGACGACCCTGCTGTAAATATAAAAGTCCCATTATAAAATTGCTAAAAGGATAAAGACCGGGAAGTTCCTGCTGTAACTCTTGTAAATCACGGATTCCACCTTCATATTCATCAAGTCCCGGACTGTGCTGTTTAAGCGCTGCATATGCTGAAAAGGCCAATTCATAATCCCCCTTTTTTAGTTGCGCAATTCCCAAATTCATTCGGGCATAATTTAAACCCGGTTTAAGGGCCAAAGAGTGAAGACTGCTTTCTATAGAGGAAGAATAATCACCCAACAGATAGTATCCCCAACCCAAATTTCCGTACAAATAAGGGTCTTCACCAAAACGCAGTGCCATTTCGTATGATTCAACTGAATTCCTGACTGCATCTAAATCATACTTTGCCAAACCATTTGGCTGGAGTTTGTATCCTTTGAAATAATAGACGGTTCCCAAATCCTGATACAACTTCTCTAACTGTTCTGTTGATTCAGCATAATGCAACCCGTCGTTCAAAGTTGATAGTGCATCTTCAAATTCCCTTGCCTCAAACAAGCCTCTTCCGGTCAAAGCATAATAATCAGTGGGGCCCTTACTAAATTGCGGTTTCCGTGACAGTTCCAGCAAGCGCTTTAATTTTTCACGTATGTCTTCAGACAGTTCATCATTTTGAGTACCAAATAGATTCTCCAAGGTTCTCTGCAGCATAGGCCATAACTGCTCTGGACCAAAACGCTGTCTCATTGACCGCGTTACCGGCCGGCCTGTGTTCCACCATTCATCCCAGAAAGAAAGTTCCCCGGAAGTAGAACGGATAGTTGTGAATTGGAAAGGTTCGGGTTCGCGCGGAAACAAGGTGAAGACAAAGACATACAGGCAGACGATTAAAAGTATAACTGACCCAATTGTTTGTAAATAATATTTTTTCTGATTGCCGGAATCCGGAACCGTGATCGAGGAGAATTCTTCAGTAATATCTGTAAGCTCACGAGATTTTTGCCAGGCCAGTTCGGCAGCCTGTTTTTGTCCTGAAGAATAGAAACGATTACCCAGACGGTAGAAACTCTCAGCGAGAATTTCAGAGGGAATTGATTCCTTAGTTAACAAATTTTCAGCAGATTCATAATCGCCGGAAGGTATAATATCTTCAGGAAATGCAGATTCAATAACACTGTAAGAGGTCTGAGACATACAGTGTTTAATGATGAGTCTCATTTTCAGTTTGCCAGTCTTCGTAGCTCATACCGGCAATGCGGGCCATACTTTTTCGGTGCGATGTCGCAATACTTTTTGTAAGAAAATAGCTGAGAAAAAATCCTGGAACTGCATAAACAAAACCTCCTATAATCATGGGCCATCCAAGGTCAATTAATAAAAAACGTGCGCCTTCAACTATTATTTTCCATGTCCCTCCGGTTTCAGAAATTCGTCCAAGAGTATCCTCAAAATGCTTATATGAAAGACCATTTTGAGTTTCAAGCAACCAATATCCTGTTACTAAAAATAAATAATAAAGAGGCACCATCGTGAGTGGATTGGAAATCCAAACCATTGCCACTCCCACCGGCAAATTAAAATGTCTGCGAAAAATGTAACGGTAGATACTCCAGACAACGAATACCAAATACATTTGCACTCCAACAGTCGGAGTTAAACCAAGAAAAACACCAACCGCAACTCCCAAACTCACTTCTGAAACAGGAGCTCTGGAATGTAAAACTGGATTAATTAATTTCTCTTGAATAATCTTTTCTATTTTTTTCTTCATTCTACCACTTCCCCTGGTTCTTCATGGAAGACCAAGGTTCCTGTATAGGTAGAGGGGCACCTTGTTGTAGTAATTCAATCGATATTTGATCCGGACTGCGGATAAATGCCATTTTCCCATCCCTTGGAGGACGCAAAATGGTTACACCTTTTTTTTCCAGTTTCTCACAATAATCATAAATATTTTCAACAGAGTAGGCGACATGTCCAAAATTATCTCCGCCGCTGTATGGTTCATTCTGGTTCCAGTTGTAGGTTAACTCCAGTTGAGATTCATTATCATCTGCTGCCAGAAAAACCAGGGTAAATTCCCCTTCAGGGACTTCCTTGCGTCTCACTTCTTTCATTCCAAGTTTGTCAATGAAAAAATCAAGTGCTAAATCAAGATTTTGAATACGGATCATGGTATGTAAATATTTCATTTTTTCCTTTTTATCATTTAAACTGAACTTGGAAAAAGCTCTAAAATAGTGTCATTACAAGCTAAGAGAGAAATTTAGAATAATCTACTAACTAATATTATTTAGTTTTTTTTCCTAAGTTTGAAATCAAAAAATTAGGATTTCAGACTTTTAACTAAACCATCATTTAAGATTCACCAGACCAACTGGCACAAAACTGTTTCTTGTTCCGGTGCGTCAATTATTACTTGAACCGATATCTTTATGCAAGTTTGAGGTGGAGCTTGAGCTATTTCAAATTTAAGGTCATAAATGGATTCAATCAATGTTTGGTAAGCAGAATTCCCTGATTTTCGGGACAGTACATTCGTTTCCGGATCATAACGGTAGGCGATTTTTTCACGTGTATCTGCAACGTCTCCGTCCCTGTTGCGGTCTGCTTTGAAGACCAGCGAATGGGTAGAAATTTCAACAGCAGTTTCACTTCCGGAACTAAGCGCATAACCTGCTTGAATCAGCTCTGATTTAAGTAGCAGCAGGAAACGTTGAAAGTCACCCTGGAGCACTTCTTTCTGTTGCTCCAGAACCGCGATCCGATGAAATTCAAGTAAAGGCCGTTGTGCCGCAATAAGAACAACAGAAACGATTGCCAGGACAAGCATCACTTCAATTAAGGTATAAGCGGAATTGTATTCAATGGAACCTTGACGCTTTTTCATCATTGTGTTTTCAGCGCTGTTTGCCACTGCGCCAGCACTTTTGGAACCGTATCACTTGTTTTTACCTGAAACAAAAGTGTAATTAGGTTTGGGTTCACTTGTTTGACCTGCCAATGCAGTTCGGAGTTTTTACCTGACAAAGAAATATTTTCCTGGTAATTTCCTGTATTTAATGTGTTATTCAGCTTTGCCAGAGTCCACTCATCCAAATGTGAGGCTAGTTCATTTTTGAGCGTTTTGAGCTGTATTTGCTCAAATGTCTGTTCTGTTATTTTGGCAAATCCTGCCACTAAAATCAGCAGAATCGCATTCGCAAACATCACCTCAACTAGCGTAAATCCATGTTTCATTCTGATTCTATATTTTTCAAAATGATTTTTTGCTTTTACTACTCTTATATGTCAGACTTGCCTTTGATAATTGTTATGCCGAGGTAGTTCAGTAAATAGTTTGAAATCCACCCACACACCTGAATTAGCAATTCTGGAAATGAAAAAAAGAATAATCACAAGACATTTTAGGTTCGGAGTCATTTCGAGCCTTAGGAAAATCTTAATGATATTTTCCCAACCTTTACCAAGAGAGTCAATCAATGAAATTTAGTTATCCAGGACTAAGCGACAATGCGGTTTCTGAATCTCGAAAATTTTACGGTGCGAATGTTGTTACAGCGCAGGAAGCAGAGGGATTTTTTGATAAACTACGAACCAACTTAAAAGATCCGATCATCGTCATTTTGATTGTTGCCCTGGCAGTAACGGTTTTTTTGGCCGCCATGGGATTTGCTCCGTGGTATGAAGGACTCGGAATTGCGTTTGCTGTGGTGATGGCAACCTTGATCGCCACCTGGTCTGAATACAGTAACGAAAATGAATTTCAGCGTTTGCTTGAGGAAGCTTCAAAGGTAAAAGTAAAAGTCTTCCGTAACAGTACAATGGTTGAAATATTAATTGACGATCTGGTAGTCAACGATTTAGTCCTTCTGCAGCCTGGAGACACAGTACCCGCAGATGGCTATTTGCTCACTGGAGAAATTGAGTTGAATGAATCTGCACTTACGGGTGAATCTGAAACCGTAAAAAAAACAGGGGGTGCAGATGAAAAACATTCTGAGGCAGAAGAGAAGTATGAAATGTCACGTGCTGCCCTGGTGGTGGACGGTGAAGCTGTAATGAAAGTTTTGGAGGTTGGAGACAAAACAAAGTATGGTGTAACACTCAAAGAATTGACCTCAGCGGAAACCAGACCCTCTCCACTGCAGGAAAAACTGGCAACTCTTGGCCGGCAAATCAGTCGTTTTGGTTATGTTGGAGCACTGTTTATCGCCTTTTCGTTCATGTTTAATCATATTTTTCTGGAAGGCGGAGGATGGGAAATCTATTTCAGCAAACCTGCCCCTGAAATAATTTATCATATAGTAACAGCTATTATTTTAGCAATCATCATTATTGTCGTAGCCGTTCCGGAAGGGTTGCCAATGATGATTGCAGTCGTGCTTTCAATGAATATGCGAAAGCTTCTCAAAGCGAAAGTTCTGGTGCGGAAACTTCTCGGCATTGAAACATCCGGAAGCCTGACAATCCTATTTACCGACAAAACAGGAACACTGACTCAAGGTAAATTAACAGTTTCAGAGCTTCTTCTGGGTAATGCTGAACATTTTCAATCTTACAAAGATATTCCCGAAAATTTGCGTGAAACCGTGTCCTTTGCCCTTCGGAACAATACCCCGGCTTTGATTGATACTGGAGATCCGGAAAATCCGAAAATCGTTGGTGCTAATCCAACAGGACAAGCTTTATTGCGTTTCCTCGGCGAAGATTTAGCCAAGCAGGATGATGTAAAAGTAAAAATAAATATTCCTTTTAACAGTACTTATAAATTTTCAGCTACACAGGTTGAAGGTTCGCAAAATTTAACTATGGTCAAGGGGGCCGCAGAAATCGTGCTCGACGGATGTACACATTATTTGGATGTGAATGGTAAAAAGGTTGAACTGGATTCCGAAAAAATCAAAAAAGAAATGCTGGGGCTTTCCAAACGCGCAATGCGGCTCATTGGACTGGCTGTTTCAAATCAAAATTTGGGTGAGGAAAATGTTCTTCCTTCCGATTTGACTTTAGTGGGAATCTTCGGTCTGCGTGACGAAATGCGAAAGGAATCAAAGACAGCAGTGGAGACAGTCCGGCGAGCTGGAATACAGGTAGTAATGATTACCGGCGATGCAAAAGATACTGCTCAAGCGATTGCCAGAGAAGTCGGAATTTTAGAAAAAGAAAAAGCGCTTGTTCTTACTTCCAAAGAACTTAACGAAATTTCTGATGAAGAGTTAATAAAAATACTTCCGGATTTGAGGGTTGTTGCCCGTGCACTTCCCGCGGATAAAAACCGTTTGGTTAAATTGGCAAAATCCATGAACTGGGTGGTCGGCATGACCGGAGATGGAGTCAATGATGCACCAGCCGTAAAAAACGCGGACGTTGGTTTCTCAATGGGTGATGGAACGGACATGACAAAAGAATCGAGCGATATTGTCATTCTTGATAATAATTTTATCTCACTCACAAATGCAGTTCGTTATGGGCGGACACTATTAAAATCAATTAGAAAATTTTTGATTTTTCAATTGACCGTCAACGTTGCCGCCATTTTAGTGGCTTTTTTGGGACCATTTTTTGGTATTGATTTACCGCTGACCATGACTCAACTTTTGTGGGTCAACATTGTGATGGACACCCTGGCAGCATTTGCCTTTTCAGGTGAAGCGGCTCTCAAACGCTACATGAACGAAAAACCGATACCAAAAGATGAATCACTCATTTCTGGAGACATGTGGTCGGCAATCCTGATTGACGGAATTTTCATGGCATCAATCAGTATCTATTTTCTCACCTCTGATTTTGTTGCCGGATTATTCGTCTGCGATGCGGTACGCTGTCCGGATCCTGAGCTCAACCTTGTACTTCTCACTGGTTTCTTCGGATTCTTTGTCTTTATGAATAATTTCAATAAATTTAACGCCCGAACCGAAGGACTAAATCTTTTTGAACACATCACCGAAAATCGCAATTTTTTGGTTGTGGTCATTCTTATTTTCTTCCTGCAAACAACATTCACTTATTTCGGAGGAGAAGTTTTGCGTACAGTCGGCTTGACTTTGGAGGAGTGGTTTTACGTGCTGGCCTTTGCTATTACAATCATACCACTGGACCTCACACGGAAATTTTTGCGGAACACCTTTGTTGGAAATCCTGTGGTTTAGCAGAGAAAAGCTTACGCAACACAAACTTTATTTATTCAAATATTTTTTCGGCCATCAGGCATGATTTATTCTCGGTATTCGTGACACAACAAGAATATTTTCAGTAATTTATAATTTGTGATTAGAAATAATTTTAATTTTTTAAAACATCTTAATATTGTCTACATTTAATGAATCAGAATTTTTCAATAAATTTTGATTATTAATTTTTGAAAAAGGAGGTATTTTGAATTTTGGTTTTGTGATTGATAACCGTAATTGTATTGGCTGTCACGCATGTACTGTTGCGTGTAAGGCAGAAAATGATGTTCCTGTTGGGGTAAATCGTACTTGGGTAAAGTATATTGAAAAAGGTGAATTCCCTCATACTAAGCGGTTTTTTTCAGTAATGCGTTGTAACCATTGCGAAGATGCTCCCTGTATAACAATCTGTCCTACAAGTGCTCTTTATAAACGTCCTGACGGTATTGTAGACTTTAATAATGAGCGCTGTATAGCTTGTAAATCATGTACACAGGCTTGTCCATATGATGCTATTTACATTGACCCGGAAACACACACAGCGGCAAAATGTAATTATTGTGCGCATCGTGTAGATGTTGGACTAAAGCCTGCCTGCGTAATTGTTTGTCCTACTGAAGCCATAGTTGCTGGAGATCTTGATGATCCTATTTCTAAAATATCTCAATTAGTAGCAGGAAATCAAGTAACAGTACGTAAACCAGAAAAAGGGACTATCCCGAATGTGTTTTATATAGAAAGTGATAATGCTTCTCTTGTACCTACAGAAACTTCAATTAGCTCAAGATACATGTGGAACAGTCAGGTATCAGGAGTTGGACATCATGCGGGACATAGTGGAAGTAAAAGTTTTGATAAAGAAAAAAGTTTCAATTTAAAAAAAGAGTCAAAAATTGATACGGATATCAAGCAAACCGCTCGCAGAGTTTATGATGCGCCAAATAAAGGTATTTTATGGGACTGGGAAGTTGCCGGTTATATTTTTACTAAAGCGATTGCAGCTGGTATTATAGCTTTCCCTTTTCTGTTCCAAATGACAGGTTTAGTAAAAGTTGCGGATTCAGTTTTATTTACAGTGGCTATCTTCTCACTCTTATTTCTTGGGTTGACAGGTATTTTGCTTATCAAAGATTTAGATCAGCCTAAACGTTTCCTTTATGTACTTCTCCGTCCAAACTGGACTTCATGGTTGGTGAAAGGAGGTTACACCATAACTGCTTTCGGAGGACTGGTGACATTGTGGTGTGTCTTAAAATATTTTGATTTCCCGATTATTGCGGATCTCATAGTTTGGCCGATTTTAATCCTGAGTGTGTTACTAGCGATTTACACCGCTTTCCTTTTTGGACAGGCTAAAGGCAGAGATTTTTGGCAAAGTCCTTTGCTTTCACTTCATATGCTGCTTCATTCTGTTGTTGGAGGTTCAGCCGCATTATTAGCTGCTTCTATGTTTTTGCCTGCCTTGATGCCATTGGTGCCATTGCTAAAGGAAATTTTAATTTGGAGTTTATTAATTCAACTCTTATCATTTGCCGCGGAGTTTTTATCTTCACACCCAACTGAAGATGCAAATAAAACAGCACATATGATAACTCATGGTACCTTCCGAACAGCATTCTGGGGGGGAGTTGTGTTATTAGGTAATGCCATTCCTCTGCTATTGCTAATCGGTAACTCAGAATTGCTGGTTGTAGTCGCGGCCTCATTTTTGGTATTAATCGGAGTCTGGCTTTCTATAAGGATCTGGGTTTTGGCACCACAAATGGTATCACTTAGTTAACCTTAATAATGTTTAAAAACTTGAGAAAAGAACAAAAATGAGCTTAAAGCCAAAACTAGGTTTGATTGAAAAATTTGCAGAAGGTATAGGCCTTATCCCCAAATTAAATTTTGAAGATGGCAAAATAGAACCTATGAATGATCCAGGTGATCTCAGCAATTATCCCCCGCCTGAGAAATGGGATGACTGGGTGGAATATGAACCAACAAAATGGTCCCGGAAAATAAAGCGGCATTATACGATTGTGCCCACATCATGCTTCAATTGTGAATCAGGATGTGGTCTTTTGAGTTATGTTGACAAAGAAACTGGAGAGGTACGTAAATTTGAAGGAAACCCCTATCATCCAGCGAGTCGCGGAAGAATTTGTGCCAAAGGTCCTGCAACAATCAACCAAATTAAGGATCCTGACCGGATTTTACATCCAATGCGTAGGGTTGGGAAACGGGGTGCTGGTAAATGGGAAAGAGTATCTTGGGACGTGGTTCTCGACGAAATTGCCGCTAAAATAAGAAAAGCTATTAAAGAGGAACGTAACAATGAAATTACTTACCATGTCGGCCGCCCCGGACATGAAGGATTTATGGACAGAGTACTGCAGGCATGGGGCGTAGACGGTCACAACAGCCACACCAATGTCTGCTCTGCCGGAGCCAGGACAGGATTTGCTCTTTGGGACGGCTTTGACCGCAAGATGCCGGATTTTGCAAATGCAGAATTTATCTTAATGATAAGCGCCCATTTGGAATCCGGTCACTATTTTAATCCGCACGCGCAGCGTATCATCGAAAGTAAAAACAGCGGAACAAAAATAGCGGTGATGGATATCCGTCTTTCAAATACAGCAAGCCGTGCTGATCATTGGATGGCCACCTATCCCGGCACTGAAGCTGCGGTTTTGTTGGCCATGGCAAAAATTATTTTGGACGAAGGCCTCTACAATGAAGCATACCTCCGGAACTGGATAAATTGGGCCGCCTGGCTGGAAGCGGATCATCCGAAAACAGAGATCAGCTTTGAAAACTTTATTCTAAAACTCAAAGAAGAATATGCTGAATATACTCCTGAGTTTGCAGAGCAGGAGTCTGGAGTTACCACACAAGCGGTCGTGGATGTTGCCCGGCAAATCGGACGTGCTGGGAGCCGCTTTTCCTCAATAAATTGGCGTAGTGCGAGCAGTGGCAACCTAGGTGGCTGGCAAATCGCACGCTGCCTGCAATTTTTGAATGTCCTCACAGGAAGCCTAGGAACTAAAGGTGGGAGCTTGCCTAGTTCATGGAATAAATATTCACCTAAAATGCCTAATCCACCGCCTCCACAAAAGTATTGGAACGAACTTCATTTCCCTAAAGAATATCCTCTTGCGCATTTTGAAATGAGTTTCCTGCTACCGCACTTTCTAAAAGAGGGGCGCGGAAAAATAGATGTTTATTTTACACGTGTTTTTAATCCTGTCTGGACTTTTCCAGATGGATTTAGCTGGATTGAAGCTTTGCGTGACACTGAAAAAATTGGTTTACATGCCGCACTCACACCGACTTGGAACGAAACTGCATATTTTGCAGATTACGTTCTTCCCATGGGGCATGCTTCGGAACGCCATGACATTATCAGTTATGAAACGCACGCTGGTAAATGGATTGCTTTCCGCCAGCCTGTTTTACGCGAAGTTGCTAGGAGGAACGGAAAAGCAGTAAAATATACATATGAGACAAATCCTGGAGAAGTCTGGGAAGAAGATGAGTTTTGGATTGAACTTTCCTGGCGTATTGATCCTGACGGTTCTCTAGGCATCCGTGATTATTTCATTTCACCTTACCGTCCGGGTGAGAAAATGACCGTTGATGAATATTATCAGTATATTTTTGAACGTGTTCCGGGACTTCCGGAGGCTGCGGAAAAAGAAGGACTTACTCCTCTTGATTATATGCGACGTTTTGGAGCCTTTGAAATGGAAAAAGAAGTGTTGGAACTTCACAACAAAGTACTGACAGAGCAACAACTCTCCGGAAGTTCGGTGGATGAAAAGTCCGGTCTTGTTACTAAAGATGGAAAAACAATTGGAGTCATTGTAGAAGGAGAAGCGAGAACGGGTTTCGAATCACCTTCTAGAAAACAAGAATTCTTCTCTCAGACAATGGTTGACTGGAAATGGCCGGAACATCGTTTGCCAGGATACATCAAGAGTCATATACACACTGATGGAATAGAAAGCGAAAAAGGAGAATTTCCTCTAGTGCCGACTTTTCGGCTGCCCACTTTGATCCATTCTCGTTCAGGAAACGCAAAATGGCTAGCGGAAATTTCTAATCGGAATCCGCTTTGGATGCATACATCGGACGCAGATCGTTTGGGTTTTAAAAACGATGATCTTTTACGCGTTAATACTGAGATAGGTTACTTTATCGTAAAAGTCTGGGTGACAGAGAGTATGCGTCCGGGAGTGGTAGCCTGTTCACATCACATTGGCCGTTGGAGACGCCCTCAGGATCCAGTAGCCAACCGCTGGGCTACTAATTCTGTGGAAATCCTGGAAATTGAATCTGGTAAGTGGAAAATGAATGTCTTGGATGGAATCCAAGCAACTGAAGGGGAGGATTCGGATTTGTCACGTATTTTCTGGCGTGACGGAGGGGTACATCAAAATATTACTCATGCAGTTCATCCTGATCCTATCAGTGGAATGCACTGCTGGCATCAAAAAGTACGACTTGAAAAAGCACATCCCGGTGACCGCCACGGAGATCTTTTTGTAGATACTGAACAGTCTTTTCAGGTTTATAAAGATTGGCTGGCAAATTCCCGGCCGGCACCTGGACCTGACGGTTTGCGGCGTCCTTTATGGTTTAAACGTCCCTTAAAACCAGTCATGGAAAAATTCTATCTAAAATAAAAACATAAATATTTATAAAATTTCATCAGGATAATGGAATGAGTGATTTTGATACTGAGCTAAATTGTGAGGGACTTAATTGCCCTCTTCCAGTTTTAAAAACCAAGAAAAAAATTAAAGAAATGTCAAGTGGCGAAATATTGAAAATGACTTCGACAGACCCCGGTTCTGTGAATGACGTTACTTTCTGGTCGAAGATTAATAAAAATTATTTGTTGTCTCACGCTGAAGATGGTGGTGTATATACTTTTTATATTCAGAAAAATTAGATTTATTTAAAGTTATATAAGTAAGATAATTTTTGTGTGGTTTGTTACACAATCAAGTTGGGAACAGAATCTCGGCTTTATCGAGGAGCAGGAAAGACAAACGAGTATGGTATTTTGACTTTTACCGGTTTACAATAAATTTATTTTAATTTTTAATATATTAGTTAACTTATTATTTCACTCATAAGCCCCACTTCACATGTTCTTAGCAGAGTAAAGCACCGTATCGACCTCAGCGTAACCTCACTTGACAAATGACACCATGAGTACTCAACCATACATCGGTTTCCGTCAGCTCTTTCATCAGGACACATCGACCTTCACTTACCTGCTCTGGGATTTGGACACCAGGGAAGGGGTGATTATTGATCCAGTGAGGGAACAGTTTGAAGGTGATCTTTGTCTTGTTGGCGAGCTTGGTGTGCGTATGGTCTACGCGCTGGACACGCATGTCCATGCCGATCATGTAACCTCGCTGGGAATGCTGCGTGAAGAGATGAGGCTGCAAACAGCGGTTGGAGAGCCTTCCGGAGTTCCCTGCGCGGACATCATGCTGAATGACGGATACACATTGCGCTTTGGCAGGCATACACTTACTGCGCTGGCCACTCCCGGACACACAGACGCCTGCACAAGCTTCAAGGTTGAGAACATGGTGTTCACGGGCGATACCCTCCTCATCCGAGGCTGCGGGCGCACTGATTTCCAGCAGGGCGATCCTGAAATGCTGTATCGGAGTATCACGCAAAAGCTCTACACTCTTCCGGATGAAACTCTGGTTTATCCCGGTCACGACTATAATGGTAAGTCTGTTTCCACCATTGGAGAGGAGAAGCAGTACAATCCGCGCATTCCAGCCACACAAACCGAATCAGATTTTGCTGAATTGATGAACTCACTAAACCTGCCGAGGCCCAAACACATTGATGAGGCGGTTCCGGCAAACATGGGCTGCGGTATTTCAGTGGATCACGGACACCTGACTGAGGAAGTATTTGGAGTACGTGATTTACAGAAAATCCTCAATGCTATGTCCGTTGACGAGGTGGTGATCGACTGCCGCACTAAGGATGAATACCAGGCAGGGCATATTCCAGGCGCGATCAACCTGCCGATGGGAAAGGAACTGAATCAGCTACGTGAATTGCGGGATTACCAGAAAATTTACCTCTACTGTTATTCAGGACGGAGGTCCCAAACGGTGTTTTCCACTTTGACCAGCAAAGGGCTGGACAACTTGGTCTGCCTGGGAAGCTCCGGGATGGCGGAGTGGGAAAAATTCGGATATTCTGTGGAAAAATGAACGAACACAGGCAACCAAAACAAGGAGAATAAAATGATAGAATTTGAAGTGGCCATGCCGCTTGCGGGAGGTATACTGATTGGGATTGCGGCAGCCATGACGCTGCTGTTCAGCGGGAAGATCGCGGGAATCTCAGGGATATTCGGAGGGATGCTCTTTCAGCAGGGAGAGGAGCGGACATGGCGGTCAGCCTTTGTTGCTGGTCTGATTGCCGGGGGAGTCCTGCTCTACAGTATAAACACGGAATATTTTGAAAACTCATCCGGACGAGGTCTTGTGGCCGTGACAATTGCCGGACTGCTGGTTGGTATCGGCACACGGGTTGGCGGAGGTTGCACCAGCGGGCACGGAGTGTGTGGCATCGGCAGGCTTTCGGCGCGTTCACTTGCGGCTACGGTTACGTTTATGGTGGCAGGAATGGCGATGGTAGCCCTTGTTCAAAACCTTTATCTCTGAGGACTAAGATGGTTAAATCGAATATAGCAGCCTTTCTTTGCGGACTTATTTTCTCCATTGGTCTTGGTATCAGTGGAATGACACAGCCTCAGAAAGTCATTGGCTTCCTCGATGTTTTCGGGGAATGGGATCTTAGTCTGGCTTTCGTGATGGGCGGTGCTGTGATCAGCTATTTATTGCTCCAACTATGGATTCAGCGACGCTTTTCCACACCGTTGCTGGGGGAAACGTTTCAAATTCCCTCCCGTAAGGATCTTGACCGTTCACTTATCTTTGGAGCTCTGCTGTTCGGCATGGGCTGGGGGCTAGGTGGATACTGTCCGGGACCGGCAATCACTTCTCTAGGCAGCGGAAGCGTGAATGCCGTGCTATTCGTGGTGGCAATGGGTATAGGCATGCTGCTGGCAGACCATGTGATTTCTCCCATTCTTACTCATAAGGCGCTCAAAAACTGAATCTGTTTTTCCGATATGACAGATGAAGCGCTTTTTCAGCAAGCCCTAATAAAGTCCGTGTTTTTGTTGACTAAGCGCGGCATGAGTGAATTATTTGTAAACACCTTCTTCTTAAATTTATTGAATAAAATAATTTCTTCATTACGTTTGAATTGAATATGTTTCTGCAATTTAGACCGGATCATGTTAAAATAAGCCTGATTATGTAACTCAAACTCAAACTTATAATTCGAATGTTTATTTATGGATGGTAGTTTTCGTAATTTGCTCATGGATGTCTACGAAAAAATTGACTGTCGGATATGTTTTGCAAATGAGCAGTTCTAATCCTTGATCTGAGCCAGATATAACTGCCAGGTACAGTACTTACGGACACAAATTTCTGCAAATCGTTAGAGAGAATGGAGAGAGACACTTTTTCGTGCGTTGTCCTAATTAAGAAAGATTGAAAGTAAACGCAGATTAAGAATAATACATTCACTAGTTTAGTTTGATAGTTTTTCATTCATGGAGAAAGGATAGGGCATTGAATACAATCGAAACCATAAAAGAACCGGAAAATTTGAAAGAAGTATTTGCTTCCGGTTATGCAAAAATGTTTGGTAAGCAATGGCCGATGTGGGTTGGCGGACTTTTGTTTGGAGCACTCAACGTTTTTATGTTTGCCTACGAAAAAGCCTGGAGCGTTTCTGATGGTGTGAGAAATTGGGGAAACTGGTTTTTAAATACCATTGAGGTTTCAGAGATGATTATTATTGAACCCCACCTTTTTACCACTTCCATTTTAAATTTCGGTATCATTCTCGGTGCAATGGCTTCGGCACTTTTGTCAAAGCAATTCCAGATCAGGGGTGCCCCTGCCCGGGAGTTAATCAAAGCTCTGATTGGTGGAATATTAATGGGAATTGGCTCAGTCCTGTCTTTTGGCTGCAATATTGGAGGATTTTTTAGTGCAATCAGTGCACTATCCCTTGCAGGAGTGGCAATGATGGCCGGACTCATGATAGGTGCGTTTATTGGTCTGAAACTTCTAGTTTGGGAAATAACGTATTTAAGTCCAGCTTCTTCTCACGTAAGCAGGAAAATATCAGGTAACCAAAAAAAGAATCAGCCTTTGGCAGGAGTAGTTGTTTTGCTGATCGGAATCGGTCTGGCCTTTGTTTATGATGAACTGGACTACTCTATCAGGGGCGGATTTATGGTCTTTGGGCTAGTGATAGGCTTGCTCATGCAGCGGACTCGTTTCTGTTTTGTGCGGGCTTTCCGCGAACCTTTTTTGTCTGGAGATGGCAATGCTGCCAAGGCGGTTGCAATCGCGGTGATTATCAGTGTAGTCGGATTTTCAGTACTAAAATGGTCAGACATGAAAGATTGGGAGGACATTGTGTATGCAGGATTTTGGTTCGGTAGTCTGATCGGAGGAATTATTTTTGGGGTCGGTATGTCCCTTGCCGGTGGATGTGCTTCAGGTTCATTATGGCGGGCTGGAGAAGGTCATATTAAGCTTTGGTTTGCTTTGGTTGCATTTGCATTGTCAGGCTCATATTTTAGAGAATGGCTGGTTGAAAGTGGCTGGATCATGAAATTGGGCGAACCTCTTTTCATACCAGATTTAATCGGCTGGAAAATGGGGATTTTGTCAATATGCATTCTAATGCTTCTCTGGTATCTGATTGTTTCATGGAATGAAGCAACCAGAAAACTAGTGGTTGACTGAACATCAGTTTTTATAACCTGCTCCAAATCTCACAAAGAGATTGGTGCTTCTCTTATTAATTTATCATTGAAAGGGAGGACTAATATATAAAAAATTACTGGAATTGGCGGAATTTCCCGGCAATTTGAATAATTCAAAAACAATAAGGAGAAGATTATGAATAAGCAATTAAAAATAATGTTAACTGTCTCCATGTTGGCAGGTTTTCTTGGTGGTTGTGTAACTGGAACAAAAATGGGAGCGCCGACGACAGGAATGAGTTCTGATGAATATCAGTCACTCCTTCGACTAGACCCGCAAAATACTCTTGGGTCAAACTGGGATGCCGTTAGGGATACGCCCGGATATTTTCTGATTGATAACCAGGGAGAACCGACCGTTTCGGTGGTTGATTATCATAAAGGAGAGACAATCAAGAAAATTCAAATGGGTGAAACAGGAAACCACCACATCTTTGTTATACCTGGAGCGCGATATGCGTTTTCGTCTCAGCGTTATGAGAAGGATTTAATCTGGGTAATCGACTTAATTACTCATGAGGTAGTTGATACATTCCATCTGAGCATGGGTGGAAAGAAAGTAATTGCGCCTCTGCACATTGGTTTTGCTTACACTCAGCCTCTGGCAGTTGTGGGTAACATCTTGGACAAAAAGAACGGTTACCTTTCGTTTATCAACACGGCAACCCGTAAACCGTCACACATTGTTGAGCTCGGCTGTCCCGGGGCACGTGATGCCATGTTCACTTTAGATGATTCAAAAGTGTTTGCCACTTGTCAGCAGAAGCCAAAAGGAGTTTCGATTGTTGATGTGAAAAGCAGAAAAGAAATCAAAGTCATTCCTATAAAGGGAGGAAGAACTGGTGGAATGACTCCGGACGGTAAATATTTCATGGTTGGTGCTTCGAAGGCTATAGTCTTCATTGATACAGCAACCAATGAAATTACCAAAACAATCAAGGTTCCGGGTGGTGGCGGAAACTTCACTTGTCTTCCGGACGGATCAAAATGTTACGGTGGTTTGAGAAAAGACAATTCAGTTGCTGTGATCGATATGGCAAAACTTGAGTTGATTAAAGTCATTAAAACCGGTCCAGACGGAAACCGGCTTTATCTTAACTCTGCAAATCCCCGTTATGGATTATTTGCAAATGAGTCCGGAAAATCAGAGCAAGTCTCTGTGATTGACACTCAGGATGATGTCAAGATCAAAGACATCATTACTGGTTTAGGACCTCATAATGTAGCCTTTGATCCAACAGGTAAATTTGCTCTTGTTACCACAAAAAAGGAAAATGTAGCTACACTGATAGACACCTCTTCAGAAAATCCTGCTGACTGGGATGTGATTACCACAGATATTGCTGCAGGCATCCAAAATAATGGTGTGCGCTGGGTTCCTACCCCAGCTGCAATTAAAGCAGCAATGGCAAACTAAGTGTGATTGGGGAATTGGCAGTAGTTTTTTCAGTTATTAAAAACTCCGCCAATTCTCAATTTCATTATTCACAAAACCTTCTCATAAAAGAGATTGTCTCATGGTAATTAAAGAAGATTTTTCCAGAAGAAAGTTCATTCGTTATTCCGTGATTGGTGGGGCTGTTGTCCCTCTCCTTTCCGGAGTTCCTTATGAAAATGAAGTGTATGGTGGAGTTTTCAATGCTCCAAAGGATTTAGAAAATATGACTGAGATGGAGCGTATCCATCTTCCGAAAGTAACTCTTCCGCCAGTTGTTGAAGACGGAACACAGGCATCTATCATTGTTAGCCTGGATCATCCAATGGAAGAAGATCACTATATAAAAAGTATTCAGATACTAAATTTTGCCGACCCTGTGGTCATCAAGGGAAAATTCTACATGACTCCTTTAAACGGTGAAGCATTTATCAGCACACAAATACGTCTTGCTGGGGGTGAGGGAACCGTTTGGGTTGTTGCAGAATGCAACAAACATGGAAAATGGGCGGCAAACAGAACAGTCAATGTCGCTGCTGGAGGATGTTGAAATGGTCTTGAAATTCAGGATAATGACAAAAACAATTTGTTTTTGTTTTTTGACACTGATTTTTTTTGGGCTACTATTCATATCAGAAACTACTTCTGTTTTTGCATCCGAAACAGAACAAATAAGGATTATTTCTACCAACGATATTCATTCCTATTTACGCCCGATTTATTACCGTTACCTGGATGAGTTTAAACCGTGGGGAGCACAGTCAAGAGAAGGTGATTATGTAAACAAGGCTGAAATAGAAGGTAAAATTGGCGGGATGGCACATGTTGCCACGATGATCAAAAAACTAAGAGCAGAGAAACCCGGAAAGAATCTGCTGTTAGATGCGGGTGATACATGGCATGGAGCCGGATTGTCACTTTTTGACAAAGGTGTTTCGATGGTGAAAATCATGAACGCCATTGGCTACGATGTCATGACGCCAGGAAATTGGGAGTTTTTATATCCGAAAGATCATTTTATGGATTTGGTTGATCAAGCTAATTTTCCTGTAATTGCTTACAATTTGACTGACAGAGAGTGGGAGGAACCTGTTCTTGATCAGTATGTTGTCAAGAAAGTAGGCAATTTGAAAGTTGCCATGATCGGCTTGACTTATCCCTGGACTGCTCTGACTTCTGCAATTACAGGTGCCGCAAAATGGTTTAAGTTTGGAATCAAGGAAGAAGAAGCAAGAGATTTGATTGCGGATATTCGCAAAAATGAAAATCCTGATCTTATTGTTTTCGTCTCACACGGAGGTTATGGTTTAGATCAAAAATTTGCTCAGCGAGTGGATGGAATTGATATCTATCTCAGCGGTCACACACACGACGAGGTATTTGATCCTGTTGTCTGGAACGACACCATCATCTTCCAGGGCGGTGCACATGGAAAATATGTTGTCAGTCTTGATGTTAATGTTAAAGATAAGAAAATACAAAATTTTGATTATCGTTTACTCAAAATAAGACAGGATCAAATTGAGCCTGACCCGGAAATTGAAAAACTGATTGAAGAAGCATACGAGCCTTACAAAAAGCAGTTGAACGAAGTGGTTGGGCAGACCAAAGTCATGCTGCACCGGCGGGACTATTTTCAGAGCAGCATGGGAAATTTGCTGACTGACGCAATGAGAGATTCTCAAAAAACCGACATTGCTTTTTTCCCTGCTTGGAGATATGGAGCGACAATGATGCCCGGAAAAATAACTGCTGAAGATGTTTATAACATTGTACCAACAGACGGTCATATTTTTACATATTCTATGGGAGGAAAAGGACTAAAATCTCTGCTTGAAAATATATTGGGTTCAGTGGTCAACAAAGATCCTTACACAAGAGTTGGCGGAGATATGATTCGTTTTTCCGGAATGAAACTTGTTGCAGATTTAGCAAAATCATCTGGAAATAGAATTATCTCATTGACAGTTGGTGGGAAAACATTCTCGAAAGATGCAGTTTATAGTGTTGCTTCTGCACACACAAGGTTTCAGAACAGCCTCATTTTTGGCGCGTCTAAAGTTAAGGATACAGGAATAGTTTTTGTGGAAGAATTAATCAAATATATCCGCAATAATTCACCAATAACTTCTGCTTTGGATGATAGAATTATGATAATAGACTTTAAGTAAGTCAAATATTTTAATCTAAAATGGAAAATAAAAATGGCAAAAAAGATAAGAGATCCGCGTTTAAGAATTACAAGACGTATCAAAAAAGATCAGGTGTTTAAAGTAAAAGTAAAATTTGATCATCCTTCGTTTACCGGCTTGGGAATTGTTGATGATGAAACAAATCCGATATTCAACAGGGCAATCCCTGTATCCTTCATAAGGAACATGTTTGTTTATTATGGAGATCAACTGGTCAGCCGCTTTCGTATGTCTTCTGCAATAGCAGATGATCCATTGTTCACGTTTAAATTAAAAGCTGTTCAGGAAGCACCTGTCAAAGTGGTTTTTGTGGACAACCAGGGAGAGAAGTGGGAGGTGTCCAAAAAAATAAAATTTTACACATAAACTTTGCAATTAACTATAGGTTAGAGCACCAATTTGAAACCAACATTTTATTTTAAATTTCAACCAGGGTATTTATGAAAAAAGTATTAAGTTTTCTTATTTTGTCGTTCTTTTTCTTTTATGCAGTTTCTAATGCTGTTTTTGCGGGAACAGTTGAGGAAGAATTCAAAATCGAAGGTTTAATCTCACCTGCAAGTCCCAAAGCTTTGAAATACGCGCTGGAAAATAAATTGGAGGTTAAAGTAATTGATTTAAATCTAAAAAGTACAAGAACCGGATGGCCGGTTCTCAGAGTCCAATTTGATTCAATGGTAGTCTCGAAAGAAAATATTGAAAAAGTCATTGGCGAAATTGAGGATCCAGCAGGGCATAAGTTCAAGGTGCACCATGGTCCGCTTCTGGCGAATGCTCCGATTCTTGATGAAGAACAGAAGGCTATCGCAATTCTGGGTGATACTGCCGAAGTGTTTCCAAACATGAAGAATCCCATTACTGACAAAGTAGCTTCAGTAAGTCGAGGGGAAAAACTCTTTGTAGATAACTGTGCTAAATGCCATGGTCTAAGTGGAAACGGATATGGCACAGTTGCTCACGGGTTTACCACCTGGCCCCGTCAATTGTGGGCATGGAATAATACTGGTCCAGAAACAGACGGATATCTATTTTGGTTTATAACAAACGGTCGTTCAGATATGCCGCCATGGGGCCTGATTTTATCTGAATATAACCGCTGGGATTTGATAAATTACATTAAAACAATCAAGAATCCAGGTGAATAATTAGTTCGTGGACAGTACCTGTATAATTCATTCAAACCGCTTTAAACCTCAATCTTTATTTGCCAGGTTGGCGATTGTGTAACACGACCTGCTTTTGATGTAATAGTGTTTCAGAGTACTCGTAAATAAAATATCCGACGAAAGCAACCTAGAAAAATGACACTATGGAAGTAGCTCAGGATATTGTCAAAATAGTTTTTACGGGGAAAAATTTCAAAGATCTTCTTGATGATCTGATCAAGGAAATTGAAGTACGAAACTATCTTATTACACGTATCTATAATATAGATAATATCCACAAAAGATATAGCCAAGGTATTGCTCCGGATATTGATTTCCAACATTACAAAATAGTTGAATTTTGTAACCTCGAAAGTTGCAGTGGGCTAATTTCTTCAAATTTACTTGCTGGTGTTTTTATGCCAGTAAGATTCATCGTTTTCCAGAGTTTTGAGCAAGAAGAAATAAATATCGTGTTTCTAAAACCGACTTCCTTTGCCCGCCTTTTTAACTCAGACAAAATGATGAATTTTGCAAAATCATTAGAGCAGGATATGAATTATGTGCTGGAAGAAATTGTTTTATAAGAGCAAAATATTTTTATTGGTCTTTGTTCCTTTTTTTTTCTTATCTGAATATATTTTTATACTTGCGGCACACGAAAAAAAAGTGTCCATGATAAATAATTTTCAAGGTGGAGATTTTACTTTAAAGTCTCCAAAAGGCCCTTTCTCACTCAATGATTTACGTGGTTCGGTTGTCCTCTTGTTTTTCGGTTACACCTCCTGCCCAAGTGTTTGCCCAATTTCCTTAGCCACCATCAGCAATGTCTTTTCCCAAATGTCGCCTGATGAGTTGAAAAAATCAAAGGCACTATTCATTAGTCTTGATCCTGAAAAAGACAATCTTGAGATACTCAGACAATACACAAATTATTTTCATCCAAACATATTAGGACTTACTGACGATATTAAAACATTGACCAAAGTTGCAAAGCAATATGGTGTAAAATACAAAAAAACACTTGTTCCGGATTCTGCGTTAGGCTACGTGATTTCTCACTCAGATGATATTTTTGTGGTCGGACC
>Ga0209091_10001135_pt1 | contig 24037 bp, 24 predicted proteins | sample ArcticOcean_MG_C_6_FD_187438 | JGI IMG/M metagenome (GOLD analysis project Ga0209091, IMG submission 187438) | Marine microbial communities from western Arctic Ocean - ArcticOcean_MG_CB8_128 (SPAdes) (version 2) | ecosystem: Environmental > Aquatic > Marine > Oceanic | place: Arctic Ocean...
AAGAATGCATTACAATTACCCGCGAATTGGCGGCGTTAAGAGAGATATTCCAATCGGCTGGGGTAATCGCTTGAAGGCGAAGGTCAAGTTGTTCGAACACAGAATCAACGAATACGAAATGCTTCTTGACGAATCTACAATTTGGCTGGTTAGACTACAAGGGGTAGGATACGCTACCGCTGAAGACCAACTAAACGCAGGAGTTACCGGGCCTAATATCCGTGCAGCGGGAGTAAATACCGATACACGTTGGACCAATCCATATTCTGTTTACGACCAAGTCGACTGGGAACCTGCAGTTGAGAAACCGACCAGTGTGAAGGGTGCGGATTGTTACGACCGCTACCGTGTTCGCATGGAAGAAATGCGTCAATCCTGCCGTATGTTACTCGATGCTATCGACAAGATTCCAGGCGGCGCAAATACACACTACCAGCCAGGCGATGAGATGATTCTCACAAAGGCCCCAACCCGTGCACCGGAGGGCGCTACTGGATTCAGCACCTACGAATGTACTCGAGGTGTTTCTAATTTCTACATTCAAGGCGGAGGAGACGGAAGAGGAAAGAATCCGTATCGACTATCCATCCGTTCTCCAATGTTTATCACAATTCCATATGTAGCCAAGACTATGATTGGTTACAAGATTGCAGATATACCAGCTATCATGGGAAGTTTCGACCCATGTATCGGGGAGACGGACCGTTGAGGTGATTATCATGAATGATTGGTTAGGACTTCACGACTTCATCTATTACCGTACTCGCGAGGGTGCAAATTGGCTATTGGAAGGAACATTCCTTGAATCTTCAGCCAATGATATTGCATTCTTTATCTTCACACTGTCAGTCTGTTTGATCACATTCGGTGGAATCATGCTATCAATGTTCATGATTTTGTGGATAGAGCGAAAATTCTACGCTCGTGTAAACGACCGCCGTGGTGCAACAACCGCTCTCCGTTCCCTTTGGGTTGGAGAAAATGGTGTTACAGCCGGAGAATGGTGGAACATGGTTCCATATGGTTTAGGAAAGCCAATCGGGGCGATAAACCGCTGGCTAAACAAAGTGGCCGGAAACTCAGGGCACAAGCATGAAATGGTCAACAGAGTAGGAAATCGTTCGTGGTACGGAGTTACAATCTTCCCGGGTTTCTTCCAGAATATTGCAGATGGAATGAAATTCCTAACCAAGGAACATATGGTCCCTAGCCGTGCTGACAAAATTATTTTTGAATTGGCGCCGTTCTTGGTAATCTCTTCAACAATTATGATCCTAGGGATGATTCCACTCTCGAGTGGCATCTATGGAGCAAACCCCGAATTATCGGTACTATTCGCATTCGCAATTTTCGGCATCGCACCATTAGGAGTGTTCTTCGCTGGATGGTCTTCCAACAACAAGTACACTCTACTTGGAGGAATTAGAAGTGCGGCACAATTGACCGCATATGAGATACCACTCCTCTTGTCAATCTTGGGAGTTTGTATCATGGCGGGCTCTTTCAATTTCATTGAGATAGTCCACTTCCAACATTCATCAGGGACCTGGTTATTCTTCTTGATGCCACTAGGTGCAGTACTATTCTTAATCAGCATGATAGCAGAGGTAGAACGAATTCCTTTCGATATGCCAGAAGCAGAAGCAGAACTGGTAGAAGGCTGGTGGACCGAATATGGCGGCATGAGATTCGGACTTTTATTCGCTGCAGAGTACATGCGAGTTTACGCAGCTAGTATTCTATTCGCTCACTTCTTCATGGGCGGATGGCATGCTCCATTTGCAGGAACTATTGGTTCAATTCCGTACTTGGGAGCGGCATGGTTAGCCATTCCAGGAGTGATTTGGACTTTGCTCAAGGCTTGGTTTATCTTCACTGTAGTATTCGTTTGGGCACGAACTGCTCTTCCAAGAATTAGAACCGATCAGATTCTAGAATTTGGATGGAGAATGCTACTGCCACTTGCAATACTTCAGGTTGCTCTTTCACTCGTCTACCGTCTGTATTTCTTTGACGCTAGTGCATTATCTGATACCGTGGCTGGCGGATGGACTTGGGACCTTACGGTTCTAGGATACACACTTCCGTGGGGATTGCCTATCTTGACAACAATGTTCTGGATTGGCCTCTTCGCTATTCTAATGAAAGATGAAAACATCGTGGAGAATGAAGAACGCATGTATCACATTCGAACGATGACTCCTGCGGGGACGCATACTGCAGGAAAGGAGTGAGGTGAGAAAATGGCATCACATCCACATGGCAAGCCCAACTTTAGAAACCTATTTTGGTACCCGTTTAAGATAACTGGATTGACTTTTCTTCGAACCTTTGATTTCATTGGTCGTAGATTCTCTAGCGGTTATCATAACTCTGTGCACCCAGAATTCCTTGATGATGGTGCTATCGCTCGCACAGAGAAGACAAAGCATCTCAACGACATCACTGCTCACGAGTACGCACCTGACCGTTCAGGTACAGACCTAACCCCTACTATTTGGAAGCCACAAACGGTAAGTTACCCTTACGAGCGCATTGAGGAAATAGAGCCTTGGCTGTTCGTTCCAGGTAATTATAATGGAAGAATTGGCGTAATCTGGGAGACTTGTACTGCATGTAAGATGTGTGTCAACGTATGTCCAAACGCTTGTTTGCATATGACCACAGAATTACGTGTTGACGTCCTAGATAGTGCTGAAGGCGAATGGGAAGGATTCGGAGCAGAGATAGAAGTTGGAAAATTCGCTGCTATCGAAAAGCCAGAAGTTGCAGAAACTATGGCTTCTTTCAATCTAGCGACCGCACATACCGATGCCCCCAACGAGTGGCGATTTGGAGAGGTTCTCGACTTAACCGGAGACAGCGCAAAAATGCGTTGGAACGACAGTGGCGAAATCGACACTGTTGCATTGGAATCATTGTATCCAGCAGATGACCAAATCGTATCGGGTAGAATTGACCTTGGACGATGTATGTTCTGTGGACTTTGCATGGAAGCGTGTAATTTCACATCTTTCTTCATGACTAACGAATATGATGGAATGTCTGGATTCAGCCGTCAAGAACTTTGGATGGATGCTAGTCGAACCAGAGTACTGGTTGGCGACCATCAAGAAGCGGTAGACTCTGAACTTGCTAAGAGGGCAAGCAAAGAGCGTGACAAGAGAGCAAAGAAAGCGGCAAAGGCTGCTGCTGCAGCGGAGGCCTGAATATGGATCTCGCAGCATACTTGGAAATCGGGGTATTCTTCCTCATGAGCACAATCGTCATCGGCGGCGCTCTTGGTCTAATCTACATGCAAAGAGTTGCACATTCAATGATGTGTTTGATTTTCTGTTTCATAGGTGTAGCGGGAATATTCATCCTGATGGGTGCTGAGTTCCTTGCAGTAATCCAGATTTTAGTTTACTTAGCGAGTGTAATGCTGGTAGTATTATTCGGTATTATGCTGACTAGAAGGCAAATTCTGGAGGAGGATTTCGAATGAGACTACTTTCTATCCTTGCAAGAGTCGGCTTGGTATTCTTTGGGGCTGTATTAATTTCTGCAGTTTCAGCAGATATAATCTGGGAAGATTCTTCAGATGAAGTACTTACAACTGGCGACCTCGCTTCTGCATTATTTGGCGATTGGGCATTACCATTGCTAGCACTTGGTTTCTTGATGGCTATGGCCATGGTTGGAGCGGCATATCTTGTTCGTGATGAACGCCTTGTGAATCTAGAATGGGAACTCTCTGGAGGTGAAAAAGAATGATTGATCCAGCATGGGTATCCGGCTTGGCAGCCATCTTGTTCATCATCGGACTTTGGGGCGCATTTAGTCGAAAGAATGCAATTGTCGTTCTGATGTGTATCGAATTAATGCTTAACGCAGTAAACTTACAGTTTGTTGCAGCAGCAAATCACTGGGGAGATGTAACCGGATGGGTTTACGCAATCTTCGCAATCGCAATCGCAGCAGGAGAAGTCGCTATTGGATTAGCGATTTTCCTCTCAATGTATGGTCAGCACGAGACGATTTCTCTCGATGAGGTAAATCTGCTGAAGAACTGAGGTGATATCATGAGTGAATCCGCAATCATCGATTATGCAGTACTAATCCCTCTATTGCCTATGTTGGCATTCCCAGTCATTCTATTCCTTGGCAAGTTGTTCAATGGAACACCGACCTGGGTCAAGAATGCCAAGGAAGGAGGAATCATCGCACTAACTGTAATGGGGGCAAGCCTAGTTCTTACCCTGTTAGTCATCAAGGAACATATGAATCACGTCGGTTCAGCCAATATTTTCACCTGGTTTGAATCTTCATGGTGGAATGCAGAAACCGGCGCGATTACCACTAAGGTATTCGGCGTTGGAATACATATCGACCATCTAACTGTGATGTTGCTATTCGTTGCAGCATTCCTTTGTTTCATGATTAATATATTCTCAATTGGATACATGAACACCGATTCAATTAACGATAACCGAAACCATCGTTTCTATGCAGAGTTTGTATTATTCTGTAGCGGTATGCTCGGAATGGTACTCGCAGATTCATTCCTTTGGCTATTCATCTTCTGGGAACTGATGGGACTTTGTTCATATCTTCTAATCGGTTTCTATTGGGAACGGCCAAGCGCATCTTACGCTGCAAAGAAGGCATTCCTAACCACGCGTGTAGGAGATGTATTCCTAATAATCGGCCTAGTGATGCTTTGGAATTTATTCGATGGTCACCTTGACTATGCATATGTTTTCGACAAAGCAAATATCGCTGCAGTTGATTCAGGAGACCTCCAACTTGCATTGGGAATGATGTTTATTGGTGCGGTAGGTAAGTCTGCACAATTCCCACTCCATGTTTGGTTACCGGATGCGATGGAAGGACCAACGCCTGTATCTGCTCTTATTCACGCAGCTACTATGGTAAACGCAGGATTATATCTTGTTGCAAGAATGTTCCCATTCTTCAGCGGTGCAGAATTAGGCTCACTCTCAACTCTCGCAATAATCATCGCTTGTATCGGTGGAATTACCGCTGTTATGGCAGCACTAATCGCTTTCGTACAGATGGATTTGAAGAAAGTACTAGCATACTCCACAATGAGTCAATTAGCATACATTTTCACAGGTCTCGGGTCTGCTCTATGGTTTGCAAACAATGGGTATGAAGAGTTAGCCGCATTTGCGATGGGCGCTTCACTCTTCCATCTATTCAACCACGCGATGGCAAAAGGTATGCTATTCATGGCATCGGGTTCGGTTATTCATGAAATGCATCATGCACATCATGACATTGCACATCATGGGGATGACGACCATGAGCACGATGACGATAACTTCGATGCACAATCCATGGAAAACATGGGTGGCTTAGCAAGTAGAATGCCAATTGCCGCCACTGCTATGTTCTTTGGTAGCATGTCGATTATTGGTATTCCATTAATCGGTGGTTTCTGGTCTAAGGAAGGAATCATTTCTAGTGCATGGCAAGTCGCATTGAAGGAACCGATTTTCCTACTCCCCGCTATGCTGATACTAATCGGCGCGGGTATGACTGGATTCTATATGTCTAGAATGTGGCTCATGACATTCGCTGGAAAACCAAAAACCGAAGTTGCTAAAAATGTTCATGAGCAAACAGCTTGGATACCAATCCCTCTAGTTATATTGACATTCATGACTCTTAGTGCATTCATCCTAGCAGGTATGCATGCAGGTAATTGGTTGGGTAACTTTGAGACCGGTCATTATTCTAGTTTCTTAGGTGGAGTAGGCTCTGAACTGAAACATGTGTTCCTAAATGATGACCCATTCTTACTGGTTCTGACATATATCGCAATTGGACTATCACTAATTCTCGGTCCATCGTTTGCTATGGCTCTTTACGGCGGTAGTCTGGATAAAGGCCAGAAAGCAAAGCCTTGGATGCAGTGGGCGATTAATCTCTCTGATAAAGTAAATAGTAGTTCTAAATTCGATAATAGCGCATGGGCAAATTCAAGTCTCGCAGAAGCCTTGCACAAGAGATTATATTTCGATGATCTTTATGATGCTGCAATGCTGAAAATCGTTGTTGGTTTCGCAAATATTTCTGCTATCTTTGACACGAAGGTTATCGATGGCGTAATCAAGACGATTGAAACAACCAGTCAAGAAGCATCCAGAAGAGTTCGTTCTCTAACCACCGGTAGCGCTCGAGATTACATCATGATGGCGGCATTAGGAACATTAGTGATTTTCATGTTACTATGGGGGGTGGCTTGATTGAGCGGTAATAAAACAATGGATATCAAGAACAAGGAGTTCATGTTAATCGGTGGCCTATTGGTTGTCGTAGCAGGTTTGATGGCTTTCTTCCCATCACTTAATGATTCTAATTCGACAGTAGATTGGATTAGTATTCCTCTCGTGGGATTCCCAATTGTTATCAGTGTTATTCTTCTTGCATTCGCAAGCCAAGAAACACGTTCTCGTAAAGATATAATCGCAGTACCGATTCGTTTGTTCACACTTTGTGCATCATTGATACCGTTAGCGATTTCAACTGCATTATTCTTCGATTGGTTGATACTAGTAGATTGGAATTTAGCGTATAATGATTATGCTCTTGAGAAAGAGTACCTTTGGATAGAATCCATCGGAGTTTCTTGGCACGTAGGCTTGGATGGCCTTTCTTTCCCTATGGTATGGCTAACTACTTTCTTAGTTCCTGTAACCATCATCGCGACTTGGAATGAAAAAGATGGAGCGACTTACTATCCACTTTTGCTGATGATGGGTGGGGCATTGATTGGTGTATTTGTTGCTCTTGACCTATTCTTGTTCTATATCTTCTGGGAATTGACTTTGATTCCAATGTTCTTCTTAATTCTAAAGTGGGGTGGAAAAGACCGCAGATATGCTGCTCAGAAATTCTTCATCTACACTTTCTGTGCATCTGTAATCATGCTATTGGGCCTAATCACACTCTACTTCCTACAACCTGAAGGCAGTGGTTCTCAATATGGTACTGTGACTGGACGTACCTTTGACATGACGGTACTATTCTCCAATGCAACAGCATTCAATATGGGTGACAATGTATTCCTTGGCAAAGATATGCAAAATGTACTATTTGCAATGCTGATGCTTGGATTCTTGGTTAAATTACCAGCCGTTCCTTTCCACACTTGGCTTCCCGATGCCCACGTTCAAGCCCCAACTGGTGGCTCGATGTTACTGGCTGGTGTTATGCTGAAGATGGGAGCATACGGAATGCTCCGCATACCAATTGCAATCTTCCCTGACGCTTTGCTGTACTACCAAGACGTCATCATGGCGATTGGCTTGATCTCACTTGTATGGGGCGCAGTGGTTTGTCTCGGTCAAACCAATCTCAAGAAAATGGTTGCATATTCTTCAGTATCCCACATGGGTGTAATTCTACTTGGAATCGCAAGTATGCAGCCGATCGGATATGCTGCTGCTCTGTTCATGATGTTCGCTCACGGAATCATTTCTCCAATGTTGTTCGCGGTTTGTGGTGCATTCAAGCATCACTATCATTCGATGGAAATAGGTTCAATGCGTGGAATGGCAAGATGGTCTCCATACCTATCGGTTTACATGATGTTTGCATGGATGGCAAGCCTTGGTCTACCTTTACTTGCAGGATTCGTTGCCGAATTGATGGTCTTACTCGCTTATTGGCCAACCTATGGTTGGTGGATTTTACTGCCTGGATTTGTACTAGCAATTACAGCAGCATACTACCTATGGTCGATGCAACGAACAATATTCGAAGGTGGAGATGAAGGACAACCTCCTGAGTCACTAAACGGAGAAACACCTCCTGACATCACACTTTCTGAGAATATCGGAATGCTCATTCTAGCAATATTTACTGTAATCTTTGGAGTCTTCCCATTCATTGCATTGGGGATGATGGATCAATGGGCTGTAGCTCTCTTCGAGGGCGTATTCAATGGGGGTATCTGAATGAACACAGAAGTATTCTCTACTGAATTCTGGCGAGCATTTGCTCCAGAAATGGTTCTTGTCGTTGGTTTGATTGCAGTATTTATCTTACCAAACCTTGGAAACTCTAAGTTCCGAATTCCGCTGACTAAGGTTCAAGTTCCTTGGTTCTTCGGAGGTCGCAGATTCAAGTTAACCGGTTCACCTGCTTTACCAGGTATGCTAGGTACTGCAACGCTATTTGTTGCAGTGGGAATGATGGTAATAGAGGTCATCGATGGAAAGATGGAAACTACAACTGTTACCAGTGGCGATATTGTATTACTCCAGATAGATGCATTCTCTCGCTTCTTTGAAATAATTTTCTTGGCCGCCATTCTTCTAGCATCTATGGCTAGCCTAGACCGTGTGCCAGCTCATACTTTCGAAGGAAAGAAAACCCTTGAAGAAATGTACGACAACCGTCGTCAGGCCGACCTATACATCTTGATGCTAACAACAGCATTGGGAATGTGTATGGTCGCTTTGGCTCAAGACTTATTCGTTCTGTTTGTAGGATTAGAACTTGCAAGTTTAGCGACATATGTCCTAGTAGCATTCCACAAGGAATCCAAGGCAGGGGCTGAAGCTGGAGTGAAGTATTTCATCGTAGGTTCAGTTGCTAGCGGAGTGGGTTTGTACGGCTTATCCCTGCTTTACCTAGAGTTTGGTAGTCTACAATTGTCTACTTTGTCTGCAAGTTGGAGCGATGGTAGTATATTGGCCACAATCGCTCTTGGATTGGTATTGGTTGGATTCGGTTTCAAAGTAAGTGCGGCACCATTCCACTTTGCTGCTCCCGATGCATACGCAGGAGCAAATTCTCCAGTTGCGGGTATACTAGCAACTGCTTCCAAGGCAATGGGTATGATTGGACTAATACGAGTTCTTCTCGTGGTTGCTCTTCCTGATACTCAAACCGATGGTAGTGCGGTTTGGCTATACGCCCTTGCGACCCTTTCGGTAGTTACGATGACTTGGGGTAACTTGGCCGCGTTGGGCTCAACCAACCCCAAGCGTATGCTAGCCTACTCATCTGTTGCTCACGCCGGATACATGATGGCTGCTTTGACTGCAGTTGGTGCATGGCATTGGGGCCATGTCGAAGCACCGGCAGATTATGCAGAAGCAATCGTTGCTGCAATACTGTTCCATCTATTCGTCTTAGTCGCTTTCAAACTTGGAGCATTCCTTGTTTTAGGATTATTGGAGATGGAAGGCGGAGCGAGCAGATTATCCGCATTATCTGGCTTAGCACGCAGGGACCCACTAATCGGTACTGCGATGTTCATATTCATGCTTGCATTAGCAGGAGTACCTCCATTGGCCGGTTTCATGTCTAAGTTCCTAATTGTTGCAGCAATTGTTTCAGCAAGTATTGGAGACCAATGGATGGGTGGTTCAATATCATTCTCTGACCTTCACTGGATCTGGTGGTTAGCACTAGCCATGTTCCTCAACAGTGCAATTTCAGTGTTCTATTACCTACGAATTGGTGTTATAATGTTCCTTGAGGTTCCAGAAGAAGGCCGCCGTAAACCATTACCATACGGGGCATCTATTCGAATGGCCATTTGGATTTGTTTGGTAGCGACAGTCGTCCTAGGATTGTCAAGCGACACCCTTATCGAAATGTGCTATCGAGCAGCCGAGAGCCTAAATCTAGCGTGACACCAGTGTCTGCCTTCAAGTAGGAAGGACTTTTGGAATGACTTATGGGCCGCAGGCGCGAAGAGCGAGTAGACGAGGAAGAATTAGCTCGTCTTATGGGGTCTGCAGGGGGAGAGTCCTCTAAAATCCGTGTCAAGATGCCTAACAAGAAGGTCAACGAAATGTTCGCTATTGCTGAACAGATACTCGGTGGACGCCGTGTAACTGTTCTATGTGCTGACGGGGAAACTCGTATGGCAAGGATTCCAGGTAAGATGCGCCGTCGACAATGGGTTCGTGATGGTGATTTGATTATTGTATGGCCATGGGATTTTCAAGACGCTAAGGCTGATGTAAAACATCGCTACACCAAGACTCAAGCGCTATATCTTTCAAGAAAAGGAATTCTACCTTCTGAAGTAGATATCTTCGGAATGAATTCACACACCGAAGACTTTGATGATGAAGATGGATTATTTTCACCCGCCGGCGAAGGAGCAACGAAAGGAACAGAGAAAGAAGCAGCGGAAGATACCGTTGAAGAAACTGTTGAAGAAACCGTTGAAGAAGCCGTTGAAGAAACCGTTGAAGAAACGGAAGATGATGACGATGATGAGATCAACGATCTCTTCGGTTGAGCATACGAATATTATTTGTCTGGCCAGCCTCAATATTATGTGAGGGGGTCTGGAATTGGTGCGCAATAACGACTGGGACGAAGATTTGTCGAAGGACACTAAGCAACGTCGCCATAATCGCAAACATCGTAAATTAAATGCGGACCAAACCCATCACGACGTAGAATCTTCTAGGTTTGTCAGTAGCCTAGAATCTACTAAAGGCACAAGCTGGATGGCTGATAAGAAATACAAAGGAATGTTCAGTGAAATAGAATCTGGACTATCTGGTGTGATGGGAGATGGACCTTATGACTGGGTTGATCGACGAGTTTTCGATGCTGTATTTGATCGTCTAACTTTAATGAGTTTATACAAATTGATGAAATCAGGAGTGATTGATACCCTCGATTTCCCAATCGCCAGAGGTAAAGAAGCCCACGTGTTTCATGGAACTAATGAAGATGGTTTCTCTGTTGCCGTTAAGATATTTCATACCTCAAATGCAGTTTTCAAGAATTTGATTCAATACATCGAAGGTGACCCGAGATTCGGAGGCCTGAGACGTCGCCATCGCGATTTGGTAGATATTTGGGTACGCAAAGAATACCGTAATTTGTTACGTTTAGAAAAGTGGGGACTAGTGGTTCCTAAACCACTTGCAGTCCTCAAAAATGTCTTGGTAATGGAGTACCTTGGTACAGAGACTGCACCATCGCCACGCCTTCGTGATGTACAAATATTAGACCCAAAGCCTGTGTATGAAGAATTACTAGAATTTCTAGCGGTAGCATGGCAGAAAGCAAAGATGGTTCATGGCGATTTCTCTCCATACAACATCATGTGGCACGATAGTAGACCTGTTGTTATCGACGTTGGACAAGCAGTTGTTCAATCGCATCCTAGAAGTCAAGAATTCCTTGTAAGAGATGTGACTAGATTAGTCGAATGGGCCAATAAAAATGGTTTAGATGTTGAACTAGCAGAAGCGATGTATGATGTTCTTGAGATGGACCTTTCACATATCGAAATCAATGAAGAAGAATAAAATTGCCTTACATATGGGTTGAAGAAGGATTGGCTTCCCGCTTTGGCTCATGCGCCAACCACTACCGCGAGTTCCGATGGACCGTATTGCGGTCCTTATCGGTGCAAAGGGTGCGACTAGGCGAGAACTTGAGAAAGCGGCTGGATGTAAGAGCCTCCAGATAGACTCAGGTACTGGCGAAATCGAAGTGACATGGCCTAATCCGGGTGAATACGACCCAGTAAAGGCACTAAAATTACCAGATGTAATCAAGGCAGTAGGTAGAGGAATGGCTCCGGCCAGGGCAATTCAGTTACTACAAGATGATTGGTTTTTCGAGATGGTAGACTTGCGTGACCATGTAGGTAAGAGGTCGAATCAACAACGCCGAATCCGTGCAAGAATTATTGGTTCTGAAGGGAAAATCAGAAAGATGATCGAAGAGCATACCAATACTGAAATTTCAATTTACAAATCTACAATTGTTCTGGTTGGGGAAGGTTTTGGCCTTACAAGTGCCCGCCACGCTATTGAGATGTTAGCTAGTGGTAGTGAACATGGTACTGCGATAAAATATCTTGAGAAAGCCCGCAGGAAATCACGAATGGAATCTCGCTCTATCGATTATATTGAAACCAAAGGTGTTACTGGAGAATCTGAAGAATCTGTGGAATTTGCAGATTTAGTTCCTGGATTAGCAGGGGTTGCACAAAGGCGTAATCGCAGGCTGAAAGCATCACAGGTAGACCCAGAAAGCCTAGAAGAAGTAACTAAGGTAATGGAATTATCCGAAGATGAAGAAATCAATTGGGAGGAAGAGTGACCTTTCTCTTCTGATACCAAGCAATTGCAATACCAGTAATCAATAATGCAATCATACTTGGTGCAAAGGAAGGAACAACTCCGATTCCTGTAACACTAGCACCTGTTACCATCATGTAGTGATTATTGTTTGATTCATCTCTCTCATCGACATTATTGCTTGGGTCTATTACCAACCGTAAATCCCATTGCCCAGTATTGGGTACCACATAATCCCAAATCATTAATTCACAATTACATTCATCTGATAGATTTCCATTTTCAATAATTATTGTTTGCTTAGTTGTCCAATCGATGTCTGCATTGCGATCAGCAGGTGCTGCTTGTAGATGGACAGTAACAGACCCACCATATGCTTGATTTGCTTCTAGGAGACTAGTGATTATGATGCCGCCATTTGTATCGCCTGGCCTTACTACCAATTTGTTAACATTAGATTCACTTGCATTCCAAGATAAATCGAGTCCAGGAAGGATTTGGAATGCTTTAGGAATAGTTGTTAGTTGGTTGCCAGCTTCATCAACAACTATCGCTCTCAACATCAGGTATTGTCGTGATTTAGTTATCCAAGATGACACAGGAACAGTTCCATCTAGGCCTGCAACTCCAACATCTATCCATCTTCCAGATTGGTCTGGTGTTGCACCAACGCCATTCAAATCAAATCCATATTGAAGTTTGGTGTTGACTAAATCAATTCCCGAACCAAGGTCTTGGGCAGCAAATGAAATATTTGCAGCACCGACCAAACTTGTGGTTAATTCATCTACAGTCCAACCTATTCCTTCTGGCTCACTAATGTCGACTTTGATGTCCACATCGACCGTATTACCAACATTGCCAACTCTATCTATGGGGCGTATAGAAATGACGTGCTCGCCTTCATCGAAGTTTAGTGTTGTATCGGATGTAGTAACATCACTCCAGATTTCATCTCGCAAAATTTGTACATATGCGGCTCCAGACCCGCTTCCATCATCTACTGATGAATCTAAATCTGAAATTATGATGGTTGTACTATCGCTCCACTCTAGCCCTTCGCCAATTGTTGGTGATGACATTGTGGGGGCGGTTCTATCGATTCCAATGAACATGGTTTGGGTAGCGGAGAGTCCTGAGGCATCCCGTACAGTTAGACGAGGATTGTATGTTCCTTCTGCGATTGCACCGGTATTCCAGTCCCAGCCATATGCGATTGTGCCCGGTCCATCATCACTCGGAGTTCCCGGCCCCGGTACATTTGCTAGGCTAGCATGGGTTAAGTCATCATCACTAGCAGACCAGGCGAAGCCCAATGTACCATTTGCCGCTAGCGGATACCAAGCCCTATCGATTGCAGAAACCCCGCTCCCTACGCCTGTATTGGATAGTGTGAACGATGTGATGATTGGCACTTGGTTAACGATATTGAACTCCCCACTGGTATACCAAATTGTATGATTTCCAACCGATGAATCCCAAGCTCGTACTCTGAACGTCCAACTACCGTTTGCATAATCTGTAGTATCCACGTGAGTTAGCCAAGGCGTAGTAGTAAGATTGGTTACACTAGACCAAACAGTTCCATCTGATGAAATCTCAATTTCGATATTGGATAAAGTCCCATTGCCAGTTGAAGCCATACTCAAAGTGAATAAACCCTTGACATTTTGGTCTTGTGATGGCCCATTGGAAAATATAAGAGCAAGTTCACTATCAACGGACCTGACTTGTTTAGAATCAAGAAGAAGAATGTCTCCACTCTGTCCAATAGTCATGATGACTACGACCAGAATTGCAGAGATGAATCGCCTCATCAAACCAGTGACGCCACCACTCGCCCTTGAATGCTCGTATTACAACACCCCCCTACGGGGTGTGTTGGCTATTGTAAATATACAGCCGAAAAAGTCCCAAGAGTCGGTTGTTTCAAGTGCTACCCCCTGCCTCTTGTATACATGGCAAGGCCAGTAGTTACCACTCTAATCCTCGCAATGATGGTTCTTGCTGTTATGCCATTGTCAGCAAATGCATTGGATAGTGGCGGCGTACAGGCTTCCTCTTCTACAGTCTCCATCTCTCCTTCGAGCCCCGATGAAGGTGGCTCAATCACAATTAGACTCACGATGTATAACTCCAATAATTTCCCAGCAAACGATGTCTTTTACAAGTTTTATTGGGACGGAGTTGAACCGGAAAAGCTCATGTCTGCAAACATTATTGATATTCCCGCGGAATCAACTGTCGATATAGAACTGGTGAAGTCCGGGCTTACATTTGGGAACCATACGGTTTGGATTACCTATGAGTATGCTGACTCTGGCGAACAAATGTTTTACTCAGACGTCATAGTTAGTGGCTTAGCGGATTTAGAGGTAACAACAATTACAACTAGTCCAGAATCTCTTAATTCAGGCGACTCATTCATGGTTTCCACCCAAGTTAGCAATACAGGTTCTGAAGATGCTGAACCTAGTCGTTTGCAATTAAATCTGGGTACACAAAGCGAGATTGTAAATGTCGCAGCAATTATAGCAGGTGGAAGTGAATGGGTCAATCATTCAATGATAGCACCTTCATCTGGAACTCATGATATCCAGGTAATAGTAGATTTAGATGATGCTGTAATTGAGGCGGATGAAGACAACATCTTCGAGCATTCTATTTCAGTAATTTCACGAATGGATATATCTCATGTAGGGGAGATTTCTATCGAAGCAGAATCTGGTAATTTACAAGGCCCATGGGTTGTTTCTGGTATTTTGGGAAGAACCGGGGGAGATGGAATAACCGAAGTTCCGGTAGTACTAGAAATTAAAGATTCAAACGGTCTAAATTTACCTTTACCTCTCTTCAGTGTAAATATTAGTGGAGGGGACATTGCACAGCAGGCTTGGTCCTACGCATTGATCTATGACCATATCTCAACATTACCATCCGGGAACCATCAGGTTACTGCTGTTATCGACCCCTACGAATCTGCAAACTTTACTCAAGAAACTACAGATAACGATAGAGCTAGTAACTACTTTGACAAGTTCGCAGTTCCTGATGTTTCGTTAGACCCACTAGCAGCCCCTTCAAGGTACACTGTAACCAGTGGAAATAATGTTGATTGGACTGTTACCATCACAAATTCTGGGCAAATCGAAGTAAAGGGACGTCTAATCTATACTTGGGAAGGGCTGCAGGTCGAACCGTCAACTCAACCGATAATAGTAATTCAAGCAGAAGGTTCCTATTCTTGGCAGCAGACACTGCCTACGGAAAGTGGTGCACATATTGCTGAATTTGAAGCACAATGGGTTCCTTTGGAAAATTCTTATGATGCTAATCCATCTAATTCAGTTGCCAATGGAACTGTGGAGGTCACCGCTCAATTGAAATTAATATGGTCTAAGGCTTCAATGTCGTTAGTCGATTCAAAAGGCGAGGATGCAGACTTCCCATTGATGGCTGGCGATGAATATACGATTTCAATCAAATTAGCATCTCAAGAAACAGGCTCCGTAAATTACTCCTGTGAAGATGAGATGGGACAAATCATCGATATAATTCAGGTAGAAGTTGTAGAAAGTGGGCAAATCTTCACAATTAACTGCACATTTACAGCAAAAGCACCTTTTACTAATATCAATCTTGTTCCAAGCAATGATTCGGTTAGTACAACACAATCTTGGAGTTGGGATTCAAAAGAAGACAGTAGCAATATTGCCGATGAGGTAGGAAGTATGACATTCCAAACCGCTGGAATGATTGCATTGATTTGTGCGGTATTGATAGCAGTCTTAATCGCTGCAGTTATTCTAACCCGTGAACCCGAAGACGAGGTGGAGAGAGATATCTTCGATTATTGCCCAGCATGTGATGGGGAACTTGATGATGCAGTAGACCGTTGCCCTTCATGCTCGTTCAATCTAAAGAAAGCAAGAAAGCAATTTCACGATTGTGAGTCCTGTGACGAACCGGTACCGGACTTGTTGTCCAATTGTCCATACTGTGGAGATGCACAAGATGTTTCAAAGTACTTTGAGAAGCGTGAAAGAAAAGTGGTTGAAAAGAAGACGGTTGCTCTGCCAGATGAAGAAGAAATAGACCCCGAAACAATTCATGCAGCCGGCTATGAAGGATTCGATGAAGCCGTCAAAGAATTTGGTTATGATGCAGATGATCTCGAAGGCCATTGGGATGAAAGTATTGCAAAGGCCGAGGCTGAAGTTGAAGCAGCGTATGACCGTAGAGTTGCAGTTGAAGAGGAATCAAATCAAGAAGATGAAGAAGCGATGGCAACAGTTACCACCACTCTGAAAACTATTGATGAGACATTTGAAGGTCACGATATCGATGCACTCCTAGGTGATAGGGATATCAAGGCTCACTTAGATGATGGCGATGAATTGAGTGCTAGTGATGCAGATATACGTGGCAGATTGTTTGAGATAACCGGCGAAGATGGTGTAATGCCTGGCGATGAGGTCAACATTGGAATGGGTGTCGTCGACCGTTCATTGGCTGGAAATGCGTTACCTGAAGATGCGATGGATTTCTCATTAGATGATGATGATGAAGAAATTGATGAAGTTAATCCAGTCGCTGCAGCAACTGCTGAATCCACCCGCCGCCGAGGTGTGAGGCGCAAGTCAAAACAAGCCAAGACTGCTGAATGTGGTGCTTGTGGAGCTGACCTTCCTGCTGAAGCGAATGAATGCTCCACCTGTGGTGCTAAATTCGAGTAATGATGCCTGTCAGTACTCATAGGGTTCGTCATAGCGAAAGCTCGGCTGACCATATCGACTTCATTCAGGCAGTAGAGTCGAAACATCAGATGCCCTTCAAACCATCGAGGGGTGTGATTGATAGAATGGAGCATTGTGGGGGGGAATGATGAGACCTCGTCAGGCAATGTCTGCTTTCATCATGTTAGCCATTTTGATGGGTTCAAGTGTGGGATGTATTGGCCTTATTCCTGCTCGTGAGTTTATGGAAGATATGCGTGAACCACCTAAGATGATTGACATTGTTGACAAGATAAATGTTGAATATTTTTTCGTTACTAAACTAACGCCAATACTGTTGCCGGACCCAGCCTCTGTGAGTTATACAGAATCTTTCGAATTCGATGTAGATTCTGATGTCACTGAAATCAGCGCATATATCACAGCGGCTATGGCAGCGGATTTTCTGGCATTACCATCACAACTTACTACCGAAGTAAGATATGTTGAAGCCACTTTGACCGATGCAAATGGCGACCAAGTTTGGATTGAAAGGCTAACTGAAACCAAACGTCCAGCAGTGGCTACATTCGAAGAGCCTTTTGTTGAAGGAACTTGGAGATTGGATATAGACGCTAGAGGATACGGTGAAGAGGGATTGAGTTTGTACAAGGACTCGTTCCAAGTTCTAATAAAAATAGAAAGAGAGTGCTGGGAATACCCGACTGAAACCGGCTGTTCCTATGACTGATTAAACCAAACGTGAATCGCAGGCATAGCGTCTCGAGCAACTTTCACACTTACCTTTACGGTTGTGATTTCTTTCAGCCCCACCTTTGGTCATCAACCTTTGAACTTCCTTAACTGCTGAAAACAAGAGATGCTTATTTTCAGAATCCCATTCTATCGAATGAAGGTTTTCAGAACCATATCTAAGAACACCATAGGGCGGAGTTCGACCTGTGGTAGATTCGACTAAATGCAAATAGGCTAGCAATTGCATCTTGTGAGATTTATGTGGCATTTTAGGTATTTTCCCAGTCTTTTGTTCTACAGGAATGAATTCGCCATCTACAATTACAATTTGGTCAGGTCTTCCGCGCAACCCACTCAATTCATCGGTTAGAAGGCCTGCAGTCGAATCATCATCGGAGTATGTGATCTCCACATCATCTTTAATTCCAGCCTCAATTCTGGCAACTTCTAGTGCATTATCTGCAAGTAAAGCCTTCTGTAGTTGCCAAGATGCAAGAAGAGTCCAAAACATTGCCATAGAAACCATAATGAATCCTGCTTGTTGTTTATCTTCAGCCCAGATTAGACCGATTGCATGCAATCCAAAGATAGTAGCCCCCATCAATAGGCCAGCTTCGACCCTCCCGCCTTGGCCCCAGCCGCCGATGAACCCGTAGGGTTGGAATGTATGTGGAATTATATCATCATCTAAATTCTTAACCTCATCATATTCGTTAGAGCGAATAATTGGAAAATTTAGCCATTTCCGCCAAGGGAGATAAACTGCAAACAATCCTAACCCCAGCCAAATCAATGCTAGTATAGTGAGGTACTTTGCAATATCAACTGGGCTTCTTGAGTCTGTGATATTTAACAATATAAGCGCATCAGAAATGAATATGATGATTATTGCAAACCACCATGACCAGATTATTAGAGCCCTTCGCAATTCATTTTGCTTTTGCTGGTAGTCACTGATTTTTCCATGGATATCTGCATGCTTTATTCTACCGGAAACAATCGCTTCCCCGCGTCCAGTATTTCCTTCACGGGATAGAGACCAAGATAGCGGGCAATAGGAATGCCTTTCCAAATCACTAGCGGAAACATGGAGGGCTTTTCCAGCCTCATCACGCCAAAAACCGTCGTCGCTTTCTTCAGCGACAACCAATGCTTTGGTAGATTCAGCAGACACAATCATCTCTCCTAATGTAGGCGTGCATAGGCACTGCCATCAAGGTTATGCCTACTCGCTTGAAACCATTCTTCGCTATACTGCGCCCTGAATGCGTAAATCCCTCCGACGAAGCGGTTATTTAGGGGTGGACGGTGGCCCGATTGCTATGACTGAACTTCTCATCGACCGTGAGACCTACGAGACCCATGCTGTGCACATTGGTACTCAGCAGAAGAGTGCCGATATGGCTCAATTTATTCAAGAGGTTCGCTCTGATGGATTGTACCTAATCGACATCGAAATTACCGATGGTCGTATCCGTGCTATTTCTCAATTCATAAACCGCTACAACGCTTCTAACATTATGGTTGTCAGTGCTCGCCAATATGGCCAGCGCCCAGCACGTAAGTTTGCAGAAGCAATCGGTGCTAACGCAAGTGTTGGCCGTTTCATTCCAGGAAGTCTAACCAATCCTGCTCTACGTTCCTATGTAGAGCCAGACATGTTGTTTGTTACCGATCCGGCAGCAGACCAACAAGCACTTCGTGAGGCTGTAGACTCCGGACTACCAATCGTTGGTATCTGTGATGCTAACAATAACCTCCGTAACGTCGACCTCGCTCTACCTGCAAACAACAAGGGACGCCGTTCACTTTCTCTCCTATACTGGATACTTGCCCGTGAAGTTTTGAAAGCACGTGGCGAAACCACGGATGAAGCATGGGCTGAGGCTCAAGACGTCGATGACTGGGAATCTACTTTCTAAGTAGACTCAAACCCTAATGGGTGATGAAAGATGAGTGCTTTCATCTTACCTAAACCTGGTGAATGGGATGGCGAAGTTCGTCCATTATTTTTGGCACCAATGTCTGGAGTAACCGATTTACCTTACCGACTTCTTGCTAAAGAGTGCGGTGCAGATTTCACCATTACCGAATTTACTAACTCGACAGCACTAACCCGTGATGCGGCAACGTCATGGCGAAAAATGGAAACCTGTGAAGCAGAGAATCCATTTATTCCACAGATATTTGGTGGAGTTACTGCCGATATGGCTTTAGCCGCAGAGTTACTATCAGAAAGTGCAGATATTGTTGATTTGAATTTCGGATGTCCAGCTCCTAAAGTCACCAAGATATGTGCAGGTGCTGCATTGATGGGGGACCCTCAAAATCTAATTTCAATGTGTGAAGAAATTGTCGACAGAGTAGATGTTCCAGTTACTGCGAAGATGCGCCTAGGAACAGGGCAAGGGGATTTTAATGCCAAAGAGATTTGTCAAGGCCTCGAACAAATTGGTATCCAGCGTCTATGCGTTCACGGTAGAACCCTCAAACAGAGATATTCTGGCGTAGCGGATTGGGATTACATTACTAGTGTTGTAGAATCGGTAGAACTCCCTGTTGTGGCCAATGGCGACATATTGGATTCACAATCGGCTAGCGCATGTCTAAGTCAGACCAATGCTGCTGGTTTGATGGTTGGACGCGGCGCTATTGGCCGTCCTTCAGTATTTGGAGATATCAAGGTTGGATTAGGATGGATGGAAGAAGAGGACCTTCCATGGATTGCAACTCATGATGGAGATTGGAGTAATCTTTCTGACGTGGCTAAACAATTCGCAACCCGTAGGTGGTGTTGGAATCGTTACATCGAATTAGCCAGAGATACTACAGGTTTGGAGTTGAAATCAATGCGCGGTCATGCAGTTTCATTCACTAAGGGGTTACCAAGTGCCAAGAAAATACGTAATATCATGCATGGTAAGACTAGCAAGGAAGAATTTGCAGCGGCTACTAGTGAGTTTCTAGCATCCAACTGATGCAATGGATACCTACGGTGAGTTTAAACGCCGCCCTCCAATCCCAAAACCATGTCACTCATAGCAGCATACAACGAAGCCTGGGACACCGGAAACGTCGAATCCCTAGCAGAAATCCTTCATGACGAATTTGTCTTCAACCCCCACGTTGGTGGCGTCACCATGGGTAAGTCCGATGTTTTGGCTTTCGCTGGTAACAACGCACCAGCCTCGGAAAACAACAGGATCCTCTTCGAAAACAACGAAGTCGGTGTCACCCATTCAATTGTGCACTTTGCCAACGGTTCAACCTCTGAAGCCGTGTTGTCGTTCCTTCAATTCAAGGACGGTAAAATAATCTCAATGGAAACCGGTGCAACGCCACTCTCTGACGATTACAAACTCGTCGGAAGTGAATGATTTCGCAAGCGTTTCGGAGAGAAGGGGTGCCTTCTAATCGATCCAAATTGTGGTACTGGCACTAGTCTTGTAGAGGCTAGAATTGCTAGCATAGATACTATTGGTACAGATATAAATCCAACAGCGAGGTTTGTTGAGAAAGTTCAATTGATTGCAAAATAGTCTGTTTTAGAACTTATTGCTTTGAGGATGTTTTTTTCATCACAGTGTTGACGAATGCCTTGACTGAGATGAGCAAGTGAATGATAATAAGAATAATGAATAGGTTAGTATGGGGATTTACTTCTGGAACTCCTTTTTGGAATACCAAACCATATATGGAAAGGTCGTAATGCATTGTCACGAAATAAAACATGTGTATAACAACCAATATGTATACCGTTTTTGAGAGATTCTGTAATCTCTTCCAAGAACCAGCCCCTAACCATTTCATTGCCCTATCACTCGAAATAGCCAATAATAACAAGGCGATTGATAATGCTACCAAACCGATAACATTGGCAATACCAAATCCTGGTTGAAGCAATACAGGTCCGTCAATATCTGGTAATTCACTATAACCTAGCAAGCCATCAATGGTCCACCGAGCCCAACCATCCCAGATTAAATATGCATGTAGACTCATCATTAAAGCAGCCCAAATGGAAATTGTTCTACGCCAAATCAAAAGTAACTTCATTGATGGTTTTAGTCGAACCAGGGGTCCGATCATCATCGAACTCCAAAGGAGAATGAAAGCTGAATCGCCTACTGCTTTCCATCTAGCCATCTCAGGGTCCCAATTTTCCCATGTGCTATAAAAAATACCATAGAGAGTTATAGCAGTGATTGCAATAGTGCAATGTTTTCCGTAAAAGTGCTTATTGCTATGGATGGATTGGTCTGAATCCTGATTATTTTTTCTATCCCGTGATGAATTTTTCTTTCCGATAATCATCACCTAAATTTGCACTATATGATGGGGTATCATGACTTTATTTTAAAGATGGCTAATTTGGATATTAGGTATTATCAAATTTGATTTTTGAGCGATAGAAGAATATTCAACAAGTCTTCAAATAACCAAATAGCCCAATTATGTTGTATTATGCACCCCGCATTCATTCAAGCGGAGTGTTCATTAATTACGGTATTATAAGACTAGTATGGGGTACTCGGGCTGCAATCCGATCCGCGTGGCTTCATAATCATCTCAGAGATGGTCAGTGGTTTGTATGTGGTTCAAGTCGATGAAGACCGTCAAGAAAACAATCTATTTCCATCACAACATAAAGAAGCAGCAACAGAAGAAGAGGAAGACTAGGGGGTATTAGAATGAGTAGAAAGGGACTGGGTGTAATTTCGGCTGTGATATTCTGCCCCTGTCACATCACATTATACGGAATCATTCTTCTTCTGATGGGAGTAAGCATCGCTACTATTTCCACTTGGCTTCTTCCTGTGATGGCAGCCTTATTCGGCATTGGATTGATGCTGATTTTTATTCCGTCGGGTGATAAATCATGCCGAGTCAAAATAAGTAATTCAAAGGAGTGGATGCAATGATAAAAAAGATGATACTAATATTGCTAATTACCATGATGTATTTGATGGTTTCAATCGAACCTGTAAGTGCTGAACATGAGTGGGACCACAGATACACTATCTCGGGCGTATTGACTGACCATGATGGTGATACTATCCGTGGTTCAGAGGTGATGATTGATTGTTCTGAAGGCAAGACCGACCCTAGTCTATGTGGCCATAACGAAGAGCGAGGCGACCCCAGTAGTATTTCAGGGAAATTTTCGCTGGTATTGCATATTCACTCTTCTGATCATGGAAAAAATGTGACGCTAACAGTTGAAGGTGAATCATTTAGTCACATAATTAATCTCACAGGCCCAGATGGTAAAATGGAAGAAGGTGACAGATCTGTCACAATGGACATTCAACTCTCAAAAAATATTTCATCATTTGAATTTTTGATACCATTTATCGTAATAGGTTTGATGGTTAGTACAGTTATTGTGATGATTTTGAAAAAGAAAAGGGTTTGGGTTTTCAAAGAAAAAAGCAGCCGCGTAAATGACCGCAGGAAAGATTCAAGCCAGGTGGATTGTCCGAAATGCAATGCACGATTGAACCCATTTAACCTCGAACGTCATTTGAAATCTGTTCATTCAATGAAAAGCGAAGAAATATCCATATTTCTCGGGAAAAATGATAATGATGCGAAGTGATAATGGACGGTTATTATGGTCTGGACTGATCATATCTCTCATCTTTACTCCTTTATCGGCATTTATTGTTAGAGTGGTATTGGGCCGGTTTGATGGACCTTGGTTCATGATTTCAGATTTAGGTACTACCAAACCGGAAGCATATTTTTTCACAATTGGAAGTATTGTTAGTTCACTAATAGCATGTATATCTGTAATCTATCTTTGGCGAACAAATGAAAAGAACTGGAGATTATTCCTTGGTTTATTTTTTATTGTTGGCTGGGCATTTGGAATGTCACTCGTCGGACTCTTCCCCTCAAATACTGCTGCTAAAATGCATCTTACTGGTTCTATAATCACATTCACTTCACTACCAGCAGCAGCATTAGTCATGACAAATTGGTCTGCGAAAACCTTTCCATCAAATGATTCAAGAAAAATAAGAGGGGGATACGTATTGCCTTTAGTCGCAATTGCTACGACAATAATTTTCCATATTTCACATGAAATTGCTCACCGAATGCACGCCGATGTCAGTTCGATGGCTGAAATGGGTGATGATGTCGGCTGGTTTGCATTATTTACAACCTTGGAATGGATTTTAGGATTGATTTTTGTATTGGTGGTTATGAGTTGGAAGCCACTATTTCAAAAGCCGGTATTGGAACATTAATCGCGGCCATCATCGCCGGTTAATATTGGATGAACGCTGGAAACATAACTATTGCTCCTATTTCATGAACGAACAATTTACAGAAGAGAAAGAATCACCTTCAAGATTTATAGGGTTTGAATCAGAGGGTACCCTCTGAGTCGCACTCTTTTGGAAAATTAGAACAGGAAACCTCAAATTACCAGGGCAGTAACTTGCTTCGTGGAAGAGGCGTCTAATACCAAAACCGGTC
>Ga0209091_10001139_pt1 | contig 23944 bp, 19 predicted proteins | sample ArcticOcean_MG_C_6_FD_187438 | JGI IMG/M metagenome (GOLD analysis project Ga0209091, IMG submission 187438) | Marine microbial communities from western Arctic Ocean - ArcticOcean_MG_CB8_128 (SPAdes) (version 2) | ecosystem: Environmental > Aquatic > Marine > Oceanic | place: Arctic Ocean...
CCTCCGTCAGGGTTATATAGGCTGAAAACGAGATGGTGTACGTCTGCCAATTCGCAGATGTGGTCTGTGAAAACAATTGAAACGCTGTCAGCGCTAAGCATGCCGCCATGTCTAGCAAGAACATAGTCCAAACTTCTGCTTAACGCGGCTTCCTTCCTCTCCAGTCTTTGGTTGTTGTACTCTATTTCTTGGTTTTGGGCGTGGAAATATGCTACCACTCCTGTTGAGGCTAAAGCCAAAAGCACCACGGCCATCATCCCTAAGAATATGCGCAATTTTAAACCCATGGTTCAAGCTACATACTAAAAGCGGGCCAAAAAAGTAAATTGAGGATTAACCTCTTATCCATCTAGAGCCTCAGAACCAGCAACGATCTCGAGAATCTCTGTTGTGATAGATGCCTGACGAGCCTTGTTGTAGGAAATCTTCAGGTCCTGGAGCAGGTCTCCTGCGTTTTCAGTAGCAGAATGCATCGCTGTCATCCTGGCTCCGTTCTCAGCGGCATTGCTGTCTAAAAGGGCTTTATAGAGCTGTGTTTTTAAGGCGCTTGGTAGAATTATTTCTATTATCTCCTCTTTATTAGGTTCGAATATGTAGTCCGTCAGATTGGCTGTAGACTCCTCGATAGATTCGTCTGGCAACAATGGAAGGAATGCTTCGAGGGTGGGTATCTGTACGGCGGCATTCTTAAACCTACCGTATGTAACCTCAACCGAATCCCATTTCTTTGAAACAAAACCGTCCATAACGATCTGAGCAATGTCTGATGCGTTATCGAAGTTAAGTTCTGAAAAGATCATAAACGTGTTTTCCGAAAAACCCTCCGGCGCTCTTGACGGCTCCTTTGAAAAGGCGTCTTTAGCTTTCTTACCTAGGGGCAGAACTAGAACAGATGCTCCATTCGCCTCGTGATGCTCAATAGCTTTTCTTGCTAGTTTAATACTGTTGTTGTTAAATGCTCCACAAAGACCTCTGTCAGAAGTAATAACAACTATTAGGGCTGTTCTTACGTCTCGCTTGTCTGAGAACACACCGTCTGAAGAATCTAAGGTTGCACTAACATTAGCGAGAATGGTCTGGATCTTTTCTGCATAAGGGCGCATACGAGTAATTGCGTCTTGCGCGCGACGTAGTTTAGCCGCAGCCACCATTTTCATGGCAGACGTAATCTGCATCGTGTTCTGTACAGAAACGATACGCTCTCTTACTTCTTTTAGTCCTCCAGCCATGGCTAATTCAGATTAATATTATGCGTAACGCGCTGTCATCTCAATTGCAGCAGCTTCCAGTACGCTAGTCTGCGCATCTGTGTATTTGCCGTTTTTAAGATCTGTTAACGTGTCTGCGTGCTTTGCTCTCAAGTAGTCAAGGAATTCAGCCTCAAACTCTCTAACCTTATTTACGGGAACCTTCTTCAAAAGGTCTTTAGTACCACAGTAAACGATAGCTACCTGTTCTTCAACTGGTAGTGGAGAGTGTTGGCCTTGCTTTAGAATTTCAACGTTACGTGCACCCTTATCTAGTATTGCTTTCGTAGCGTCATCAAGGTCTGAACCGAATTTTGAGAATGCCTCAAGTTCACGATACTGGGCTTGGTCAAGTTTCAAAGTACCAGCAACTTTCTTCATAGACTTAATCTGAGCAGAACCTCCTACGCGACTTACTGAAATACCTACGTTAATCGCAGGTCGAATTCCAGAGAGGAATAGGTTAGATTCAAGGAAGATTTGGCCGTCTGTGATAGAAATTACATTCGTTGGAATGTATGCACTTACGTCACCTGCTTGTGTTTCAATAATAGGAAGAGCTGTTAATGAACCGCCTCCTTTTACGATAGGCTTCAAAGAGTCTGGCAGGTCGTTCATGTTCCTAGCTATGCTATCCTCGTTAATCACTTTAGCGGCACGCTCAAGTAGACGAGAGTGTAGGTAGAAAACATCTCCTGGGTAAGCCTCACGGCCCGGAGGACGACGAAGTAATAAACTTACCTCACGGTATGCAACAGCTTGCTTTGAAAGATCATCATATACAACTAGAGCAGGACGACCTGTATCTCTAAAGAATTCTCCTACAGCTGCTCCTGTGAATGGTGCATAGAACTGAAGTGGAGCTGGGTCAGAAGCGGTAGCCGCAACGATAACAGTGTATGCCATGGCTCCTGCTTCCTCAAGCATTTGAAGGATCCCCGCAACTGTTGAGCCTTTTTGGCCTATCGCAACATAAATACAAAAAACTGGTTCGCCAGCATCATAAAATTCCTTCTGGTTGATAATCGCGTCGAGAGCAACTGTTGACTTACCTGTCTGACGGTCACCAATGATTAATTCACGCTGACCTCTTCCGATTGGAATCATCGCGTCAATAGCTTTAATTCCAGTTTGAAGAGGTTCTGAAACAGGTTGACGGAAAATAACGCCCGGAGCTTTACGCTCGATAGGCATATCAAATAGCTCGCCAGTGATAGGTCCCTTGCCGTCGATAGGCTCTCCAAGGGTGTTGATTACACGACCCAGTAGGCCTTCGCCGGCTTTGATCGATGCAATCTTACCTGTTCTCTTTACAGAACTTCCTTCTTTAAGGTCTTTAGATGGCTCGAGCAGTACAGCTCCAACATTATCTTCTTCAAGGTTTAATACAATGCCACGTATTCCGTTGTCGAACTCGATGAGCTCTCCAGATTGTACGTTGCTTAGTCCATAAATGCGGGCAATTCCGTCACCTACTTGAAGGACTGTTCCTACTTCCTCTAATTGAGCTGCAGTTTTTACGCCGGCTAATTGCTCGCGTAAAATTGAGGATACTTCTGCTGGGTTGATTTCAGCCATGGGGAATTCGTTTAAGCCTAAATTTCAGGCTCGTAATCGTGTTCAATGAGTTGGCGACGTAATGATGTTAACTGTCGCTTAGTGGAAGCGTCTATTTCTTTGTCATCCATTCGAAGGATAAATCCTCCTAGTAGATTTGGAACGATCGTTTCCGTAAGTTCTACGTCTCCATCATGATGTTTTGCCACTTCGGCAAGAATCATCTTTCGTGAGACTTCATCCAGAGGGCTAGCGGTTTTTACCGTTGCCGCCTGAATGTTCTTGATTTTTCTAAGTTGTGCAAGGGCCTCGGCTACAATACCCTTTACAGATCCTTCTCTTCCTTTTGTGATCAAAAGTTTGAGGAAGCCTAGGGTTAAATCGCTGATCTTGTCTTTAAAAATTGCCTCTAAAACAGATTGTTTCTTATCTGGCTTAATGACGGGGCTGGTTAGCATAACTTCGAAATCACGCGACGCGTCGATTAGATCAGAAATTGAGTGGAGGTCTGACTCCATTCTCTCAAGTTCGTTCCTTTCAGAAGCTAACCCCAAAAGGGCTGTTGCGTATCTCGATGCTACTCTTGTTCCGGCCATCTTTATTAACTTAGTTTTGACTCGTTGATAAGAGTATCAACAAGGCGCTTTTGTTTATCTGGGTCTGATAGCTCATCTCTAAGAAGGCGTTCAGCAATATCAACAGAGAGTTTTGCTACTTCTGCTTTAAGCTCAGCAATAGCAGCCTTACGCTCTAAAATGATTGCGTCTTTAGCCGCTTCAACTTCTACATTTGCAGCCTCGCGAGCTTTTGCTTTAGCGTCAGCAACAACCTTGTCGGCCATCTCCCTTGACTCTTTAAGCATAACATCGCGCTTAGCTCTTGCCTCTTGAAGAAGTCGCTCGTTATCAGTGTTAAGGTTTGCCATCTCCTCTCGTGCTTTATCGGCAGAAAGAAGTGCGTTCCTTATACTTTCCTCGCGATCACTAAGTGCTTTGAGAATCGGCTTCCAAGCAATAGCTCGCAAAATAGCAAGCGTTGAAAGGAAGGCTAATGAAGCCCAAAACACTGTTCCGAAAGCGGGTGTTAACAGCGTTCCCATAAGATTACTTTAGAACTACTAGTAGACAGATAATGATTCCGAAAAGAGCAACCCCCTCAACGAGAGCAGCAGCAAGAATCATGTTAGCACGTAGGTCGTCAGAAGAGTCCGGTTGGCGAGCCATAGACTCAAGCGCCGCTTTTCCGATTAATCCTACACCGATGCCTGCTCCGATAGCAGCCGCGCCAGCTCCAAGAGCAGCGATTCCGTGTCCAGTTGTTACTGTAGTTTCTAGAAGAATATTCAACAATTCCATATTTGTTGGTTTTAATTAATTAATTATCAATGATGTGGTTCATGCGTCGCTTCAGCAAAGTAAATCGAAGCAAGAAGTGTGAAAACGTATGCCTGTAGAAACGCCACTAGGAGTTCTAAGAAATACATAAAGACCATAAAGAGGGTTGAGAATATTCCTATTCCAATTCCTCCAGCTGCGCCATATGTTTCATTAAAAATGTATATAAGGCTAACAAAAGAGAGAATGATGATGTGACCCGCCGAGATGTTGGCTGTCAAACGTATCATTAAGACTGTGGGTTTTAAGAAAATCCCGAAAATTTCAATCGGAACTACAATTAATTTCACAAAACCTGGCACTCCAGGTGGTGATACTAAGTGTCCCCAGTAGTGCTTATTCGCGTTTATTGTCGTGATAACAAATACTATCGTTGCAAGAACGATTGTAACTCCAATTGTACCTGTTATGTTAAACCCTCCTATGAAAGGAAACAATCCTAAAAGGTTACATGCTACAATAAAAAAGAAAGCCGTTAGAAGAAATGGCATAAACTTACCTGCCTTTTCTTTCCCGATAATAGGATTTGCAATGTCGTCTCTAACAAATAGAACTAATGGCTCTAATACATTAGCTAGTCCTTTAGGAGCCTGACCGGGGCGTTTTGAGTAACTCTTAGCCATAGACCACAGCATAAAAATCATAATCGTTAACACCATTAGCATTCCGAATACTGATTTCGTTATCGAAATATCCCAGAGTGTTAATTTGTTGTCAGATGTTATGCCGTTTTCTAGATCTATTTCAACGATACCTTTTTCTGGGTCGATTAATGAGTAAATCCCGTTTTCCGAATCTTTTAAGTAAACCGTTTTTGTGTTAGGGCCTGTAGCTTTTTTAATTGCATGTGCTCCGTGACCTCCGTCAGCATCGTGCTCTGCATGAAAGGAGCTGCTCATAAAAACATCAAAGCCCTTGCCTTCGACATAAATAATGATAGGTAGCGGGATGGAGTAGTTTCCTAGGGGGTGGTTTTCGTCTCCAAAGAAGTGAATTTCATTTGCGTCAGCAATGTGGTGTATAATGAATTCTCCCGCAACAAATGGCTCGTCCTCGTCGTGTGTGTTCTCGTGCCCTTCGCTCTGCGCCATCGCAATAGTTGCGAAGCACATAAGGAGAGAGTTGATAAACAATTTTTTGACTCTTGGAGGCGTCATTGTTGGGTGAAGTATTAAAATCGGCGCAAAAATACGCACAGAAACTCTGCTGTGGCTCTGTTTTGTGGATTTATTTTATCCTCTTCTAACAGCGCTTTGTGAGTCTGTCACCAAATGTATTGTGTGTGCTAAAAATACTACAAAAACACCGAGTGCGTATGCAACCGGATTAGGCAAGTCTAAAACCAAATAAACTGCTATTATCGAAGGGGTTAGCATCATTTTCGTTAAAGTGACACCATAAATAGCTGTTGTAAACCTGAGTGGAGATTGTAAAGTGGCTCTAGCTACCCACCTGCTTAGTATCACAGACAGCACTGACCAAATAATTAGGGTAATGTACCAAAAGTTGGTGTTCGCGATTTCGGAAAACTGGGGGATCGCTTGTCCCGCCAGCCACAGCGCTATGCCTATTAATATTGATACAATAGAATACTTCAACTCAATATTTCTTTAAGCCTTTTAACACACGCCAAAAACCCGCACCTAATCCCGCCATGGACCCTGCTACTGTTCCAATAGGTATTTCCCATTCTATATACTTGTCTAATTGTATTCCGCCATAAACACCAAGCCCTATAAACGCCGCAAGAGTAGTTCCTAGGCCAGCAAAGCGATATAACGTCTTGTTTTGGTTTTTGCGATTACGCTTCAACCTTTTTGTTTTGGACTAGGGCCTGCTCCTTCTCGGAAGGGATTCTAGACGCCTTTAGCGAAGCAATAGCATCTTCTTTTGATGCTGTCTTACTTGACTTGTCCTCGGCCGCACCCATTCTGAATGTCCCCAAAGCTTTCGCTCCTGCTTCAACAGATAACTGTCCATAGTACAAGTCGCCTTGTACGGTTGATGAGGCTTTCATTGATAAAAGTTCTAGTACTGTAACCTCTCCTTCTAATACTCCCTCCACATCACAACATAAACACTGCACCTTTCCTTTAACCCTTCCTTTAGGGCCCACAACTAGGCGGCCTTTAGTAACAAGCTCTCCCGTAAACTCTCCGTCTATTCGTAAGTTGCTTTCGCTTGTAATAGACCCTTCAATAACAGTTCCCTCAACTATTCTGTTGATTCCTGCTTCAGATGTGTTCGTTGCTCCCGTAGAGCGCTTCATAGATCCTATCATGGTGCTTGTTTAGAATTTTCCGAAAGATAGTGTTCGTTGAAGAAATCTGTATACCCTTCTATGTCCTTGTTTTTAAATAACTCAATATAATTCGTACTGCTGATCAAAAACATCGTGTATCCCGCAGAATTAACCTCAATCAACAACTCTCTGTTTCCTGTAAACACGTTGAAGAAATCCATTCCTTTAGAGTGGTTCGAGAAGGTTTTGATTAAAACTATTTGATGCGTTCTATTCAGAAGGTTACTCGTTACCCTTAGGTTCTGCGTGTTAAAGTATTCTGTATTAAAGTCTGAAACCTGAGCCTTCACGTAATCTCCTTTGCCGTCAGAAACAGGAACCAAAACAGCGAAGTAGTGTTTTTTTGACGGCGCTAACGCAAAGGCCGAGATGGGTGCTTTCTCTTGTTCTTCGGTTGCTTCTGAGCCCGACAGCGACACTCCTAGCTGCTGCAACAGAGACCTCGCAAACTCCTCCTGCTCTGTGTCTGGGCAAGTTGAAACAATCTCTTCAAGGGCGGTGTAGTATGGTGCTCTGTCGCCAGTATAGCTCGTTAAACCCCCGATGCACTGGGCTCTTAAAAGTATATACATACACTCGAGTGGGTTTCCCGCCCGCTCTGCTAAAACTTTATTAATGTCTAATAAGGTTTGTTGGTAGTCGCGGTTGTAGTACCTCGTTAAAAATGCCTCGTACTCAATTCTTTCTGTTTCGTACTCCTCTTCTTCGGCGTCTAGGTAGTCGGGGTTTTCGATTAAAAGAGCCCATTCAGAGCCAGGATAATTGCCAACTATTTGGCTCGCCCAATACTCCGAATTACATGTCTCACAATATGGGTTTTCATAACCCTCCTCTAGCTCTCTTTGAAGGTAGGTTCTAAACAGCTGATATGTTGCTGTGGGGTGGAACGCACTGGTGTCAAGCCTCTCAAACATTTCAAGCCATGTATCAATTGCGTTTTCTGTGTCTGCAAGCTTTTCTCGATAGTCTAGGCCCGCTAAATAATACGCCTCTGCTAGTTTTTCCAGCGCCTCTGCCCTCTCATCTTCTTCGCACGGTAGTTCCGCGAGCATCTCTTCAACTGAGGGTAGGTTTTCTGGGTCAAATGGATCTAGGATGTCTCCTTCCTCTTCATTATTAGAGGCCTCATCGTCACCTGAAAAGATTTGAGAAATTTTATTCCTTCTGCGCCAATGATCTTCCAGTGGTCTGTCTCCCCAGTAGTCTTGGAAATTTTGGCTTCCGCTTATTCTTAAGACTCCGTTGTAGGGCCAAAACATTCCCTCGCCCTCCGTCCCTGCTGCGGCTATCTGTTCCTGCTTCGCTTCCTCATGGGCAAATCTTTGGCTCTCAAGATCGTAAGCCATGTCATCCCATACCTTTTCAATAAACCTAAGAAGGGCTATTTCGTCTAGCTCGCATAGTTGTAGCAGGCTGTCTTGCTCTTCTATAACCCTGAGGTTTACTACTAAGTCTGTTAGGTTTGACGCAAGATTTTCCACCTCTTCCTTCCTGTGGTTGTCCGCCGGCATGTGAACCAAGGCGCTGTCGTAGTAGGATTGGGCTGTTTCATAGTGAAGGTCCTCCATGTGTAGGTCTGCAAGTCGCAGATATCCCTTTCCAAGTTGGCGCGAATTGCCTGTGCTGGTGTATATGGATGACTCTAAAAGGTCAATACCCTCATCCCTTCTTCTGTCCTCAAGCGCAACTTCACCTAGTGCATAATAAACCTGGTCTAGGTAATCTGCGTTCTTGTCGTCATCGAGCATGTCCTCTAGAAGCTCGACAATGGGCGCGCTGTTTCCCCCAACACGTTCGTAGGTCATCGCTTGCTGAATTTTTGCTTGGAACTCAAGCTCGTATGGTGTCCGAAGGTCTACCACCTTATTAAACACTTCAATCGCACCCTCTGAGTCTCCCGCCTCCCTAAGACATTGTGCTAAAATAAATAGTGGTCTAGCCTTGTCTTTCTTCTTTTTTATCAGGTCAATACCCTCCTTTAGGTATCTAACTGCTGCTTCATAATTCTCTTCGTTTATATTGTATTGCGCTAGAACAAGCTTCGTGTGAATCGTCACCTCTGTAGATGCGTCCCTGAACTGCTCAGCCTTAGCAAGCATGTTTTTTGCTTTTATCGGGTCTCCTGTTCTGATGTAAATCCTACCCAACCAACTAAACGCGCTTGCTTGGGCGTCTGGCGTATCAACCGTTCTGGCTAGGTATAGAAAAATCTCTTCCGATTTAGCAAAGTCCTCTTTTAAATAATAGGCTTTACCGATTACTGTATAGTTGTCGTCTATCCATTTATTCATCTCGGGCCTCTTAAAATACTTCCGATCTCTTTTTGAAGGGGTTAGCGTGTGCTTGTCTACCACCTTAGAGGATTTTTCAATCGCCCGCTCCATTAGTGGGTAAACTTGCTGTGCCGACTTGCTGTCTGTGTCTAGAAACAAGGGTAGAACCTCATCCCAGTTAGGTTCATAAAGGTCTTTGATTTTTTTATCTGCCTGCGCTAGCGCTTCGCTTGCGTAGAAAAACCCATTGAATTTCGCGTGTGTGTTGTGGTAAACTCTATACGCCCTACCATCTCGTTTTGTTGTACAGCCTTGCATTAGGACGAACCCAGCTGCTACTAGCACAAATAAATACGGGGTTTTACGAATCATTATAATAATAGAATACTCACAACGTTTGAAGGTGCTAAATTATTTGATTCTTGGCCTTATTTCGCAAAATATTTTACTCTTTCTCTAATGATGAACGATATTCGCGCTGTGTCAAGCAGTGAAACAGATAAAAACGCTACCCGTTTTTGGAGGCATCGTTTTAGAATTACCATTCAAGAGGAGTCTACCTTTCAGGAAAGAAAGGCGTTTCTCATGTCCGGAAGACGTATTGTATTTACTCTTCTGGGGTTTATGGCTATTATTATTATGGCCGCTTATTTCTTTATTGCACACACTCCGTTCACGAAATATTTAGTGCCCGGATATGTTGCTGAGAGTTATAGGCATGACGCGATGGTGGCGCGACTACAAACAGACAGTGCATTAAGGCAAATTGAGCTTCAAGAAAGATATTTGGGGTCGCTAAGAACTATTTTAGACGGTGGGGTGCCTCTATCACTCGATAGTTTGAAAAATACTTTGGGGTTAGTGGAGGGGGGGTTACCTGCTGCAGACAGTGTTGATTTAGCACTCAGGGAGAAGGTTGAAAGCGAAGATCAATTTTCTTTAAAACGCAATGGGCCCGATCTAGGTTTAGATGACGGTTTCGGTGTACAACCTGTAGTCGGTGTTGTTTCCGATGGTTTTAACTTAGTACATGGTCACATTGGGGTTGATATAAGCGCGGCAGATGGCGTTTTAGTTCACTCTGTAGAAGATGGGGTGGTTCTTATTTCTGCCTACACCGCAGAGCATGGCTACGTGATGGCTATACAGCACAGAAACGATAAGGTCTCAATTTACAAACACAGCTCGTCATTGTTAAAGGGTGTCGGCGATGTCGTTAGGGCTGGTGATGGAATTGCTGTTGTCGGAAGCTCCGGCTCACAATCTACTGGCACACACTTACATTTTGAGTGGTGGGTCAAAGGGAAGCCTATCGACCCCTCGCCTTGGTTGTTAAATTAATGTAGTGTTAGTCCAAAACATAATCCACCCTAATCAGCTCGCTAAGGTCTTTAGTCCTTTGGTGCCATTCTAGCTTTTTAAGGCCCGCTATTCTCTCTGTACCAAAAGCTTCGCATGTGAATGACGCTAAGACAGACCCCACTACTACCGCTTTCTTTTTTGCCTCCCAGCTTGTTTCTCCGACACTTGTTAGGTAGCCTATAAAGCCTCCCGCGAAGGTGTCTCCTGCTCCTGTTGGATCAATCACTTTCTTTAGTGGGTAGGCTGGGGAATAAAAACATTTGCCCCCTTCAAATAACATAGCACCATGCTCTCCCTTTTTTATCACAACCGTTCGTGGTCCCATCCTGTGTATCGCTTCTGCGGCAAGTAGCAAGGACGACTCTGATGAGAGCTGTCTCGCTTCGTCGTCGTTTATCATAAGCACATCAACCCTCGCTATTACTTTTCGTAAGCTCTCGAGCGCTATATCCATCCAGAAATTCATAGTATCCAGGACTACTAGCTCTGGGGGCTTGTCTAGTTGGTTTAATACTGAAAGCTGTACCGCGGGATCTAGGTTGCCGAGCATAACGAACCTTGCTTCTCTTGCTTTTATAGGCACCTCTGGCTCCCAACCCTCAAGAACATTTAGTTCTGTAACAAGGGTGTCTCTACCTATTAAGTCGTCGTGATACGCTCCCTCCCAAAAGAAGCTCTTCTCTCCTTGAATACACTTTAGCCCTGTTTGGCCTACGCCTCTAGACTCGAGCATGGAAAGAAAACTGTTCGGAAAATCCTCGCCTATTACCGAGATAAGTTCTTGTTCCTTCACGAAATGAGAGGCCGCCAATGCAATATAACTCGCGGCTCCACCTACAACCCTGTCTGCTTTGCCCGACGGTGTGGCTATCGAGTCAAAAGCAACAGTTCCAACAACAATTAATGACATTTTTTTCTGTTTTTAGAATAACCGGTACAAAAGTATTGCTAAATGTGTTTCAATTGTGTACTTTTGCGCACCCAACAAATTCCTCCTTAGCTCAGTTGGTTAGAGCATCTGACTGTTAATCAGAGGGTCCTTGGTTCGAGTCCAAGAGGAGGAGCAGAGTTAAAAGCCAATTAAAACCGCCCATAATAGGCGGTTTTTTTGTTTAAACGCATTAGACTACAACAGGTTAATTCTAGCCGCCAGAGCGTCTTTATAAGATCCGCCTACGGGGATTTGTTTTTCAACGTCGACTAACGTGATGTTTGAGTGTTTAATGCTTTCAATGCTGTTCATATTCACTATATAGCTCCTGTGAACCCTCACAAATCGCCTATCACTAAGCTTGCGCTCTATCTCCTTCATTGTGCTGTGAATGGTATAGCTATCTTCTTTTGTGTGAACTACAACATAATCTTTTAGTGCCTCCACGAAAACAAGGTCGTTGTGTTTAATGTGCATTAAGCGGCTTCTGTTCTTAACGAACAGAGTGTCTGCAGACTCGTTGTGTGCCGTTAGGCTACGTAAAAACTCGGCCTCTTGTTTAAGCTCTTTCTCTTTGTCGTGTTTATGAAGCGCCATTTCTACAGCCGCCTGAATGTCGGTGTCTTTAAATGGTTTGAGAATATACCCGTGTGGTTCCGCTATTTTTGCGGCAGAAAGGGTTGATTCGTCAGCATAAGCTGTTAGAAAAATCACCGGAACATCAATATTCTTTTTGATCTCAACAGCCGCTTCAATACCTGTCATTTCGCCCTTAATCATTATGTCCATTAGACATAGGTCGGGCTTGTTTTTTTTCGCTAGTTCAATAGCGTCAAGCCCATTATCTGTTGCGGCCACAATGTTATACCCTAGGTTTTCTAAACACCTCTCAATGTCTTTTCTTACAATTACCTCATCTTCTGTTACTAGTATGTTAATTGCCATTCTTTCCTGGGTTTTGTGATTCAAAGCTAATTAAAAACAGGCTGCCTTTCCTCCCTTCTTTTAAACTCTCAACTGTTAGTGTTCCGGATAGCTGCTCTATCAGTGCTTGAACAAGGTAGATGCCTAACGTGTCGTTTTTTTCTAGGTTGAAGTCGTCTGGAAGCCCCACACCGTTGTCTGACACCTCTATCTCTATTTTGTTATATACCCCCTCAACCCTAACTGATATCGCGCCCTTTTTCCTCCCTTGAAAAGCGTATTTCATAACATTAGACACAAGCTCATTGACTATAAGCCCACAAGGGATTGCTTGGTCTAGGGGTATAAACACCTCTTCTGAGCTTAGTATCAACTCAACATCGCAACCAGGAGTTTTATAGCTGTTAATCAGGTTCTTGCTTAGGGTGCTTATATACTCCGTAAAGCTTATAGATGAAAAATCCTTGTTTCTATATAGTGATTCGTGGATGTAGCTCATGGTAGATATCCTTGCTTGACTCTCCTCTAACACTTGAATAAGAGAGGGGTCGTTCACGAAAGATCTTTGTAAGCTCATAAGGCTACTTATTACCTGTAGGTTGTTTTTAACCCTGTGGTGCACCTCTTGTAAAAGAACCTCCTTCTCTTTAAGAGCTTGTTGAATTTTCTTATCCGACTCTTTTCTGTCGCTAATATCATAAGCAACACCACTAATTTCGGTGATTTTAGAACCCGACGTGATGGGGTTTAAAAATATCTGGTACCAGCTTGTCTCGCCCGTTGTTCTTTTTAGGGGTAGCTCAAACTGTTGGGGCTTGCCTAAAAACACCTTTGAGAGGCTCTTAAGTTTAGCTCGACCCTCTTTGTTTAATACCAGTTTTTCTATATCTTTCATAAAAGGCGCTCCCAACTCCACATCCACCCCAAAACCATCAAACATTAACCTTTTATAGTTGTTGTTAAACGTGGTTATTTTGCCTCTTTTATTCAGGGTAAACATCATTAGGTTTTCTGTCGTCTCAAATATTGAGGCAAGCTTCGCTTCTTGTTGTTTTATCTCTGATATATCAAGGTATAACCCCCTCATCCCTATGGCGGTTCCGCTCGAGTCGTACTGGGTAGTGCTTCCTCCTATTACTGTTAGCGCCTCTCCTGAAGAGCTGAGTAGGGTTGTTTCACCTTCTTTTCCTTCTAGTTCTTGTATCCAGTCTTTTTTTGCGTCTTTTAACCCCCCTATAATGCTGTTGATTCTTACTGTAGAAATTGTGGTGGACGAAAACCCAAGTTTAGAGTAAAAAGATGGGTTTGCGTATGTAAAATATCCTTTTGAATCAACAACGAAAATTATGTCAGTAGCGTTGTCTAAAATATCTCTATATCTCTCTTCGCTTTCTTTTAGTTCTTTCTCTGATATTTTAAGCTCTGTTATATCTCTACCCACACCCATTGCACCAAACGCTTTTCCAGACTCATCCCTCATTATGGCTACAGAAACGAACATTGGAAAGCTCTCTCCAGACACTCTAACAGCTTCAACCTCTCCTGAGTAATAGTTTCTCGTGTTTACCGCTTCTAAAACCTCGTTTATTTGGGTTTCATTAGATAGTGTGTCCCTTATGTTTATTTTGTTTTTATCCTCCGGATCTAACCCAAACTCAACCGCAAAAGCGTGGTTATATTGTAATAGGTTTCCTTCTGTGTCAAAAGCAACTATCATATCTATGGAAGACTCAATAATTGACTTATTAAGTTCCTCCGCTTGAATTAGTTTGTGTTGGGTTTTCTTATGTTTTTCTATCTCCTCCTTGAGCATTTCGTTAGATTCTTCAGCAAGTGTCGCTCTCATCTGCTCTCTCATTAGCTGAATCCTTGTGCTTAGGTCTGTCGTTGTGATTTGAATAGCAGGGGATCTGTCGTGAAAAGAAAGTGTCATTCTTATTCCTACCTCCTTCTCTAAACCGTCGCTGAGGGTCATCATAACCTCTCTGTATGGGGGTTGTTCACCCTCCCTCACGCTTTCAATATCTTCTTGTATTGTTTTCTTTTCGTTGTTTTTGAAAAAGGATGTGAAAAGCTCATTGTAAACCGTGTCTTCAACGCGCTCATTTAACACATCTAAACCTCCTGCGTTTGTGTATTTAATCCTACCGTCTACCAGGAGAAATAATCCTATAGGACTTGATTCAACTAACATTCTAAACCTTTCTTTGGTTTGCAGTAGGTCGAACTCTATTCTTTTTCTTTCGGTAATATCATAAACCATCAATAACTGATCTTTTCCCTCCTCGTTGGCTTCGCTTCGTGTCGCTTCTAGAAATACCGGTTTACCTTGTTTTGTTTTTCCGCGCAACTCACATCTCATCCCCCAGTTACGCCTAGCTGACAACCTCTGCCAATCTCTTTCGTCAATAATGTCTGTTATTTTTGTGTCTACTGGGACTTTTTTATATCCAAATATTTGTGCAAATTGATCGTTTGCATCTTGTATTATTCCATTCTTAATAAAAACAATACCCTCCATTGCAAATTGTGATAGGGTTCTAAACCTCTCCTCACTTTCTCTTATCTTTTTATCTAAATAATCTCTTTCTGAGATGTCTTGAACCTGTAGGTCTTCAACGCCTGGGTATATTTGAGCTATTTTTATTTCGCTATAAAACTCTATCCCATCAATTCTTTTTGACAGTAGTTTCATTTTAATAACTCGTCCCGTATCTCTGGCTTTTTCTAATTTAGAGGATAGTAAACTCTCCTCGTCTGGTAGATAATTAAATAACCCCTTTTTTATGTCATATGGATTAAAACCTACCCACTCGTCCTCTTCTTTATTAAATATTCTTCTCGCGTGCCTGTTGGTTTTTACAACCACCCCCTTCTTTATTATAAAGTGAGCTTCTGCTCCTTTTTCGAACAAAATATCTTCTAAACTTCCCTTTGCTTTCACGTCGTTAAGGTCGTGAGTATTTCTTTGTTTTCGAAACTCTACGACCATCTACTTTTATTAGCTCCCCATATTTATATTTATATAAGTATTGAATTACTCCTTCGTCGTTAAAATGATGCCATTTACCGTGTTTAACTCCACTTTCATAACTACCATAATAATTAATACTTCCGTTATAAAAGTAATATTTATGCTCCCCTTCTGGTTGACCAAACGAGTATTTCCCTTCAAATTTTGGTTTATTATCAGAATACCAATGCCTCCATTCACCTTCAAACTCACCATTAATAAAATTTCCTTCTTCTCTGTGGTCATTTACGTGATAAATCCAAAAACCTTCTTTTAAGCCGTTTTTATAAACCCCTTTTAATAGTGTTTGGCCTTGAATATTCTTCTCTAAAAAATATCCATCTTGCATCCCATAATTATAATTTTCAGTCCTTAGTCTTTCTCCAGAAATAGCCCACCAACTCCACTCCTTATCCAACTCTCCTTTTTTATAAAAACCTTTTTGTTCTACTTCTCCAGTAATAAAATAATAAATCCACTCCCCTTCTTTAAATCCATTAATGAATTCTCCTTCTGCTTTTTTTTCTTGATTATTATATAAGAAAATCCATTTTCCCTCCTTCTCTCCTGTTTGTTTTGTTATTCCTATTGCTACTAATTCACCCTCTTTATACTCACCCCCACCTATGATATCTCCCTTTGTATTAAATTCTCTACTAACACCATTTTTTATTCCATTTAAATAAATTGTTTCTTGAAAAACCTTTCCATTATCATGATATGATCGTATAACATTAATGGTGTTTATACTTTCTTCATCTTCTATTTTTATACCAAATTTAAAATTTATTATTTCTTCTAAATTTCCTTTTAAATCGTAATATCTAAATATTCCGTGTCTTAAACCATCAGTAAAAGGTCCTTCCTCTTTTATTTTTAATTTTTCATAAAACTCTTTCCACAACCCTGTTTTTTTATTCTTTTTATTATATCTATTAAAACTCTCTGTTGAGTAAATAACACCTTTTTTATAGGTTGTAAAACCTATTATTCTACCTCCTTGACTATATCTAATTGATTTACCATCCTTTAAATCCTCTGTGTAAAATATGATTCTTTTTAATTCGCCATTTTCATAAAAACGTTGCTCTTCTCCTTCTTTTTTATTTAATGTCCAGTTACTTTTAATGAGTAAAACTCCTTGATATGAATAAGTGGTTTCTTCACCATCTTTATAACTGTTTTTGTAATTTATTATTTTGCTTATTTCTGAATTTAAATAATAAAAACTCCACTTTCCTTCTAATTTATCTCCATTTCGAACACCTGAACTTTTTAGATCACCTGTTTCATAAAAACTCTTCCATAATCCAACTGGTTTTTTTTTAAATAAACATCCCTCACTGGAAATACTTCCTTGTAAATAAAAATATTGTGTGAATTTTCCATTTGAACATGAATCCAAATCTACTGTTTCTTTTTGAGCTTGGGAGAATAAAAAAGGGAAACAAACAAACAATAGTATAGTATATATATTCTTTAAATATTTAGTAGTTATAGTAGTGTTGTTAGTAGTCGGTATAAGTCTAAGGTGTTTTGTTTGGATAGTTGACTTGTTAAAAAAAAACGTACGTAAACACACACGTAACACACATGTTAAACGGTTGGTTAATATGATGTTTATGTAGGTTTTCAACTTGTTGTTAATATTGTAGAAGATAGATAATTAATATGAGAGAGGTAGTTAATAAGACACAGTTTTTTGTCAGTTGATTTTTAATAAACACTTTAATTATTACTTGCAAATTAAACCCAACCCACGGCTTATATAAAAAGAGTTTAAAAAGCAAGAAATAGTTTTAAAATAGTACGAACACTATTTTCAACTCTTTACACACCCGATGTTAATTAACTTGCGTTATTATAGATTAAATAATTTAGCATGAAGATAAGTATAGGTTGTGATCACGCCGGACCGTTGTATAAAAAAAAAATTTCAGAGCACCTATTAAAAAGAGGTTTTGATGTAAAAAACTGCGGAACAGATGGACCAGAAAGCGTCGATTACCCTGACTTTGCACACAAGGTAGCAGTGGATGTAGAAAGCGGAGGGTGTGAGTTAGGAGTTTTAATTTGTGGCTCGGCAAATGGCGTTGCAATGACGGCTAACAAACATCACAAAGTAAGAGCCGGTATAGCGTGGAAAAGTGAGATTGCAGAACTCGCGAGAACGCACAACGATGCGAATGTAATTTGTATTCCAGCTAGATTTGTTAGCGAAGATGAAGCTATAGGAATAGTTGATGCTTTTATTGACGCAGAATTCGAAGGGGGGCGACACGCCATAAGGGTAAACAAAATTATTTGTAGTGTTCTAGCGGTGATTTTAGGCACCACGACTATGTTCTCCCAAACACAAACAGATTATGCAGCCCTGATTGACTCAACCCAGCTTTACGATCATTTGAGTGTTTTTGCTTCTGATGAGTTTGAGGGAAGGGAGACAGGAACCCGCGGCCAAAGAAAAGCCGCCGCCTATCTTATGGAATACTATACTAGTCTAGGGCTTAGTCCCTTTGAACAAGACGTGCCTTTGGTAGACAATCAAATTCTAGGGGGCTCCGTTACTGTTGGAAAAAAGGATTATAAACTTATTGACGACTTCGTGCTGTTCCCGGGTATTCAAACACACGAACTTCAAAATGTCCCCATGGTTTTTGCTGGGTTTGGGATAAACAACGACTACAAGAACATAAACGTTGAGGGAAAGGTTGTGGTCGTATTAAACGGAACACCCCCTAAACTTGCGGGAGGTGAGTGGGACAAGAATCTTAATTTAAAACGGGAGCTAGCTCACGAAATGGGCGCGGTGGGCCTAGTTGTTTTAATGAAGAAAGAAAAATACAAGTCATTTAAAGGCCGAATGAAATTCCGACTTTTGCGAAAAACCACCCACATAAACAACAATAAAACAGGTGAAGGCACGGCAATACCCACCTTTTTTTTAAGCGAAAAAACAGCCGACAAATGGCTGTCAAAAGCTCGTGGCCTGACAACACCTTCTAAATGTCGCCTTGAGGTGGTTTGTCCTACAGGAAACCTTAAAACCACCTGGTCCCACAACATAGATAAACTCCACGAAGAGTATAACGCGTCTAATGTTTTGGCCTTTCTACCCGGAAGCGACCTAGAACTCCAAGACGAACTGCTTATTATTACCTCTCACTACGACCACATAGGAATAGTGGATGGAGAAATTAATAACGGCGCAGATGACGACGGATCCGGAACAGTGACGGTATTAGAAATTGCGGAATCATTTGTTGAGGCTTTTAAAAACGGAGACGGACCCAGAAGGAGTGTTCTTTTCATGAATGTGGTGGGCGAAGAAAAAGGATTGTTGGGGTCGGAATGGTATTCTGACAATCCGATATATCCCCTAGAGCAAACCATCGCTAACCTGAACATAGACATGATAGGTCGGGTTGACGAAGCTCACGAGGGAACGGAAAACTACATATACCTAATAGGTGCAGATAAACTAAGCACAGAGCTCCACGACATATCTGAGGAGGCAAATAAACAGTACACAAACCTAGAGCTTGACTACACCTTTAACGCTCCTGATGATCCAAATAGATTTTACTATAGGTCAGACCACTACAATTTTGCAAAGCACGGAATCCCTGTAATTTTCTACTTTAGCGGTGTGCACGAAGACTATCATGCTCCTGGAGATGATTTTGAGAAAATATTGTACGGGAAAACAGCTAAAATAGGTCAGCTCGTGTTCCACACAGCTTGGGAGTTACTTAATAGAGACGAGAGAATAGTAGTGGATAAGGAGAACGATTTTCCCGCAGATAGATAGCCTTACCTAACCAACATTTCCTCTATTGTCGATTTAAAAAACTCGAGCTCTCCCCTATAATGTGCCCCTGTTGCGGGACCGCTAAATCCAGTATGCACAACCACCGGACCTATTAATGGAATGAATGCGGTTGTTGGAAAAGACCTAACACCACCCATAAAAGCCATCACTGAGTCGGCCTCAACCTTGCTCGCGCTGCCCCCATACAACATATCCCAACTGAGCCCCAGCTCCTTTTTAAACGAAGAGATCCTTTTTAAGGCCACCCCTTCCCCACCCCGCTCGAAAGCCATAGAAAGAAACAGAACGTCGGGGTATAACTCCCTAAGCTCCACCAGAAGCCGAGCTTCGTCCAAACAATTTGGACACCAGGTCCCCATAACATCTACAACCAACATCTTTTTTCCCTCTCGACGTATTCTTTCCCTTGTCCAGTGTTCAACACCATCAACCCCGACACCCGAAAACACCACCTCCACCTCGTGATTAGCCTCCTGTTCACATACCCACGAAAGCTCCCCTACTCCCCTTACTCCGCTCCAGTTGTCCGCGTAATGTATACCGCTTTTAAAGACCCCATTAATGATAGAATCCCCGATAATTATTGCGGAGAAGTGAAATAAATGAGCACCGTCAAATGTTCCCAAAACCAATTTGCTCCCGCGCATGGTTCCCGAAAGAAAACGATAATCACCAGTCGGGGTTAACACAGTGGCCAGCACGGAATCACCGAACTGCTTTAGTTTAAGTTTCCCGATTGACGTGTCCCATGACGTGGTTGTTGTGTCTTTGGCCTCGGCTACATCAATAAAAGTATTTCTAGGGGAGATTTTAAGAGGGACAGAGTAATTGCCAGCCCGGAGAGAATCAACCCAATCACCATAAAACACACCCCCTATCCACGACCCACGTATAGACCCACCAAATACAGGCACCCCATAACATCCGTCACCACAATTAGTGAGATTAATACTTTCTCCACCGTTGTTAATTACCACATCCGCCTGGCTAACGTCAACCATTAAACTAACAGCAGTAGTGTCGTCCAAACCAAACTCTACAACGTATAGGTCGCCCACCTCGGCATCATCCCTCACCCCGCAAGCCGTAAAGACCGCCAGGGCTGAGATAAAACAAAGGCTCCTATAGATCAAAGATCAAACTTGATTCCTTGAGCAAGAGGAAGGTCAAGGCCATAGTTGATGGTGTTAGTTTGGCGACGCATATATGCCTTCCAAGCGTCGGAACCCGACTCTCTTCCACCACCAGTCTCTTTCTCACCACCGAAAGCTCCACCGATTTCTGCACCTGAAGTTCCGATGTTTACGTTAGCGATACCACAATCAGAACCGGCTGCAGATAAAAACAATTCAGCTTCTCTAAGGTTGTTCGTCATTATTGCAGACGATAAACCCTGAACGACACCGTTTTGGAGCGCTATTGCCTCATCAATAGTGTCGTATTTCATTATGTATAATATCGGAGCGAAAGTTTCGTGCTGTACGATCTCCATGTCATTAGTAACCTCAGCAATTGCGGGCTTAACGTAACAACCACCTTCATAGCCCGCACCATCAAGCACTCCGCCAGGAACCAGGACGGTCCCACCCTGCTCTTCCACGGCCACAAGGGCGTCTAGGTACTGCTGAACCGCTCCAGCATCAATAAGCGGACCTACGTGGTTGTTCTCGTCTAATGGGTCGCCTATACGCACCTGTGTGTATGCCTGCGTAAGTTGATTCTTCACCTTTTCGTAAACACTAGAGTGTACTATTACACGCCTAGTGCTCGTGCACCTTTGGCCACATGTTCCCACAGCACCGAATACCGTTGCCGGCACCACGACTTTAAGATCTGCATCTGGAGTAATAATGATAGCATTGTTTCCTCCTAACTCTAATAATGAACGACCTAATCTCGCCGCCACTTCTTGAGCCACGATTTTACCCATTCTAGTTGAACCGGTTGCGCTAATTAAAGGCACTCTTTTATCCTTACTCAGCATCTCCCCCACCTTGTAGTCACCATTAACGACACAAGACAAACCTTCTGGCACATCATTCGCTTCTGCGACCTCTGCCCAGATGTTTTGGCATGCGATAGAACAAAGCGGAGCCTTTTCAGACGGCTTCCACACACAAACATCACCACAAACCCATGCTAACGCAGTGTTCCAACACCACACGGCAACCGGGAAGTTAAACGCAGAGATAATACCTACAACTCCTAGTGAATGGTACTGCTCGTACATTCTATGGTTACGTCTCTCAGAGTGCATTGTAAGACCGTAAAGCATACGGCTTTGGCCTACAGCGAAATCACAGATATCTATCATCTCTTGCACCTCACCTAACCCCTCCTGGTAGCTTTTGCCCATCTCATAAGAGACTAATGCGCCTAAACTTTCTTTTTTCGCCCTTAGAGCGTCGCCGAACTGGCGAATAACCTCACCTCGCTCTGGAGCGCTCCACTTACCCCACTCGATAAATGCGGCTTTAGACGCGAGCATAACCTCCTCATAATCAGCGCTTGTGGCAGTAGTTACAGAGGCAATGATTTTTCCATCAGTTGGAGAAATAGATTTAATTACAGGACCTGAACCCAGTTTTCGACCACCGATCATAACTCCAGAATTGTTGTCTTTGATGCCTAAGTCGGCAAGAATATTTTGAATATCCATTAGTATAGATTGTTTTTTGCGGTTATTGCAGCGCAAAGATACAATTAGAACTCCCGTGGATATAAATAGACATCAAGAGCTTGTGCGACTTAACAAGAAAGAGCACGCGAAAGTTTTTAAACGCCTTAAAAAGTCCAAAGCGAAGAGTTTCGACAGAATAGTGCACGAGATCCACGACGACGTTTTTTCTTGTACAGACTGCCTTAAGTGCGCGAACTGTTGTAAAACGACATCCCCGCTGGTTACAGACAGAGACACAGACAGAATATCGAAACACTTGAAAATAAAATCCTCGAGCTTCGAGTCGAAGTATTTAATGAAAGATGATGAGGGTGACTTCGTTATGAATGCCACCCCATGCCCATTTCTAATGACGGACAACGCCTGCTCTATTTATAACGTTAGGCCTAAGGCGTGCCGGGAATTTCCTCACACGGACAGAGTAAAGCAAAAACAAATATTGCACCTCACGGAAAAGAACGTGATTGTCTGTCCTGCAGTGTATGAGATCGTTGAGAAGCTGAAGTCTAGCGCCCTAAATAAATAAGTAACACACTCACATCTGATGCGCTAACGCCGGAAATACTAGACGCTTCTCCAAGAGTCGCCGGCTTCTTTTCTGCGAGCTTTTGTTTTGCTTCAGCACTGAGCGAGGCAAGCTTAGAGAAATCAAGGTCGTCGGGAATCCTCAATCCTTCGAGCTTCGTCATTCTGTCTGCCATTACCTGCTCTTTTTCGATGTAACCCTCATACTTAACCTGTATTTCGACCTGCTCAATCACCTCTCTGGACTCATCTTTAAGAGACGATAATAAATCCAAGGATTCAATCATTTTTTTCAATCCCACATGAGGTCTTGTTAGAATCATCCCCGCCTTAGACTTTTGCTTTAAGGGGGCGCTATTTACCTCACTAAGTAGGAGGGAGGCACTCTCTGGAGTGATAGATGTTTTATCTAGTATTTTCCTAACAGCCTTCACCGCCGCCTGTTTGTCCTCGAGCGCCTTAAGTCTTTCGTTTGAAGCCAGGCCTATTTTATGCCCAAGTGGAGTTAAACGCTCGTCTGCGTTATCCTGTCTAAGCAGTATCCGGTATTCGGCACGCGAGGTAAACATCCTGTACGGCTCGTTAGTACCTTTAGTAACCAGATCGTCTATTAACACTCCGATATATGCGTCAGATCGACTTAGCACCACAGCCTCCTTGTTCCACGTGGAACGCGCGGCATTAATACCCGCCATTAACCCCTGACAAGCCGCCTCCTCATAGCCAGTAGTGCCATTTATCTGGCCAGCGAAGTACAATCCACTAACGGTTGTGGTTTCGAGGCTGTGCTTTAGTTGGGTAGGAGGGAAGAAGTCATACTCGACAGCATACCCAGGCCTGAACATTTTTGCAGCCTCGAATCCAGGTATTAACCTCATCGCCTTAAGCTGCACGTCCTCCGGTAAACTTGTGGAAAAGCCATTTACATAAATCTCAACTGTGTTTCGACCTTCGGGCTCGACAAACAACTGGTGTCGGCTTTTGTCGGCGAACCGATCAATTTTATCCTCAATGGATGGGCAGTACCTAGGACCGAGACCTCTAATTCGCCCATTAAACATTGGCGATCTATCGAAACCGGACTTCAAAGCCTCGTGCACCTGCTCGTTCGTGTATGCGATATGACAAGGGAGCTGGTCTACTAAGTCCTTACTGCTTTGTAGAAACGAAAACTTACTAGGGTTTACGTCTCCAGGCTGAAGCTCCATCTTGCTGAAGTCTAGGGTTCTTCCATCCACTCTAGGCGGTGTTCCTGTTTTCATTCTTCCGCTTTCAAAACCCAGGTCTACTAACTGCTCCGTAATGCCTGTGGATGCTCTTTCGCCAGCTCGCCCTCCTCCAAACTGCTTCTCACCGATATGTAGTAGTCCGTTTAAGAAAGTACCATTAGTTAATACAACCTTCTTTGATCTAATTTCTGAACCGATCATAGTTTTAACTCCTACACACTTACCGCCCTCAACGATAATCCCCTCAACACTATCCTGCCTCATATCTAAGCCCGGTGTCTGCTCAAGCGTCTCCCTCCACTTAGACGCGAATTCATTTCTGTCGTTTTGGGTTCGTGGGCTCCACATTGCGGGTCCCTTAGAGAGATTTAACATTCTGAACTGTATTGCGCTGTAATCACTAACAATACCGCTATATCCGCCCAGCGCATCTATTTCTCTAACGATCTGACCTTTTGCAACACCACCCATAGCAGGGTTGCAAGACATTTGTCCGATCACGCCCATATTCATGGTTATGAGTAAGGTTTTCGCACCCAGGTTCGCTGCCGCCGCCGCCGCCTCATTTCCGGCGTGTCCCGCACCCACAACTATTACATCGTATTCCATTTATTCAGTTATTTATTATCGTGTTCCACGTGGAACCGACCTAGCGCCGCGTCCTCTAACACCCTC
>Ga0209091_10001145_pt1 | contig 23895 bp, 22 predicted proteins | sample ArcticOcean_MG_C_6_FD_187438 | JGI IMG/M metagenome (GOLD analysis project Ga0209091, IMG submission 187438) | Marine microbial communities from western Arctic Ocean - ArcticOcean_MG_CB8_128 (SPAdes) (version 2) | ecosystem: Environmental > Aquatic > Marine > Oceanic | place: Arctic Ocean...
AGGACATTTAGTTGAATATATTCAGACTGACATTTGGGTTCGTTATCAAAAGATGTCAGGTAACGAAACTTATTATATCTGTGCAGATGACACACATGGAACACCCGTTATGCTAAAAGCAGAAGAAGAAAAAATTACACCTGATGAATTAGTTAAAAGAGTTCATCAAGAACATGATTTAGATTTTAAAGAATTTAATGTTAATTTTGATCATTTTTATTCAACAAATTCTATCGAAAATAAGGAGTTGTCTGAATCAATTTACAATACATTAAATGATAACGATAAAATTTTATCAAAAGACATCGATCAATTCTTTGATGAATCAAAACAAATGTTTTTGCCAGATAGATTCATTAAAGGGATATGCCCTAAATGTGAAGCTAAAGATCAATATGGTGATTCATGTGAAAAATGTGGGGCGACTTACAGCCCAACTGATCTAAAGAATGCATATTCAGTCCTTTCAGGAACAGAGCCTATAAGGAAAAAAACTCTTCATTATTTCTTCAAACTTTCAGAATGTACAGAATTTTTAAAGAAATGGATTAAAAATGACACCCTTCAACCTGAGGCTCAAAATAAGCTAAAAGAATGGTTCGATATGGGCCTTAAAGATTGGGATATATCTCGTGATGCTCCATATTTTGGATTTGAGATTCCAAATGCCCCTGGTAAGTACTTTTATGTATGGCTAGATGCACCAATTGGATATATGGCAAGTTTTAAGAAGTTTGCTCAAATGAACAATTTATCATTTGACGAATATTGGAAAAAGGGGAGTACAACAGAATTAATTCATTTCATTGGTAAGGATATTTTATATTTTCATGCTTTATTTTGGCCAGCTACATTAAATTATTCGGACCATAGAACACCTACGAAAATATTTACTCATGGCTTCTTAACAGTTAATGGGGAAAAGATGTCAAAGTCAAGAGGCACATTCATAACTGCAAGGAGTTATCTTGAGCACATAAAAGATCCAAATTTTTTAAGATATTACTATGCAACAAAGTTAAATTCTTCAATGGAAGATTTAGATTTAAACCTCGATGACTTTGTTGCTAAAAATAATAGTGATTTAATCGGAAAATTTATTAACATTCCTAGCAGAACTTCGGGTTTTGTGAGTAAATACTTCAATCACGAGCTCATGCAATTTACTTCAATAAAATCTAATGAGGCACTGACGTTATTAAAAAAAATTAAAGACGCTAGACAAACTATTGATTTATATTATGAAGATCGAGAATTTAGCAAATTAGTAAAATTTATTATGCAGCTTATTGAGGATTTAAACGAATATATCAGTAAAACTGAGCCTTGGAAGTTGGCAAAAAAGGAGGCACAATTAAAACCTGATTCATCATTACATGAAATTTGTTCGATATGCCTTAAGTCCTTTAGGTTACTTTCTATTTATTTAACACCAATTATTCCAGATCTTTGCGAAAAAATTGCATCTTTTTATGGTGAAGAAACTTTTGATAGTTTTAATTTAATTGAAGTCGATGTATTAAAAATTAAATCCTATAAGCATCTTTTAAAGAGAATTGAGCAAGATTCAATAGATTTAATGGTTAACTCTAATAAGGAAGGTTAAAAAAATTAATCTTATAACTGATTATATACTTTAAGCAGTACTTCGTGAGGATTTGGGTCGCCTGTAATGGGTCTACCAATAACTAAAATATCTGAACCAAAATTTACTGCATCAATAGGATTCGCTGCTCTCTTTTGGTCGTCATTATTTATACTTCCTAGCCTTATACCTGGTGTTATAAAAATAAAGTTACTTGGCACATATTTACGAATATTAGGTATATCTGGTGCAGCACAAACTATTCCATCAAGACCACTATCCGCAGCATTTATAGCCAGTCTTTTTATACAGTCATCAATGGAGCCATTAAATCCAACCTCTTTGATAAAATCATGACTATGGCTTGTAAGAAGAGTAACTCCAATTAATTTTATTTGTTGATTGGAAATAGCATTTTTAGCTGCTAACATCATTTCTTTGCCACCTAGTGTATGCACATTTATTATGTCTACATTTATTCTTGAAGCTGCTTCACATGCCTTCATAACGGTATTGGGAATATCGTGAAACTTCAAATCTAAAAATACTTTAAACCCTTCCTCTTTAACCCATTGAACAATTTCTGGACCACAGGAAGTAAATAGTTCTTTACCAATCTTTATGCCACAATGCTTGTTACTGAGCTGGCTTATTAATTTTTTAGCATTCTCAAGTGACTGTGTATCAATTGCTACAAAAATATCAGTTTTTTTTGTCATCTATCTAATTTTCTAAAGTGATATCAATTGGTTCTGATGGGAGTGACTCCCATGCGTTACAACCTGGACATTGCCAATGAAATTGCTTAGCTTTAAAGCCGCATTGATTGCAATTAAAAAATCTTCTCTCGCCAATTGAATTTTTAACTGTTTGCTGAATAAGCCCAATATCTTCAATTTCGTTTGATTTTTTTATAGTCAGTATTTGAAATAATTGATCAAGAGAAAGCAGACTTGGCCTTTGTATTAATTCATTTCTCGCTATCTCTTCAGCCCTTACAACGCCCTCATTCTTTAATACAAGCTCGTAAAGTGAGGTAAGAATTGTTTTCAGTTTATATAAGTCATAGTATCTTGAAAGAATAGATAGTGCTTCATTTATATTATTTTGAGCTTCGTAAACAGAAATAATTTTTTTTATGACTAACCCGAGATACTCTGGTTGTTGGTATTCAATTTTTTTCCAATATACGATAGCGTCATCATATTTCTTTTCTTCATAGGCGATGTCTCCAAGTAGGATATTAGCTCGTACACAATTTTTAGATTCCTCGAGTGATTTCTTAAGATATGTTTTTGCAAGTCCATATTTTTTGTTCATAAGGTTATTTGTCGCTAATTCACAAAAATAATGACTTATTGCAATTCTGAACGAGACTCCAGAGGTTTTCTCTAAATCAGATGCAGAATCTATCGCTTTATCCCAATCCCTTTCCCTTACGTATATTTCTCTTAGTAAATTTAAGGAGTATTTAAAATATTTTTCATTTTTAAGTTCTTTAAGTATAGATTCACTTCTTCCATAAAGACCGGCTTTGAAATAGTCTTGCGCTAATTCAGCTTTTATAGAGTCCTCTTGTTCGGTGGTAATTTCTCTTTTTTTTAAAAGGGCTATGTGAAGATTTATGGCTTTGTCATATTTACCTACTCGTCTTAAAACTGACCCAAGAGCAAAATGTATTTCTAGGGAATTATTTTTTAGTTTGACTGCTTTTTCAAGCTCAGTAATTGCATTCTCATTTTGATTGGAGTTTAAGTATGAAAGTGCTTTGAAAAGTGAGGCTGGTAAATCTGTGCTTTCCGAGATAATCTGTTTAATATCAACACGAGCAGAAACCCACCCTAAGATAAAGAATAAAGGTATAACTAATAACCACCAAAATTCAAATTCGATCATATTTTTTTAAAAAAAAACATATTCAAATTTACAAAAAAATAAATATGTTTTTTATAAATTATGCCTATTTATTTATCAACTTTTATTTTTAATTCTTTGCCAGGTTTGAAATGAGGTACAAATTTTTCAGGGACATTTACCTTCTCACCTGTTTTTGGATTTCTTCCTAGTCTAGCCGGTCTATGATTTAGGCTGAAACTTCCAAAACCTCTAATCTCAACCCTTCCACCTTTACTTAAAGCATTAACAAGTGAATCAATAATTGTTTTTACTGAAAGTTCTGCGTCTTTATGAACTAGCTGAGAGAACTTATCAGAAAGAAGCGTTATTAACTCGGACTTAGTCATTATTTTTTATCATCTAGTTTAGCTTTTAATAAAGCACCTAAATTGGTTGTTCCAGCATTTTCAGGTGCCTCAGCTTTTTTCTTTGTTTCTTTTTTTGGCTGTTCTTTGGTCTCTACTTTTTTATCTGCATTTGGATCATCTGTTAATTGCTTAACACCTAAAGAAATCCTTTCTTTTTCTACATCAATTGACAAGATCACTGACTCAACTTCATCACCTCTTGTATAATTTTTCAAAGCTGCTTCTTGATCAGACCAAGCAATATCAGAAAGATGTATTAAGCCATCAATATCTCCAGGCAGACCTATAAAGACACCAAAATCTGTAATTGATTTAATTTTTCCTTTAATTTTATCGTCTTTATTATTACTATTTGCAAAAATATCCCATGGGTTATCTTTGCATTGTTTCATGCCTAATGATAATCTTCTTCTGTCCTCATCAATCTCAAGTATCATCACTTCGACTTCATCACCCAATTGAACTGCCTTAGATGGATGGATATTCTTATTTGTCCAATCCATTTCAGAAACATGCACCAATCCTTCAATTCCTGTTTCAATTTCAATGAAAGCTCCGTAATCAGTAAGATTTGAAACCTTTCCAAAAACTTTTGTTTTGATTGGGCTTCTCCTTGATAGACCAACCCATGGATCTTCATCAAGTTGTTTTAACCCTAGCGAAACTCTATTTTTTTCTTTATCAAATTTTAATACTCTTGCATCAATTTCATCACCTATATTGAGTATCTCAGATGGATGCTTGATTCTTTTCCAAGCTAAGTCTGTTATGTGTAACAATCCATCTATTCCACCCAAGTCTACAAAAGCTCCATAATCTGTAATATTTTTTACGATACCTTTAACCACAGATCCTTCTTTAAGAGTTTCTATTAATGCCTCCAAGTCAACACCACTTTGACCTTCTAAAACTGCCTTCCTTGAAACAACAACATTATTTCTTTTTCTATCAATTTTAATGATTTTTAATTCACACTCTTTATTTTCAAAAGGTGTTGTATCTTTAATCGGTCGAATATCCACCAAGGAGCCAGGTAAGAAAGCCATAATGCCATTTACTGTAACTCTCAAACCTCCTTTAACTTTGCTACTAACATATCCAGTTACAATCCTTGATTCTTCCATTGCATCTTCTAGATCAAGCCAGGCTTGCATTTCTTTAGCTCTTGCCCTGGATAGAAGTGTTGATCCGTAACCATCTTCTAATTTCTCAATCGATACCTTTACATGATCACCAATATTTACTTCAATATCACCTTTATCGTCTAGAAATTCATCTGTTTTAATCAAGCTTTCTGATTTTAATCCCGCATTTACAATTACAAAGTCACTATCTATTGATATAACCTCCGCAGTGATTATTTCCCCTTGTCGCATTTCTTTAAGGGCCATACTTTCTTCGAATAAATCAGCGAAACTTTCAGATGGTTTTGTTGTTGTTTTTTCTAGAGTTGCCATTTTAAATTTGTCTACCTTCGTTTGATCCCATCTGGCGATGGGCTTGTTAAAAAAATCTAATAAATTTGGTGTCTATTAGATCACTTATTTTATTTAATCTACCTTACTTCTTATAATCTCCATTACCTTTTCAAAGGACTGGTCAATGCTTAAGTTATCTGTTTTAATTAAAAAAGCATCTTTTGCAGCCTTAAGAGGTGATACTTTTCTGTTTGTATCACTTTCATCTCTTAACTTTATTCTCTCAAATATGTCTCTTAGATTAACATTGTTTCCCTTTAATATCAACTGTTTATATCTTCTATTAACACGTTCTTCTATGCTTGCGGTAAGGAAAATTTTAACTTTAGCTTCAGGGAAAACTACCGTCCCCATGTCACGCCCATCAGCTACTAGCCCCGGTGATTTAAAGAAAGACTTTTGAAGCCCTAAAATTCTTTCTCTTATTAGCTTATTTCTTGCAAATTCAGAAGCGAATTTTCCTATTAATTCTGAACGAATTAAATCTGTAATATCTTCGCCACTGAGAAAAGTTTTTTCATCAGTAAATTGAATATTTAATCCATCAATTAATTCTAATATCTGAGTAATTTGATTTGTAATTAGATTTTTAGTCTTTGCTTTAAAAGCAATAATTCTATAGATAGCTCCTGAGTCGAGGTAGTGGAACTCTAGTTTTTGACTTACTAGCTTCGAAATAGTGCCCTTTCCTGAGCCAGCAGGTCCATCAATCGTAACTACAAAAGGTTTTATATGATTGCTAATCAATGACAGATTCTAAATCTTTGAAAAAATCAGGATAAGTTTTGTTAACACAATCTGGATCCTGAATAGTAATATTCATATTCCTTAGGCAAAAAAGGGAGAAGCACATTGCAATTCTATGATCATTATAGGTTTCTATAGAAACATTATCATTGAGATTTTTTTGTGGAAAAATTGTCATTGAATTCTGAGTTGTCGAAATCTTAACACCAATTTTGGTTAATTCATTATCCATCGCCAAAATTCTATCTGTTTCTTTCACTCTCCAGCTACCAATATTTTTCAGCTTTGTTGGTTTGTCTGCAAATACGGCCATTATAGCAAGTGTCATTGCGGCATCTGGTATTTCTAGACAGTCTATTTCAAGGCCTTTTAAGGTTTTAGCTTTTGACACTTGAATGGAATTAGATTTAAATTGAATTTTGGCGCCCATCTTGGAAATAATATCTAAGAATTTAAGATCGCCTTGAATGCTATCTTGATTGATGCCTTTTATTTCGATTGAACCTGCAAGGGCAGCAGCAGCAAAAAAGTAAGATGCTGATGACGCATCTCCTTCAACAAAAATTTCATTTGGATTTTTATATACGGAATTTTTTTTAAGAGAGAATGAGCGCCAATTATTATTAATATAAAAAACATTGAATTTTGTTAATAACTTTAAAGTGATATCAATATATGGTTTCGAAATCAAATCACCAATAACTTCAATAGTAAATTCATTATTTGAAATCGGACCTGCAATTAAAAGTGCTGTGAGATATTGACTTGATATATCTCCTTTAATTTGAACGGGTCCAGAGTGTTTTATTTGTCTATTCTTAATAGTAATAGGCGGGTAGCCATAAATTTTCTCATATTGAATATATAGCCCCATTTGCTCTAGTGCATCAACTAGGTCTTTAATAGGTCTCTCGTGCATTCGTTCAATACCCGATAAGTAGTAATTACCCTTCATCATTGCTAGAACGGCTGCAAGTGGCCTAAAAGTAGTTCCTGAATTACCTAAAAAAAGCTTAGTATTTTTATTAGGGAAATTATGATCAGCTCCTGTAACCTCGATGAAGGGTCTATCTTCACAGCCCTTTTTAATTAATACTCCAAGCTTAATCAATGCATTGATCATTTGATCGGTATCCTCTGATCTGAGAGGATCAATTACTTTAGTCACACCTTTTCCAAGAGCTGACATTAGAAGAACTCTATTAGTGATACTTTTTGAACCAGGTAACTTAATACAACCGCGAACTTGTTCTGAAGCTTTTAGTATTTTTTCTTTCATTACTAGTTTTTTTCAGACCAGTTTTTTCTAATCTTACTTGCTACATCAAAGTATTTTTCTAAAGCAACAGAATCTTCGTTTTTGATTAATACAGCTGTTTTATTGATTTCTTTAACGAATAAATCTAGATCGTTTAAAATTGCCACTTTATTTGCCAAAGAAATATCCTTCCAAACTTTTGGGGAGCTTCCTGCTATGCGAGAAAAATCTTTAAATCCACTGGCTGCAAATTCAAGAAGTGTATCCATATTACTTTTTCCAGCTATTAAATTTACCATGTTGTATGCAATAAGATGTGGAATATGACTTACTGTTGAAAAAATTTGATCATGCTCAAGGGGACACATTGTCTTAATAACTCCACCCAAGTCTTTCCAAAATTTCGAAGTAAGTTCAAGTTTATTTGAATCAGTTTCATCCTCAGGCGTTAATATAACGTCCCTATTTTTAAATAAGTTAATTTGTGCTGCAGAGGGACCATGCTGTTCTGAACCAGCAATTGGATGACAACCAACAAATTGTGAAAATTTTTCTTTAAGTTCCTCTTTAGCGAAACGCATAATATTAGATTTTGTACTACCTACATCAATCACAATTGTTCTTGAGGATAGCGATGGGGCGATTATCTTTAATATATTTTGAATTTGAGCAACAGGTGTCGCAATAACTATAAAATCTGCTTGTTTAATATCTTCATCGAGGTTTTCTGAAACTCTATTAATCATTCCATTTGATACAAAGCTAGATAAAGAGGTACCTCCCTCCCTTTGAACTCCAATCACTTGATTAAACATCTGTTTTTTTTGGCTTTCAAGTGCGATAGAACCTCCAATGAGACCAACACCAAAAATAAGCAAATTATTCATTATATTTTTTTAAGATTTTAACTAATTTATATAAATTGAAATTGTAACATGGGGCTATGTGATATTTTCTTGCCAATACCCTTTGATATAGAGCTCATAAGGCTTAAAGTTTGTTTTATATTTCATTTTGTTACACTCTCCAATCCAGTAACCTAAATACATATATTTTAGTTGTTGGGCTTTACACCAATTGATGAGCCAAATGATTGAGTAGGTTCCATAACTTACTTTTTCATCATCAGGGTCATAAAAAGTATAAACAGCTGAAATTCCATCACTCACAATATCAACTATCGAAACAATCTTTAATAAATCCCCATCCCAAAATTCAATTAACTTCGACTTAACATTGCTTTTAATTAGAAAGTCATTGTAATCATCTAAATTATTTTGATCATTGTTTATATAACTATGACGCTTATTTTGATATTTTAAGTAAAGATCAAAATGTTTTTGTTTAAAAGTAAGAGGAACCTCTTGAACTTTAAAATACTCATGCTTTTTATAGATTCTTTTTTGCGTTTTAGAAAATAAAAATTTTTGCACCGGAAGCCTTATAGGAATACAAGCTGTGCAACTTTTGCAGTTTGGCTTATATATATATTGCCCACTTCTTCTAAAACCTTTTTCAATTAAATCTTGAAAAATAGTTTGATTAATAAATTTATATGGAGTTACAACCAATGATTGGGCATCCATTTTATCAATATAACTACAATTATATTCTGTAGTTGTATAAAACTGAATTTTCTCAAAAGAAGGTTTATTATTAAAATCCATGATTAAAATTTTACTCGTCTTTCTTCATTGTTTATCTAAATTTTTTACTAATCTTTTTTACTAATCTTTTTTAAGATAGATTAAAGTAAAGGTATGAAAATAAAAACAATTATTTTATTAATTTTATTTTGGGCCTTTAATTTAGTTGCCAATGAAAACTCAATTTTTTGGGAGCTTGAGAGTCCTGAGGGAAAACAAATTTTTATTTTTGGCAGTATCCATGTGGATGATAATAGGGTAGTAGATTTTAGTAATATTGTTAATAAGGCAATGCAAAAATCGGATTTATTTGTCTCTGAGACAGATAGCGTGAGCAATCTAAAGGCCTTAGAGGGTTTAGGAGGTGAATATACTGACTATCTTAGTGAAGCAGATTTTCAAAAAATTAGTGAATTATCCGATTTTCATTCATTGGAGACAGATTTTGCAATAAAGTTAAAGCCATGGTTATTAGGTTTTATTTTCAGTTCGCCCAGACCAATGAATCCTTTTAGTCAGGACAACCTTTTGAAAGTTGCTGCGAGTAATTATGGTTTAGCTTCAAAAGGATTAGAAACAGTTGAAGAGCATTATACTATTTTAGATTCACTTTCATCAAAAGATCAATTTCAAATTTTAAAAAATGTTTTAATTTTAAGTGAGAAAGATAAAGAAAAAAATTATAAATTGATGATACAGACTTACCTTACATTTAATTTAAATAAAATACTTAATGTTGATGAACAAATTACCAAATCGATCGTCCCAAAAAAAACGTGGGCTTTAGTTAAAAATGAGCTAATTTACAAACGAAATAAACTTTTTTTTAAAAGACTTATAATTTTAGCAAAAAAAAATATTCTTTTTGTCGTGGTTGGAGCATCTCACCTTGCTGGCGATGATGGGCTTTTACAACAATTTTCTCAAGCAGGATTCAAAAAAAAATCTCTTGAACCATTTAAAAAATAAAACTAATGACGAATAAGATAATTGACTCAAAATATAATGCTTCATTTAAATACTTTAAAAAAATAGCGACTAAAAAAAGTTTTAGAAAAGAAAAAAATAAGACTATTTTAGTTGGACCACACATCATTAATTCTTTCATTGAAGCAAAAAAAGATATTGAATGTTTTATAAGAGATGAAAAAAAAGAATCGCTCGAAATTGAAGAAATAATTAAATCAAACCCTGATATAGAAACCTATGCTTTAAAGCATGGGTTATTTCTTGAGCTTTCGGATTTAAAGTCTTCTAATGGTTTAATTGCTCTAATTAAAATTCCTGTAGAAACTGACTTAGAAATAAAAAAAGGCTTGAATCTATTTGTTGATGGCATTCAAGACCCCGGTAATTTAGGCAGCATCCTTAGGACTGCAGAAGCTGCTGGAATTGGATCTGTATTTTTATCTAAGAGTTCAGCGGAGCTTTGGTCACCAAAAACACTTAGGGGGAGCCAGGGGGCTCAAGTTAACTTAAAGTGTTATGAAAACCAAGATTTATTGAGTTTATGTGATCAGGTTAGTATTCCAATATATTCATTAAGTATTTGTGGCAATTCACTTTATGATATCGATATCCCTAAGGATTTAATTCTTATTTTAGGTAGCGAAGGAGGAGGTATAAACGATGAAATATTTTCAAAATCGACCAAATCTATTTCTATACCAATGCAGGGATATGTCGAGTCATTGAATGTAGGGGCTGCTGCAAGTATATTTATTTATGAATACTTTAGGAGATATCAATTGAATCTAAGGGGCTAATTTTTTCTATTGCCCAGTTTGTGATTGCGTGTTCTATTATTTCTTCAAGATTCATTTGCGATACATTTTTAGAGATAGGTTGATTTAGAAAATTTAAAACTCTTACCCAAATATCTTTCTGATTGTTTTTTATTAAAATTTTATAATCATCACTTTTGCTTATCTTTTTTTTATTAATGGTTGCGATGGGTATATGTGAAAATTTTGGAATATCGAAATCTAACAAATTTTGCAAATAAACTTGTCGAAGAGTTGAGGAGAGAAGATCGGCTCCTCTAACAACATTTGTTATTTTATCTAACTTATTATCAACACAAACTGAAAATTGATATGAAAATTGCCCATCATTTCTTTTGATTACGAAGTCACCTATCTCTTTTGTTAAATTTTGACTAAGTTTACCTTGAATTTGATCTTCAACAACTATTGGAATTGTATTAACTTCCAATCGAGTTGCACAAGAATCATGATTTTTGAGGTATTTAAATTTGCAAAACCCAGGGTAAACATAGCCATCTTCACCAAGTTTCGCATAATCACTAAGATATTTTCTTGTGCAGTTACATCTATAAGTTTGATTCATTTCTGATAGTTTTTCAAAATAAAATTCATACTCTTCAAGGCGATGGCTTTGATAAGATTCAGTTAAATCCCAAAAAAGATTTAAGCTCTCTAATGACTTCAAGATTGATTGAATAGAATCATTTTTTACTCTTTGCTTATCTATATCGTCTATTTTAAGTAACCATCGTCCTTCAACCTTTTTAGCGTCTAAGTAACTAGCAATGGCTGTAACTAATGATCCAAAATGTAAGTCACCCGATGGGGTTGGTGCGAAACGGCCAATATACATTATAAATTGCTCGGGTATGGCGGAACATACCAATGGATAAGTTTATTACCTAAAAGTGTGAGCTGGCAGTTTAATCTATCGTTGGTAGTGCTGCTTAAATTAAAATAATAAACTCTTTTAATTGAAGGCCAATTCGATGAAGAGCGAACTATGCTCATTCTATTGCAATGAACAGTGTCATCAAGCAATTGAAGACTTAAGTTGTTAGCAAGCCTTTTGCCCTCATATACTGCTAATTCTCTTTTAGAGGTAATGTCATACCAAAGCCAAGTAAAAGTAATAATGATAAACAAAATAATAAATTCAGATATGGATAGCATTCGAGCTTCTTTTATAATTAAATATGTTTACATTTGCACCAAATTAATGCAAATAATTAGAATTTAATAAAGTTTTAAGTCTAATAAATATCATTTTATAGAAAATTATAATTTCCTATATTAAAATTTTAAAAATTTTATTAATTACAAGATATTAAATAAGTTAAATATGGATAATTTGGTTAGTCAAGGTGATGTTTTATTTGTTCTGCTAGGGGCAATAATGGTCCTCGCAATGCATGCAGGATTTGCATTTTTAGAAGTTGGAACAGTAAGAGAGAAAAATCAGGTCAATGCGCTAGCAAAAATAATGGCAGATTTTTCTATATCTACGATTGCATATTTCTTTATTGGATATAGCCTGGCTTACGGTATAGATTTTTATGCTGCAGCTAATGTGCTAGCTGAAAAAAGTGCATATGAACTTGTTAAATTCTTTTTTTTATTAACATTTGCAGCTGCAATTCCTGCAATTGTTTCGGGAGGAATTGCTGAGAGAGCTACATTCAAACCTCAACTTATCGCCTCATTTATTTTAGTAGGTTTTTTGTATCCATTTTTTGAGGGAATTATTTGGAATGGTAATTTTGGGTTTCAAGATTTTTTAAATCAGACATTTGGCGCTCCTTTTAATGATTTTGCTGGATCAGTTGTGGTTCATGCAATGGGAGGGTGGATTGCTTTAGCTGCCGTTTTAATTTTAGGTCCTAGACTTGGTCGATATACAAAAGATGGAAGGCTAAATGCATTCCCACCATCCAATATCCCCTTTCTTGCTTTAGGTTCATGGATACTCACCGTTGGATGGTTCGGTTTTAATGTGATGTCTGCTCAATCACTTGAAGGTATCTCAGGTCTTGTGGCAGTGAACTCATTGATGGCTATGGTGGGAGGTACTTTGGCTTCATTGGTTATTGGTAAAAATGATCCTGGGTTCCTTTACAATGGACCTCTTGCAGGTTTAGTTGCTGTTTGCGCAGGCTCTAACTTATTTCATCCACTTGGCGCATTAATTGTCGGCTTGGTAGCAGGAGCCTTATTTGTTTGGAGCTTTTCACTTACACAAAATAAATGGAAAATTGATGATGTTTTAGGAGTATGGCCACTGCATGGTATTTGTGGGGCTTGGGGTGGAATTGCTGCAGGTATTTTTGGTTTAGAATTACTAGGCGGTCTTGGCGGTGTTGCTTTCATGTCGCAATTAGTTGGAACTATTGCGGGTGTTTTTGTTGCACTTGTAGGCGGTTATATCGTTTACTCAATCATCCATAAAATGTTTAATTTTAGACTGACACAAGAAGAAGAATTTAATGGTGCGGATATATCAATCCATAAGATCAATTCAATTTCTTCTGAATAAATATTGAAAGATTAAAACTATTTTTTTTTCTGCATGCTAGACTTTTATTATGCAGAATATACACCTTATTATTCCAGCTGCAGGAGAAAGCTCTCGGATGGGATCCACCATCCCAAAACAATTCTCAAATTTTCAAGGAAAAACGATTCTTGAATTTGTTGAATCAATATTTTCAAAGCTTGCAGCAATAAAAACTATAACAATTGCGCTCAATAAAAATCAGAAATATATTGAAAGTCTAAACTGTCAATTTTCAAAAAAAACAACACTAATCGACTGTGGAGGTTCTAATCGATCAGAAACTATTTTAAATGCACTTAGGATTATAGGTGAGGGTATTCAAAAAAAAGATTGGATTATGATTCATGATGCAGCCAGGGTTGGTATCACCGAATCACTTGTAAATAATTTTATTCGAGAGATTGTTGATGATAAAGTTGGGGGTGTTTTAGCTATCCCAGCGGTTGATACCGTTAAAAGAGTTGATAAAAAACAACAAATAATTCGCACAGAAAAAAGAGATGAAATTTGGTTAGCTCAAACACCTCAAATGTTTAGATTTGACATTCTTAAGAGAGCATATATGTCATTTAAAGGCAATCCAACTGATGAATCTGAGGCAATAGAAGCCCTTGGGTTATCCCCAAAGGTTGTCAAAGGAAATTTAGTAAATTTTAAGATCACTTATCCTGAAGATTTAATGAGGGTTGAAAAGCTTATTAAAGGATCTAATCATGATTAGGGTAGGACAAGGTTATGATGCACATCAGCTAGTTCCGAAGAGAAAATTAATTCTTGGGGGAGTTTTAATTGATTTTCACCTAGGCCTAAAAGGACATTCTGATGCAGATGTGTTAATTCACGCTATCATGGATGCAATTCTTGGAGCAAGTGGCATGGGGGATATTGGGCAGCACTTTCCTGATTCAGATCTTACTTTTAAAAATGCAAAATCTCGTGATTTATTGACAGAGGTTATTGGGTTAGTCGAGTCAAAAAAATTTAAGATTATAAATATTGATGCAACCATTATTTGTCAATTACCAAAATTATCTGAATTCATTCCTAAAATGATTGAAAATATTGCAGTTGATTGTAAATGTAAAAATTCACAAATCAATATTAAAGCCACAACAACAGAAATGATGGGGTTTATTGGTAGGTCTGAAGGAATCGCTGCTCAATGTTCGTGCTTAGTTGAATCATTTTAATTAGCCTTAATATTCCTTAAGCAAGACCAGTACGGCCCCACTACCGCCATCATGCCTAGGAGCCTCTACATAGGCGATTACCTCTTCTTTTTGTATCAACCAATTTTTAACTTTGTTGCGCAAAACAGGCTCCTTATTATATGAACGCAAGCCTTTACCATGAATAATTTTTATACATCTTACCTTCTTTTTCTTACAGTCACTGATGAAATTGACGATGTATGACTTTGCTTCCTCTGAAACTAAACCGTGAAGGTCAATAGATTTTTGTGTAATCCAGTAGCCTTTTTTAAGTTTATTTAGAATGTCTGGCGAATGACCTTTTTTTAAGTATCTTAGCTCCTCACCCGATTCATTTTCTGTTGAAATAAAATCATCACTTAAGGAGTCAAGTAAAGCTTTTTTTTCATCTTCTATAAATTTTTTTGCAATTGGCTTTGGTTTTTTGATGGTTTTTTGGATCTTAGGCGACTTAATTTTTAAGGGCTTTACCCCCTTAACTGCATCCCTAAATATATCCTCTTCGTCAGTCATTCTTTGAAAGAAACCTCTCCGCATCAAGAGCAGCCATACAGCCAGTACCAGCGCTGGTTATAGCTTGTCTATAAACGTGGTCCTGAACATCTCCTGCGGCAAAAATACCAGGTATGCTAGTTTGTGTGAAGTTTCCATCCCTCCCATATTCTGTAACTATGTAACCATTTTCCATATTTAGTTGTTTTTTAAATAAGTCAGTATTAGGTTTATGGCCTATGGCAATAAAAACACCTAATAAATTTATTTCTTTAATTTTATTTGAATTAACGTCTTTGATTTTAATTCCGGTAACTCCACTATCATCACCAATCACTTCATCAAGAGTTTTATGGAGCTCAAGAATTATTTTCCCTTCCTTAACTTTTTCATAAACCTTATCAACAAGAATTGCCTCTGCTCTAAACTTGTCCCGACGATGAATCAACGTGACCTTACTCGCAATATTTGATAAATAGAGAGCCTCTTCAACGGCTGTATTTCCTCCACCTACAACAGCCACTTCTTTTCCTTTATAAAAGAAACCATCACAGGTTGCACAAGCTGAAACACCTTTTCCAAGAAATTTATTTTCACTTTCAAGACCAAGATACATAGCTGAAGCACCTGTAGAAATGATAAGAGAGTCGCATGTATATTCAGATTCGTCCCCTATCAGGTGAAAAGGTTTTTTTTCTTTGGAGGGCTTAAGAAGATCAGCTGTATGGATCTGATCAAAAATAATATCTGTATTAAAGCGAAGAGCGTGCTTTTCAAATCGGCTCATCAGATCAGGACCAAGAACACCGTCAGCATCAGCAGGCCAATTATCAACATCAGTTGTTGTCATTAACTGACCACCTTGCTCAACACCCGTAATAAGTGTCGGTTTTAAATTTGCTCTAGCAGCATAAATCGCCGCGCTATATCCTGCTGGACCTGATCCAAGTATTATAAGGTGGGAATGTTTTGACATAAAAATTTTACTCAATGTGATTTAAATTATCATAATTTTAGATGAGCAATCAATATGAATCAAACATTAACTGAATACAATTTATTATTTATTTTGCTATCAGTGCAATTCGTAAACATACTGATATAATTTTAATAAACAAAACATCAAAAAAAATTAAAAATTGTTATTTACTAAAAAATCAAAAGCTGCCAATAAAAAAATTATTGAATCTCAGGCCTCTACAAGAAAATTAGCTAATAGGATTATGAGGGAGGCTTCTTGGCTTACGCTACTTTTTATTGGGGTATATATTACTCTTGCACTTGGCAGCTTCTCAGTAAATGACCCTGCATGGACACATAGTGGTGGCAATCAAGTTATTCAAAATTTAGCAGGATTTGTGGGAGCTTATTTTTCAGATCTAATGTTATCAATCTTTGGTTTATCTGCATGGTGGCTAGTGTTTTTAAGTATTTATAGCATTTTTTTAATTTATCCAAGAATCGAAGATGAGAGCTACAACAAGAAACATCTTTTAATTGTTCATTACCTTGGATTTTTATTATTAATATTTTCATCTTCGGCATTTGAAGCTGGCTACATACTCAAAATAAATGCGAGCTTTCCAACAGAGCAGGGCGGCATGCTAGGGCATATAGCTAATCAATTTATAGTACAAACCTTTGGTTATGAGGGAGGTTTAATCTTCTTGTTATTCTCATTCGCTATTGGATTCAGTTTGTTTACTGGGTGGTCTTGGATTGTTATCTCTGAGTCTTTAGGTAACTTCATTTTTAACGTTATAAAATTTTTAAAAAATTTATACATAGACTGGCAAGATAGAAGAGAAGGTAAAAAACTTGAAAAAGAAAGGTTTGTCGTTGTTGAAAAGGAAAGAAAGAAGCTGGTTAATAGAGAGCCTGTGACTATTCTTGATAATCAAAAAAATGTTGAAGAAAGCAAGCGGGTAATTAAAGAAAAACAAAAGAATTTATTCGGCGATAGTGATCAGGGCTTGCCCCCAATTCATCTTTTAGATGAACCATCAAAAAAAACAAACCCTCAGAGTGCTGAAACGATTGAATTTATTTCTCGGCTTATTGAAAAAAAATTACTTGATTTTGGAATCGAAGCAAAAGTTATCACTGCTCAACCTGGGCCCGTCATAACTAGATATGAACTTGAACCTGCGGCAGGCGTAAAAGGTAGTCAAGTGATAAATTTATCAAAAGACCTAGCCAGAGCATTGTCAGTTTCAAGCATAAGAGTTGTTGAGACTATTCCTGGTAAAACATACATGGGGCTTGAAATACCAAATCCAAATAGACAGATAGTGTTCCTATCTGAATTAATGAATTCTAAAATATTTGCAGACACACCAAGCTTACTTACTGTAGCTCTTGGTAAAGATATTGCGGGTAACCCAGCAGTTGCTGATATATCAAAAATGCCTCATTTATTAATTGCTGGAACAACAGGTGCTGGTAAATCGGTCGCAATTAATGCCCTTGTTTTGAGTTTGTTGTATAAAGCAACATCCACCCAAGTAAAGATGATTTTAATTGATCCAAAAATGTTAGAGCTTTCTGTTTACGATAATATTCCACATTTGTTGTCGCCCGTAATAACAGATATGAGTCAAGCGAGCCATGCTTTAAATTGGGCTGTTGCTGAGATGGACAAGCGGTATAAGCTTATGTCGGCTTTTGGCGTAAGGAACCTTGCTGGCTTTAATCAAAAATTGAAAGAGGCTGCAACAAAAGATAATCCACTAACTAATCCGTTTAGTCTTAATCCTGAAGAACCAGAGGTGCTTGAGGAGCTTCCTTTAATAGTTATCGTCATTGATGAATTAGCAGATTTGATGATGGTGATGGGTAAAAAAATAGAGGAATTAATTGCAAGGCTTGCACAAAAAGCAAGAGCCTCAGGAATACATCTAGTTCTAGCAACGCAACGACCCTCAGTTGATGTAATCACGGGGTTAATTAAAGCAAATATTCCTTCAAGAATCGCATTTCAAGTATCAAGCAAGGTTGATTCGAGAACCATACTCGATCAAATGGGTGCTGAAACATTACTTGGTAAAGGCGATATGCTTTATATGCCACCAGGAACGAGTTATCCCGACCGCATTCACGGAGCATTTGTTTCTGATCAAGAAGTCCATAAGGTCGTTGATTTCCTTAAATCAAAAGGGGCTCCTCAATACCTAGATGAGGTTTTAAACCCAACCGAGGTTGAAGGTGCATCTAATGCAGGTGAGCCTGCAGGAGAAAAAGACCCACTATATGACGAGGCAGTTCAAATTGTGATTCAATCAAGGAAGGCCTCTATTTCCTATGTGCAAAGAAATCTGAGGATTGGCTATAATCGTGCAGCAAGGATTATTGAAGATATGGAGAAAGCTGGGTTGGTTACCCCCATGCAAAGCAATGGCAATAGAGAAATAATTTCATCAAATACAAATGATTAAATTTATAATCTTATTCTCTCTCTCACTGAACGCTTTTGCAGAGAATAATAAATTAGAAAAAATCCTAGTTAAGCTAAATTCATTTAATGCAGACTTTGTTCAAATTGTAAAAGACTCAAATAATCAAATAATTGATGAGTCCGTCGGCAGAGTTATGTTTAAGAAGCCAAATTATTTTCGATGGGAGTATAAGTCACCCTCAAAAAATGAAATTATCAGTGATGGTGAGTTTCTATATTTATATGACCCAGACTTAAAGCAGGTGATTGTAAGTAAGCTTGATAAGCAAATAGGTATGAGTCCGGCGATGCTTCTAGTATCAGATAATGTCCATGAATTTTTTAATACAAAATTAATTTCAAATTCAAGTAATAAAACAAAGTATGAAGCAACGCCAAAAGATTTAGAGAGAGCTTTCTTTAAGCAGATTATTTTTAACTTTAACCTAGATCGATTAAAAGAAATAAAAGTTATAGATAATTTTGATAATGAAACGACAATTCAATTTTTTAAGATAATTCAAAATCAAGATATTAATGAAGGTAAATTCCTATTTAATTACCCTGATGATATTGATGTCATAAACAATTAGATGACTTCTGAAATCTCAATACCACTTGCTGAAAAATTAAGACCAAAAGTTCTTGATGAAATTGTCGGCCAAAGTGAAATTTTTTCTAAAGGAAAATCACTAAGAGTTGCAATTGAGTCTGGAAATTTACCTTCAATTATTTTATGGGGGCCACCAGGGGTGGGTAAGACAAGCATTGCAAAAGTTATATCGAATACGATAGATGCTCATTTTATTTCTATTTCAGCAGTTTTATCTGGAGTCAAAGAAATCAGAGATTCAATTAGTAAAGCTGAATTTATGAGGGACCAGCAAAATAAAAAAACAATCCTATTTGTTGATGAGGTTCATAGATTCAATAAAAGCCAACAGGATGCATTTTTACCTCATATTGAATCAGGGTTGATTGTATTCATAGGCGCCACAACAGAAAATCCATCTTTTGAAGTTAATTCAGCATTACTAAGTCGCTGTCAGGTTTACTCATTAAAAGCATTAACAATTGAAGAACTAGGTAAAATTCTTGAAAGAGTTATGGGTGAATTTAATGATTTAATTATTACGGATAATGCAAAAAAAATAATTTTTGAATTTTCTGATGGAGATGGACGTAAGCTTATTAATTTGTTGGAAATAGTTTGTCTAAGAGCTTTTACGGAAAAAAAATTAGAGATTGGCTCTGATGATATTAAAAAAACTATGTCTGAAAAATCAAGGCGTTTTGATAAAGGAGGGGAGCAATTTTATGACCAAATCTCTGCTTTACATAAATCAGTCAGAGGTTCAAATCCTGATGCTGCACTTTACTGGCTTTTAAGGATGCTCGATGGAGGAGTTGATCCATTGTATTTAGCAAGGCGCATTATAAGGATTGCTATTGAGGATATAGGTATAGCTGATCCAAGGGCTCAAACAATAGCATTAGAGGCCTATCAAATCTATGAAAGGTTAGGTTTTCCTGAGGCAGAACTAGCCTTAAGTAACGCCGTTATTTATCTTTCAATGGCACCAAAGAGCAATAGCGCTTACCAGGCATTTAATACAGCTAAGTCTTTTATTGAAAACCAAGGTCACTTTGATGTACCGATGCATCTGAGAAATGCACCTACAAAATTAATGGATAATATGGGTTATGGAAAAAACTACCGTTATGCTCATAATGAAAATCATGCCTATGCCGCTGGCGAAAAATATTTTCCTGATGAGATAGAACCTGTAGAATTTTATAAACCAACAGATCGTGGATTAGAAAAAAAAATTAGTGAAAAAAAAGAGTTTTTGAAGCAGTTAGATCAACATTACAACAAAAATAAAACGGAATAATTATTTATGATAGATATTAATTTACTTAGAAATAATATTGATGAGGTTGAATCTAGATTAAATTCGAGAGGTTTTAAGATTGATAAGAAAAGTTTTATTGGCTTTGAGAATGAACGAAAAAATTTGCAAATCAGGGTTCAAGAGCTCCAAGAGTCAAGAAATGATCTCTCTAAAAAAATAGGCATAGAAAAATCAAAGGGAAATGATGTTTCTGAGTATATGAAGTCAGTAGGTCAAACAAACGATTTACTTAAAGAGCAAAACAGCGCCTTGGAGGTGTTACAAAATAAAATACAAGAATTCTTGCTCGATATACCAAATTTACCCCACAAATCAGTTCCAATTGGACTAAGCGAAAATGAAAACGAAGTATTAAGGGAAGAAGGAGAAAAAAAAGAATTTTCTTTTAAGGTAAAAGACCATGTAGATTTAGGCGAAAGATTAGGCTTAGATTTTGATTTAGGTGTAAAGTTATCTGGAGCTAGATTTACTACCATTCGATCTAGCCTTGCAATCCTGCATAGAGCGCTTGGTCAATTTATGCTTGATATACAAACTCAGGAGCATAGTTATGAAGAATGTTATACGCCTTACTTAGTTAACTTCGAGTCACTTAAAGGTACGGGACAGCTGCCAAAGTTTGAAGAAGATTTATTCATCACAAAAAAAGGGGGCAGTGAAGACAAGTTATATCTAATCCCAACGGGTGAAGTCCCCCTAACCAATTTTGTAAGGGATAGCATAGTTGATCTAACAGAATTACCCATAAAACTTACGGCTTTGACTCCCTGTTTTAGATCCGAAGCTGGTTCTTATGGCAAAGATACGCGAGGGATGATCAGGCAGCATCAGTTTGATAAGGTTGAGCTGGTTCAAATATGTCACCCTAACGAAAGCTATGATGTACTTGATGAAATGCTTAGTCATGCAGAACTTATTCTAAAAAAATTAGACCTCCCTTATAGAGTGATGAGTTTATGTACAGGAGATATGGGTTTTGGAGCCGCCAAAACTTTTGATATTGAAGTTTGGATGCCATCTCAGGGTTGCTTCAGAGAGATATCATCTATTTCTAATTGTGAGGATTTTCAGGCAAGAAGGTTAAAAGCAAGATTTAAAGACTGTGATAAGAAAAATAAACTGTTACATACATTGAATGGTTCAGGTATTGCTGTAGGAAGAGCTATGGTCGCAATTATTGAAAACTATCAATTAGAAAATGGTGATATTGAGGTGCCCGAGGCATTGGTTTCTTATATGAATGGCGTCGATGTCATTCAAGGTAAAAATTAAACTACATTGATATTTTTTTAACTTGTCCATTATTGGAAACAATGGCCAATGAAGCTAAGTTTAAAAATAAACCATGCTCAAAAACGCCGGGAGTATTAGCTATTTCATTCGCGAGAGCATCTAAATCTGAATAATTAAATTCACAATCAAGCACAAAGTTACCATATGATGAAATAGCAAACGCATTTTTCTCCATATTTTCCCTAACAATGCATTTTTTTGCTATTTTCTCAATTAAATTTTTTGTAATTTTCCATGCAATTGGCGTTATTTCGATAGGAATAAAGTAATTTTGACCGATTTTAGACACAACTTTAGAATTATCACCTATTACAATAAATTTTTTACTTATTTGAGCTAAGAGCTTTTCGCGAATAAGATCGAAACCACGACCTTTAAGAATTTCTAAATTTTGAGTTATTTCATCAGCACCATCAACATAGAGATCAATCGAAGTCACTTGATCAATAGATACATATTTTAAACCAGCATCATTTGCTTTTTTTTGACTGATAACTGAGCTTGCTACGACTGATATATTTAATGATTCTTTACTGATTTTTTCCGCAAGCGCTTTAATAAAAATATCTGCCGTAGAGCCGGTCCCAAGCCCAATAATTGAATTGTCCTCAATATAATCAAGCGCGGCATATGCTACTAATTCTTTATCATTCATGAAAATCCATTTCAATTTAATTATTCACGATTATAATACCTCCTTGATTAAAGATAGCAATTAATGACAACGCCGCAAAAGAAAGACCTTTTTAAAAAAGGTTTCATTTTTGAATCTAATACCTCTCATAGCATCGAGATTGGTAGGATCTTCTACACTCATCTAAAAGATAAAAATAAGTCACTTAATATATTCACCGCCAATGTGTTTGATGCCATTTTGCTTAAAGAAGAGATGGCTTGGTTTTATCCTGAGTTGAGAATTAATCATTTGCCTGATTGGGAAACACTGCCATACGATCAAATTTCACCTCATCCAGAACTTACCTCAGAAAGGTTACTTGCACTTTATCAAATGTCACAAAATGAGTTCGACATAAACTTATTACCAATCACAACTGCTTTACATTTCCTTCCACCTAAATCTTACGTAGAAAAATTTAGCTTTGACTTTAAAGTCAAACAAGAAGTTGATATTGAAGGATTCAAAACTAGATTAATTAAAAATGGCTACTTAAACGTTGACAAGGTTCTAAGTCCTGGGGAGTTTGCAATTCGTGGCAGTATCATCGATATTTATCCAATGGGCTCAATTGTTCCATACAGAATTGATTTTTTTGGAAATGAAATTGATTCGATAAGGACGTTTGATGTTGATACACAACGCGGCTTATATCCAACAAAAAAAATAAAACTATTACCAGCAAGAGAGTTTCCTATTGACTCTGATGGAGTCAGTAAATTTAGGGAGAATTATAGGGAAAAATTTGATGGAGACTTATCTAAGTCAAAGCCATACAAAAGCATAAGCAAAGGAACGCCATTTGCTGGTGTTGAGTGGTATTTACCCCTTTTTTTTGAGAGCACCAATACAATTTTTAATTATATTAACCCGCACGATATAACACTTCAGTTAGGAGATGTTTATAAAGCTGCCACAGATTATCAAGCAGAAGCTCAGAGTCGATTCCGTCTTTATGCCTATGATTCAGAAAGACCTATTTTGGAAACAAAAGATTTACTATTGCCAACCGATCAATTTTTCAAAGAAATTAATCAATTTGAACAAATACAAAAATCAAAATTTACCGCTCCCATTCAATTTGATGTTGCCATTGAGAGAGAGGATTCACCACCTTTAAGAAAATTAAAAGAATTTATAGGTAACGATAAAAGAAAGGTTTTGATTTGTACAGATGGCTTAGGTCGACGAGAATCAATTTCGGAATTATTGAAACAGTCAGGCCAAAATTTTAAGGCAATTGAAACCTGGCACGATTTTGCTTTATCGGATAAGCAGGTATGTTTAATTTCAAGCCCTCTTCATAAAGGTTTTTTTCATGATGAATTTATAGTAATCACTGAGAATGAAATTTTTCCTAATTTTGTTAAACAAATTAAGAAAAAAAATAGAAATAAAAGCTTTAATGAGGATGGGATTGTTAAAGACCTCACAGAGCTCAATATAGGCGATCCTGTGGTTCATGAACTTCATGGAGTGGGACGATATAAAGGCTTGGTTGATTTAGATTATGGTGATGGCATAACTGAGTTTTTGGTCTTGCACTACGAAAGAGATGATAAGCTTTATGTTCCCG
>Ga0209091_10001146_pt1 | contig 23890 bp, 16 predicted proteins | sample ArcticOcean_MG_C_6_FD_187438 | JGI IMG/M metagenome (GOLD analysis project Ga0209091, IMG submission 187438) | Marine microbial communities from western Arctic Ocean - ArcticOcean_MG_CB8_128 (SPAdes) (version 2) | ecosystem: Environmental > Aquatic > Marine > Oceanic | place: Arctic Ocean...
ACATATCTCCAGATTCCTGTGAACATTCAGTTGAGATTTGAGCTTCTAAGGCTCCATTACCGCCTTGTGTTGTAATACTCTGATAACTCCAGTTAAATTCATCACCAGTTGAGACGGTTGGTGATGATGCGTTCCAATATCTGGAACCGCTAGACCAAGTTGCATCTGTGGTGTCAAATCCTCCATTGGGTAAGTAATTCATATTCCAATTGCCGTCATTACTACCCCATGATGCATATCCGATTACATTGGTGAGATTTGTAATAAATTCGGTTTCTTCATCAAAGTACACAGGGAGGTTCATTGTCCCGTTTAGTGTACTGTTTGCAACATACAGATCGTCGTTCCAAAACTTGTAACCTGAATCATTCCTATTTGTTGCCAAATCTAGAATATGGGTACCTCTTGAGCCATACGAATTATTCGCCTTTTCAATCAATTCCAAAGCGGTATCAACCGTATATCCGGTTAATCTTGTGACAAGGAAAAACCCATATTCATTACGAGTGAACTCCTTCATTTCTTTACCGGCCAATGGCCCATAACCGTGATTGCCCCACCAATCAGAATCAATATCCGCATCATAGCTACCTCCAGTTAACGAGATTTCTTGGTCGAATGATGCCTTATTGTTACCACCGTTTATTCTCAATGGAATTCCTTTGGAGGTAACAAGATAATTGATGTCGCTACCATTGTAATTAGCGAGCATTTCTCTAAATGGTTCTAGGAAATAGGTGTTGAATTGGTCCCGATTTATTGTCTCACCTGTTGGGTTTGATGAGTTGTCAAAAATGAATATCCGATCGGCTGAAATGTTTCTTGCAGTAATAAATGCCCATCCAATGGTCCGACTCGCTTCAGATTGGTTGTTAATCAATACTGCAACGTCGCTGTAATCGATAGCTGTTGATAGATTGAAGCCCCCTGGTACCGCTACTGAACGCAGAGGTGTTTCATTCCAAATATCACTCGCCACACTGAATCCTTCGAAAAGAGATTCGGAAATTGTATTTTCTTCAATTGCGGGATTCGGAAGTGGGACACTCCCTAGCATGAAAAGCGCGACCAAAATCAACGCTCTTCTAGAGGGTGCCATAACCTGCTCCGCGAGATTATCACACAAAGTCACTTCTATGGAATGTATTAGTCAAATTACCACTTTTCATATCCTTTTCGTCAATGTGTATATGAAGGTCGGCCCCCCCTTCTCAATGCATGGCGGAATTGTATATGGCGCGAACTTGTCGCTGGGGAGTTCTTCGTGTGATTGGAGGCGACCTCCATTTGCAAGAGGCTGATGCAGTAATTACACCGGCAAATAATCGCCTTTCAGGACGAGAGGGTATCGATGCCCTGATTCACAATGCTGCTGGTGAAGAATTACGAGGATTTTGCCGTGGAATAAGTGTCGAGCAAAGAAAACTGAATCTACCTCCTTGCCCAGTGACAACCAATATTATCTCCAAACCTTACAATTTAGGGAAACAATTCAAAAAAATCATCCATGTTGTAAGTCCTGATTGTCGCAGGCCCAATCAAGATGAGTCACGTAGAGCATTACTACCTGAAACATACAACAAACTATTTGTTACTCTCAAGGAATTAAAGAAAGTTAAGACCATTGCTGCGCCTCCATTATCTATGGGTATATTCGCATATCCCCATCGTGAAGGTGCAAGGTTAACCCTAGAATGCCTTCTTGGATTCTTGGACGGCGAGGAAGACCCTGGAATCACGGAATACAACTTGATTGTCAAAGAAAGGAATTTTATCAATAACATGAGAACTGTTTATCGTGAATCTGAAGATCAATTTCCCGGTACAGATATCACAATGGTTTGAGGTGTAAATAATGGTCGATCTGCCAAATTTGGTGGCTTCGGCTATTGAGAATGAGCGTTCTGGGTTTTCTACTGCCATTTTACTCTCAAATAACTCCCGCACAGTGCGTAAAGTTAGAGAAGTACTGCCCCCAAAACTACGACTAATTACTCTAACATCCTCCGCAAAGGTGTCTGAAAATCTCAAAGAATCAGGAATTGATGTTGTAATTTTAGAAGAGTCATTATCCGCCCAAGGACTTTCTGTATTGAATAATCTGCATGACATTATTCTACAGGGTTTAGGTGAAGGGCGGTTCAAGTCAAATGACAAAATCCTTGCAATCCTTGGTGAACCGATGTATGGAGTTATTGTAATTGAAGCAAATAATTTGACATCTAATCGACTTGCGATAGTAGCTCAAGAACATGATATCGATATTGAAATTCTAGCTAGACTGATGGAATTAGCACGCCATATTGGCAGCAGGGGTCGTGAAGGCCATGCTGTAGGAGCATTGTTTGCAATCGGATCGGTACCAAAATTAAGGCGATATTCAACTGCGTTAGTATTGAATCCATTCAAAGGACATTCCGATTCTAAGAGGGGGCTTTCTGATTCAAAGAATCATGAAACCTTAGCCGAATTCGCTTGGTTAGATGGTGCGATTTTATTTAATGCAAAAGGAATTGCAAGCGATGCTGGACGGTATGTTCAGGTTCCATCCGGCATTACCCCCAAACCAGGAGAAGGCGGAAGACATCTTGCCGCTCGATCTATCAGTCACTTAGCAGATGCTGTGTCGATATGTGTTTCTTCGAGCGGTGTGATTACTTTGTATTCCAAAGGTAAAGAGAGATACCGTGTCAGGCTCTCCTGATGGCTTCATCCATTGTTATATCGCCACAAGCAACCATTCTTGCTAACGCGGTTGAAATAGTCAAATCGCCTGTACTTTGAATTCTAGATTGGCGTTGAATTTCTCTCAAATCACCATCTGTAGGTTCGATTTCTCTTATTTCGAAAACTCTATCTCCACCCTGTAACGCAATACGAGTTGCCGCTTGAATATGGGCTTTGGAGCGAGACCCCGAACTCGTACTATGTTCACTTACTTGTCTAGTTTCGATTCCACTCAGTAACAATTGATTGATAATCCGGTCTCTAATCAATGGAGTGCCATCTCCTATTTTTACGCACATTCTTTGATGTGAGACTGCAGAGGATAGCCCGATGATGTGTTCTGTAAGCGCTTCAATGCTCCCTAATTGAGCACTTCCTACAACCATGCCATCAGCAAGCCATGCAAGTCCTGGCCGTGGCCCGGGGTCGATTCCAAACACCAACTGTATAACCGCTTCAAAACCACGTGATGCCTGGATTGCCCTCTCTACTGCAATCTCAAGGTTTTCTTCCATAGCAGGAATCTCCCCTTCCATGACTTCTTCGGGTGAAGTAAGTAGAACTCCATCCCACTTGTCATCAGGATTAAGCATGACAAAATTACATTCTCGCCGTTTTAATTCTCGCATCAAATGGAAGGAAAGGCGGAAATCCGTAGTCCTAACTGCTATTCGGCGCACATACCCTCCAGGACCGAATCACGCTTCAACATGACGCGTAAACATAGATATCATCAAAAGCATTTGACAAGTATTCCTTATTGTGTCAAGCCAATATGAGAGAGAACTTCGAGCAGTCCTTGCAGGTATTCCAAAAGGGGTCGATGCTGTAACAAGGTCTTGTGACCCCGTTACAAAGGCTAAGGCTATGCAAGTTATTGAAAGACCATTTTTGGTAGTCAGGGCTGCTGGTTCGGGAATGGAAGGTAGTGGTGATTTATTGGCACTTCGCGGAGATATTTGCTTCCCTATTGAAGTAAAATCATCAAAAAAACCCAAACTATACCTCTCAGGGCGCACATGGGATCAATACCAATCAATGATTTACGAAGGCAAGAGATGTGAGTTGATGCCCTTATACGCTTACAGATTAAAAAGTGTACGAGGCGATTCTTGGCGGATATTTCGTGTAGATGTTGGTCGACTAAGTGGGAGATTAGGAATACTAACTAGGAGAATACCCGAACTTCCACTTACTCGTAATGGTAAGCCATTCCTAGATTGGGAACAAGGTATGCCTCTGCACCAATTTATCTCATTGGTCTGTAGAAAGTCCACCACCTCCACTCTTGAATCATTAGATAATCGAATAAAAAATATCGACCTTAGTAAAGAAGAAAGTAATGATGAATCTTCACAAATGCGAATCACAGATATGGTGCCCCGATAAGGAACACCATTACCAATAACAACAGTATAGAAGACAATGATGATGCCTTGCGAGTCACATGCTCAACCCATAACGGATGCAGTTTATACAATCCAGTTTTCTTACCAACATTTCGAATACCAGACATAATTCCATGAACCATGTCCTTGAACAAATGACCGCCATCGAACGGAATCATTGGGAATAAATTAGTAAATCCAAGAAGGATATTTACCCAAATCAACCAAAATAGCAGATTAACAAGGAATAAAAGTCCGCTAAGGCCTATCAGTGAAGATAACCACCCATCACCCGCATCAAGCATGTCCTCCTGTGCAGGGTGAATGGCAACACCTTGATTTTCGAATGGTGTAATTAGAATATTCAATGTGTCACTTGGCACACTTATTGCGTAGCCAATTGCACTTGTTTCAAAATCAGGATGAGTCCAACCTGCTAGGCGGTCAACTCCAGCCGTACCACCTGCAAGAGATTGAACGCCAAGGAATGCATCACCTTCTTCAATACCCATAGATTCTAACGACTCGACATTCCAACCGAGATCGATATAATATGCATACTTGTCAGTAAGATTTACTTCAATAGTCTCTTGACTTCCATTGTTATATCGTATGATTTCCATTGGTACGGTTTGACCCGCGGTAAGGCCGTCCATCACGTTTACAAAGTCTTGAGTATCATCAATTTCCGAACCATTGATTGCAATAATCACATCCCATGGTTCTAATCCTGCTTCTGCAGCACCGGATTCAACGATAACTTTGCTGGAATGGACTCCGGAATCTGCCGATTCAAATTGACCTGCAACTTGTCCTAAAATAATCATTAAAATCAATGCCGCAAAAATGTTGGTCGCTGGCCCTGCGGCAAACATTCTCTGTCTTTCCCGGCGGGGTGAATTGCTAATCTCTGAATATTCAGGTTCTGCAAATGCCCCCATTGGAAGCGGTCCAAGCATTAGTAATCCAAAGTTACGCACACGCATACCATGCGCTCTCGCTTGAATTCCATGTCCAAATTCATGTATTACTAAACAAATAACGAATGCCAAAACACCCCACCCCAGTGGAATTATAGGGCTTATTCCAGGGATAGCCACTAATTCTGAAAGGGGACGTGGCTCCGCTTGATTACCCATGATAATCATTGAAATAATTGCAAGAATAATGATTATTGAAACGATGAACATTGCGCCCCAGCATACCCAAAGTGACACTTCACCATAAGCGCGCCAGAATCTTCGGGGCTTTGAGATATATTCCAATGTCTTCTTGCCTTTAGAAGTGCGTAGCATCAGCACCATACCAAAGAAGATACGAGATGCATTCCATTCGTCTAGCTTCCCACTTCTCTCCCAGTATTTGAGGAGAAAGTACCACGCTATAACCACTATGAGGAAGAGTTTCCAATCCGCCTCGATGGCGAGAAAGCCGCTTCCCATACCCTGCCGAATAATCGATTACACTTCAATCCCCTGTCGAGTGGTTCTTGAAGGGGGGCCGCTTGGCATTACTATGGACGCAACCGAACGCGAAGTCCGAGTGTGGATTGAGCAGGCGTTTGGTGAGGATGCGGTTAACCTCTCAATTTGGATAGAAGAAGAGGAAATGGTCCAAGTTTTATTTCGTCTCCCAGATAAAGTTGTTATCTCTGATTTGTCTTGGGAAGATGACGTCATCGTAGAAGAATCATCGCTAATTATCAATCTTTCAAATTGGCAACCGGGCTCGATTCAAACTCGTCGAATGCCTGACGGATTGGTACGATTTAGACATCGTTCTAATGAGATAATGTTGGCGGCTCAGGTTCGTTCAGCAGAATGGGCTGGCTCTCTGTTAGAAGAGTGGTTAATGGATATGCAAGGTAAAGCAAACAAGCCACGTGGAAGACAACGTCGTATTTCGGATTTGAAGAGAAGACGTGATATGGTTGCACGTATGCTAAACCAAGCTGATTTAAATTCGATTAAAGATGAAATTACTACAGCAGAAAATCGGCTTGCTAGCGCTGATGACCGCTTATCTGGTCGGCGAGCATAATTATTCTTCTTCATAGGATTTGAAGTCAAACTTAATATCCGCAGTTTTTTGAGCAATTGCACTTTCACGCTCTGCTTCAATAACTTCAGGGGAATTGCGCAAGACTTTGTTGATTAGTGGCTCTATCAACATTGGAGTGGCCAGAATTGCACCAATGAATAGAATTAGGAATATGAAGGACGACCCTGGAACTTGACTTACACCAGGGGAATCACCCCCGCTGACCATTAATTTGACAGTTCCTAACCATGGGATTTCTGCACCGGATATGCCGATGACCCAATCCCTTTGCACCGGCTTAATCGCGCCACTATGCAACGAATTCAGCCCTCGGGCGAATTCAAAAACCCCTTGGTCATCATTACAATCATTGTTATCTCCAAGAGTGATATATCCTGGATTGGACGGAGTGAAACTTTCAACACTAAACCATTCTGAGCCATGCTGTGCTGCTACTCCGCCACAAGCATACTTCCCTGTCTTATTGCCATCGAAGACTAAGTTGATAGACTCAACATCTACTTGATTTGAACCTGGAACTGTCCACGAAGTAATGCATTCATCTTGCCATAGAGTAACATCTTCAGAGCACCCCCCTTCTTCATTAGTAGGTGTTGATTGTCCAATATCTACCTTGAATAAAGCACGATGAATAATTGGAGTACTATCGCTTTCTCCATTTCGTTCATAGATAATTACATCACCTTCCATGCCTAATGACTCGTAACCAAAATGTTGTGAGTCGGGGTCTGTTGCTTCTGCAAAGGTGATAATGATGTTACGATCTGGTGAGTGAACTAGAACTAGATCTCCTGCATCTATTGTTCCAACTTCTCCACTAGAATCATGCTGCATTGAATTTGACTCCACCACAACCAATGGTGGCATTGAGCCGGTATGAGCCCACATTGCAAGGACGAGAAGCGCTATCATTCCTGCCGCGAGAACAATCTCTCGGACAAGTGTACTTATCGGATCGGAATCTCCCATCTTTGCTACCCAGTAGTCAACGCTTCTTCAATCCCTTCTCTTGAAGGAAGGAAGTCCATGCTTCTTGATGGCCGCCACCAAGGATGCGGGCGGCTTCGTCTCCATTCGCTTTTAACTTGCGAAGTTCGGAGGTGGAACTCGTCCCCATAATAGCATGTAGAGATTTTGCACGCGCATTTAGATTCAAGAATGCTGGCGCTGATATTGCAAGGCCGATTATTCCAATTACGATTAATGCAATTGAAGTTCCAGTATATTCTTGGAACTGTTCATTATCTTGAAGGAACATCAACTGCGTTGCAGACATTACAGTAAGTAATGAAGATGCAAAGGTTCCTGTTCCTGAAATTCTAAGTTGATTTCCGTGTTGATTGTTCCACCAGCCCATAGGTCTCACCTGCTTAGCGAACAGCGCCCTCATTATTGCTATTTTGCTATTTTGATTGAAATGACGACACAGAGAACCGTTCAAATGTAATGAACCCGCGTGGGCCAAAGGCCCACAGTGGGTAAAGGTGGTATTAAGATGCAAAAGTCTATTTTTTTAACTACGATATTCATGTTGTCTGTACTGTCGCCAGTCGCTTTAGCAGATGTTACTGAAACACAATTTCAAGGTGGTTCAACATCCTATACGCATACATTCTCCGGTACTGGAAGTGGCTTTGCAGGAAACCTCACATTCCCATATGGAGCAGAGGTGATTTCAGCATCGTTTGATGTCACTGGACAACCCTCTTCAACAACATGGGGTAATTTGTCTACAAATGCTGATTTCGGGGGAGTTGGAAGTGCTACATGGAAAGGTATCCCTCCTGGCTTTGGATATGGAAGCAGAAGTAACCTTGAAGTTGGAAATGACCAAGTGGAATTACTTGGAAATCCGACAATTGCAGTCAATGGGATGGACCTTTCAGCAGATGCTACCTCAACAGAAACTATCAACAACACTGGTGGCTTTGCCGCAAATGGAGATCAAGGGTTCATCGGAGGCACTAGCCAGTTAACATCTGTATCTTTATTGAATTCGAACTCAAATTACAGAGGATTTGTTGTCGTACATGATGATGAATATCATTCTGCGACATTCACTGGGAGTTCTATCTACTCCACTCCTGTCATCAAAAGATACAGTATGACTAATGGCAGTTACTTGGGTACATCGAGTATTAGCTCTGGTACTTGTTCTAATGCTCAACCTATGTACTCTACATATGATGCAACAAGTGATGGCAATGGTAATGCTTGGACCGTTTCTTACAGTTACCGTATGTTAGTAGAATGGTCAATATCTTCTTCAGGGTCTTGGACTTGTCAAAATACGTATGCCTACTCTGGAAACTACTACCCAGTGGGCGTAGATATTGACGAAGATTCTGGCCGTATGTTCCTTCTAATGTACGAAGCAGTTTCTCCAAATTATAACAGATACCTATACGAGATTAATCCATCAAACCCAGCATCGATTAATGGAAGTTGGATCCTCGGTTCAGAGGAACAGTTGGGAGACGTAAATACACAAGCAAGTGGGCTTATTGTTAATCTTCCAAAAATAGTTACCAATGAATATTACAGTTCACGTGGTTATCACAACTACTTCACAATGAATGGGTTATTTGTCGAGAGAATGGGCAAAGTCCAACTCAATGGCGGCGGTCACTATGGAATGGATCAACTTGGCGACAACACATTCGGTTTCCAATGCCATTACAGTTCATCCTGCCCTACTAATCAACTAAACAGTATTCAACGTGAAGGCACTGGTGTAATTTATGATTACAGAACACCTGATTCCACATCATCAATTGTAACTAGCAAAACTACGGCTCTAACAAAGCAGGTTACTGATATCACAGTTTCCTCACTAGTTGGATTTATTCCAAGCAACACCAGCATCGAGTTGCAAGTTTCGAATGACGGTGGAACTACATGGCAAAATGGAATCTTCGATCAGAAATTGACATTCAGTACAGCCGGTTCAAGTATTATTTGGAAGGCATACCTCAATGGTACATCGAGTGAAACACCAGTTCTCGACTTCGTTTCTTTGACCTATTCTACCTCTTACCAAACCAGCGGATATTTCCAGGTACGTTCTAATTATTACTCTGGAAATGCGCCGGTAGCAGTCACTGCTTGGTGGAATGCTACAACACCTGCGGGCTCTAGTTTTCAATTAGAATTACAAGACCAAACACAGAAGATATTCCAGTATAGTGGAGACTCAAAAACTGTTTCGTTTGCAGGTGGTAGCGGATATATCTACATCTATGCCCGATTTACTTCATCTGGATCTACAACTCCAACGCTTGATGACTTGAACATCGCTCTACATTCTGACGCTCCAGAACAGGTTGGGATTGATGTAGGAGGGGAGGGAATTAATGAATGGACAAGCCCAGGTGTTCTTCTTGGAACCACAACTCAAGGTGGAGTTAAATTTATCAAAGCCTTCAACGATATCATACCTGACATCGGATCTGGAACGGTTGTAATTCCTGTCGATATAAGTTCTCAAACTTCCGGTATTGTTATTTTGGAAAGATTCAGTGTGACATATTCAATCAATACTGTAAATCTAGACATAAATATTCCAGAAGGTGAAATACTCCACGAAAGAATTTCTCCATACGAAGTTGTTACCAGACATATTGTTGGAGATGGGACAAACAACTACATTCAATCTGCAACTCTTTCATTCATGGCAACTCCTGCATCTAGTGCACCTACACTCGAATGGCAAGAGGGAGACATATTCCCCTCTCCTAATGACCCAGACGATTGGATTGAAATCGATTCGTCGTCTTGGTCAAGCCTGAACAATGGAATTTTGGAAATACACTGGCTATTCCACGTGACTTCTAATTTCCCAGATCAAAATAATGTCCGCTTCACAACTAATTGTCTTGACACATCTGGAACAAATGGATTTCAACCTGCTGCTCTTTCCAGCATTGCTGGCCTCAAAGCGAACAATTCATTTGGATTAGGATGGCTTAACATTAGAGATAATGATGGGGAAATGACCTCCAATGACGTTGAAGATGGAAGCTGGGTCGCTGCTGGAGAAACCCTACACTTCCAAGGCGCAATGTGGTTTGCTGATTCCACTGATGCACCAAAGGATAGTGCATTCGATATCCGAATTGCTCAAAATGGATTCGTTCATGCTGATTGGAGAGATACTTCCAACGTCAATGGTTCATTCTTCATCTCAATAGTGATGCCAGAAATAAATGTTGAAAGTGGGCTTTCATATGAGATTCAAACATACAATGAAAGAGATTCCACCAAAGTCCTTGCTTCAAATTCGAACTGGTTTAGGACATACAAGGTAGATGCTACGGCTCCTGAAGCGCTTGATACGTATCCATTGAATGATGCATACGAAGCTGCTGATGATACGCAAAAGGTTAGTATCAAGGTCGCAGATGCAGTTGGAGACCCTACACAACTAACTCTTTATTACTGGGTTGAAGCAGACCATGACCTAAATCGTAATGGTGAAGCTGATTCCAGTGAATATGCAACGACCGTTGTAGTTAACGAAAGTGAAGCCGATGTGAAGACCTTCTCCACTACAATAGACCATTCACGTAATCCTAACATGGGACGTGTCTCATATTATTGGGATGGAGGTGACAGAGCAGGTAATCCTCTCCATCACACTACAATAGTTGATGATGAATCGTATTCATGGGAATCCGGACCTGGTTTCGATACAGATGATGCTACATTCAGAAGTAGGAAGGATTCCAGTGCAATTTTCACCGGATTAGAATGGGTTGGGCATAATGATGGGGCGCCTGTATTTGCAGGTACTGAACAAACAATCTCTCTTGGATTGGTTGATGCCAACACCGCTATTGACTTTGAGTACATTGATTTGGTCTTTGATTTTGAGGGACCTGACAGTGAAGTAGATCGACAAAGAATCTCCTACTATGGAATCGGTGACACCTTCGCAAGTAACTCTGATTTCATCAATCTTGCAACCAGTTCAAGTATGATTCAGACTACAAATGATTCTGGAATGCCTTGGATTCTAATCGATTATCAATTCACAATTAGTTGGGATTGGCCTGACGAAGATATTTCTGACCTCTCTTTGGAATACAAAGAGAGGGGGTCTGAATTCCCAACTCGCCATATTATCGCTGAACATACATTCGTAGTCGAGAATGATTTGGTCCTAGATGCATCTTCATTCTTGGTCGAAGATATCAGTGAGCCTAGAACTGGAGTTGTTGCTGATGGCAGTAGGGTTCGAAACGATGACAGGCTAGAATTCACAGGTAAAGTTGTATACGAAGGAAGCAATGTCCCTGCACCAAATAATGCAGCGATTGTAATCGAAGTATATGATGGTGAGAGTATTTGGTCAGATGGTTCATTAGAGGATGATGGAGGCTATTCAGTTGAAGTGCCTCTTTCACATGCTGAGACTCTACAATCGTCTCCAACTCGTACCTGTCTGATCTCTATCGGTGGAATTCCTGGAAAGGGCGAAGATATGACTGGACAAACAGTTTCCACAACTTTGAGAGTTGTTGTCGATGATACTGCTCCTCGTGTAGTAAGTAGAACAATGCCTCTGAATACTGTCGATATTTCGGCTAATACGGACCTAACAAAGGTGCAGGTTGAGTTCCATGGAACTGAAGATGCCGATATGACTGGTTCAGAACAAGTTGTTCATTGGGTAATGCGTGATGCAAGTCGAACTCTAACAATGGGTGCTGGCCACTCGGTACTAGGAATGCAACAGGAAGGTCAGAGTGTTATCTGGACTGGAACTGTTGACCTAACCGACGGTGGAATAATCACACTACGTGAAGGCGATTGGGTAGGGTTCTACCTAACAGGATATGACTCCGCTGGAAATGAATTCCCAGTCGTTTCTAATTCAGAAGCAAGTCCTATTGCAGAAATTGCAGCAGATGATACTGACTTTGAGCGCCAATGGGTACGCTTAGGGGCGAAGGGGCCTCAATTGAAGATTGATTCCATTTCACTCTCTGATGACCACGTAGCACCAGGTCAAAAAATCGAAATCACAACTGGTATTCGGAATGTGGGTGGGGAAACAAATTCTCAATTCTCGGTATCCTTCTATGCCGGTGATTCAATTGTGCCGTTTGATACAGTGACGCTTAACAAGATAGGTGCTGACGAATTAATTCCAATCACCGCTACATGGAGTGCAAAGGAAGGAGTCGATAGAATCCGAGTTGTTGTTGACCCAGATAATGTGATTGTTGAAGTCAATGATGATGATAATTCAGCAGAACACAAGGTTGAGGTTGTCTATGTATCCTACATGGGTTGGTTTGATTCTATTCGTGAACAACCTCTCATCTGGTTATTCGCAATCCTATCTGTAATCGTCTTGATGGGAATTGGAATCACAGCCAATCGTACGGCTATTACTCATAATGAAGGCTCTCTGTATGATGAAGAATGGGAAGATGAGGGTGATGAGGATGGCGATGGTGATGATGAAGATGATGATTATGATGAGGACTACTGATAGTTCTTTCAATCGTTGACCTCTTGAACCAGTGACTTCGCCCAATCGATATGGCCGAAGGTGTCTTCTCCAAACTCGAAGAGAGTCTGCAGAAGGCTCTCGAGGAGAGAAAGTGGACTCCAACACCCGTTCAGCATGTCACTCAAGACGAAATTGCTGCAGGCCATGATCGGCTGGTTGTGGCGCCGACTGGCTCAGGAAAAACGATGGCTGCTATCCTTCCATTACTTGACCGCTGTCTGCGTCAAGAATGGACTGGAATGTCAATTCTCTACATTACCCCGCTTCGCGCGCTAAATCGTGATGTCGACAGGCGACTCGAAGAGATTACCTCCGCAGTAGGGCTGAGTTTAGGATTAAGGCATGGCGACACCCCACAATCTGAAAGAAACAGGCATGTCCGAAAACCTCCTAATGTGATGATTACAACGCCTGAAACTTTCCAATTGATGTTTACCGGCTCTAAATTACGTGAATTATTACGCACAGTAAAGGCCGTTGTTATTGATGAAATTCATGAAATTGCTGATGGAGAAAGAGGATGGCAATTGTCTGTAGGGTTATCTCGATTAGAGGCATTCAAAGGATCTAAAATTCAACGTATTGGACTATCGGCAACTATCGGTAACCCCAAACAAGTCGCAAAATGGCTTTCCGATGATGCCGAACCGATTGTTGCTATTACACCTCGTTCAACGGAGTTGTCGGTCGATGCCATCGTTCAAATCCCTGAAGACGAAATTGGTTCGCTTGAATTGGCCATTTCAGCAAGAGCACACGCAACATTGAGAGGGTTAGCCGAGATAATCTCAAAAAAACACCCTTGCTTGATTTTCGTAAATTCAAGAAATAGTGCTGAAACTGTATCTCAAAGACTGCAAGCAATAGCACCCGATTTAGCAATAGGGGTGCATCATGGCTCCCTAGCTAAAGAAACAAGAGCACAAATGGAAGATGATTTGCGTGAAGGGAAAATTCAGGGGCTAGTATGTACATCTAGTCTTGAATTAGGAATTGATGTTGGAAGCGTGAATCATATTGTCCAGATTCGTTCACCTCGCTCGGTTGACAGAATGCTTCAGAGAGTAGGAAGGGCTGACCACAGACTAGGTGGAATTGGTAGTGGCAATTTACTTGGTTGGGAAAGCGATGATTTAATCGAAGCCGCGGTAATTGCTCGTAAAGCAATTGCTGGCGAGATTGAACCTGTTGAATGGAGGGACAAACCACTCTCGGTTGCTGCAAATCAAATTGTTATGATGGTTCATAGTCATGGAGCTCTACCAATTGATTCGATTACAGAGGCGATGTCTGGGGCGATACAATTTGAGAACTGGAGAAGGGAGGATACCATCGCTATAGGTAACGTTCTAGCCGATGGATGGGTCATCCGTTGTGTAGAAAATCCAAAGGATGTTCCTTGGTATAGATGGCCTCATGATGTCTGGCAAGAATTGATTCGGACTTCAAAGAAGTCACTACCGGAGCAGCCCAAACTTGCATATGATGAAAAACCAAGTGATGACCTCGCTAAACTTTCATTCGATGCACCTGCAATATTTGCTAAAGGTTGGATTAGTCGCTCCGGAAGAACCCGCCAATGGGTCACCAACCATCTTTCAATGATTCCCGATAAGCAATCCTATCGTGTTAGAGATGCGGTTACTCGTAAGAGTCTAGGTAATGTTGACGAGGCATTCGTACTTTCACTAAATGATGGTGGCGAAGAACAAGATGGTCGGCAAAGAAGATTCGTCATGGCCGGAAGGACATGGATTGTAATCGATGCCGACCCCGAGAAAAGTGAATTGTTGGTTGCTCCTGTATCAGACCAAGGTCATGCACCTCAGTGGGTAGGAGAACTTCCTCCAACACCGGCTGTTATTGCACGTGAATCTGGTAGACTGCGCAGATTATTTGCAATAGATTTAGGATTAATGCAAGATGAGGAAGTCACTCAAATTGATCCTGCGGAACTACTCAGTGGTTATTCAAAATTGGAAGATTATCCCATAAATGGTGAAGCGAAAGGAATTCTTGCTGACATGGTAAGTACCCATTTCAATTCTGCAAATATGATTCCGAGTGAACGCCTGATTACGATTGAAAACAGAGATGAAGCTCTTATCATCAATTCCTGTCAAGGGAACCGAATCAATGAGGCAATAGGACATTATTTACTCGCTATGGCAAGTACACGCTCAGGCAAATGGGGTCGCCTAGTTGTTGAGCCGTGTAGAATATCGCTTCAGGTAGGCGGGGTTAGGCCTGCTGAATTGATCGAGTGGTTATCCGATACTCCCCCCGAAGCCCTCGAGGGAGTTCTATCTGTAACATTACCAAATTCTAGAGAAGTAAGATGGAGGTTTGCCCAAGTTGCAAAGGTATTCGGAATATTACGCCATGGGGTGGACCCTCGAAAAATCAACCTTCAAGCATTATTGAAAAAGTACCGTGGCACTCCGGTTATGGAGGAAGTTCTCAGTAAATTGTTCCACGAAAGAATGGACATACCAGGAGCGATGGATGTCCTACGTGCAATTCAATCGGGACTAATTGGATTGGAGGTCACCGCTACTGGCCCACTTGGAATATCAAGTAGGTCCGAGAAGGATTTACTGCTACCAAATTTCGATAATAAGCAGGTTAGGGCTAGGCTAGAAGGACGACTGATGAATGAAAGAGCGGTTTTGTGCTGCTTGAGGTGTAGTTCAACAAAGCGATTTAGAGTTGCAAGATACCCCGAGATTAGTGATGTTAAAAAGTGCCTAAAGTGCGGTGGGCAAATGCTTGCATGTATGCGCGAAGGTCTTGAGAAACAGTTGGTTACCTGGGTAAATTCTGATGATGCAAAAGAACGAGAACGTATGATGAAGAATGCCCAAGCCGTTGCAAACCGAGGAATGGATGCAATTCTGGCTTTGATGGGTAGAGGGGTTGGAGAAGCAACTTGTCAGCGATTGATGCGTAAAGTGGAGAGAGGGGATATTGAAGGCTTACTGGAAGCAATTCATCTCGCTGAAATTGAATATGCCCGTACCAGAAGGTTTTGGGGCTAATCGCTTTCCAATTCGAGTTGGTTTACTCGCTTTGCTGCTTCGACGACGTCGCCTTCTTCCCACCAATCGACCGCGATAAATGTAGGTCTCTTACCGTGGACATCAATGCATTCAAGTGACCTATCAACCATGAAATCAACATTGTTAGCCTCCCCTGCTCTTGTTGGGTCAGATAATCCAGCTTGATTCTTTAGCCAATTATTCATATGGAATACAACTTGATTGGAATCTCCTCGTAAAGTCTCGCAGTCCATTGATGAAGTGTCTTCATCAGCATAATTTGTAGTCCAACTATGAGTTAGAAAATCATGAAAATAGGGATGGGCTGAATCACCAGATTGCTCCCAAAAAACAACCAACCGCTTATCCATATTTATCAATTCGATAAGTGTGGGCCATTCAGCATTCATATCGTGAATATACATCTGCTCAGATAGTCCAACATCATCAAACAATTCTTTGAGATGGTCTACCTCAACGTGATTTTCAATTAACAGAGTAACTACATCCCTATCTTCATTATCCATTTCAGATTCTAACCCGCTAAGCCAATTCAATGGGTCGACCATACCGTATGTACATGGACTAAACCCTCTATCTGAATCACCGTGACAAAACCGAACTGCGGAGGATGTTTGATCGGCTGTAGTCAGATAATGAGTATCCAGCATAAACGCCCTCATTCCGGCATTCCATTGAGCCTGAAATCCAGTTCTATGATTGCTAGCAGGGTAGTATATATTGTCTTCATGAGTAGAAAATGAGTTATGAGTTTCAGGGAATGTCACTTGGTCATATGTCCTGTGACATAGGATAACTAAGCCATTGCAAGGTATTGTTTCGAGGTACTGGCAAGTGCCATCGTCTTCGGTTGCATTGGTATCGTGATTTTCAGCATCCGAATCCGTACATCCCAAAACCGGCTCTGGTTCAGGCTCATCATATTGGCAAGAACCGTCATCCTCGTCGGCATTTTCATCGTAATTATTAGCCTCGGAATCGGTACAGCCTTGTATCGATTCAATTTCATTATCAACTGTCTCTTCAGAATCGGAATCTTCGGTATATTCATCGAAATATGAACAGCCAGGAAGTAGTAGCAAGCCGACAAGTGCCAGAACGGGTATGGCTCGCATAAACATTTACGAGTGAAACTTAAACTTGAAAACACCGGTCTAAATTGGCATTTATGGTATGATAGGGATATTTTTTCATTCAATTGAACGTACCAATACCTTTGCTTCTTCAAGCATACCGTTGGAGATTTTAAAATCTTCAATCCAGCGTTCAGGTATTTCTTCTTCTGAGGAATATACCACTTCTCTAATTCCGGCTTGGATCAAAGACCTAGCACAACGAGAGCATGGAGGCCATGTCACATATGCTGTACTACCTTTGAGTGAAATTCCAATACGTGCAGCGTGCATAATTGCATTTTCTTCAGCATGACATATCAGTGGATACTTTTTTTCTCGGTCTGATAGTCTTTCAGCATCATCGTCGATTCCACGCGGGAAACCATTGAATCCAGTAGAGCGGATTTCACGGTCTTCTCCTACCACAACACAACCGACCTTTGTAGATGGGTCTTTACTCCAACCAGAGATATGTCTTGCTAATTCTATAAATCGTAAATCCCATTTTGAACTCATTTTATCACCGAAAATATTGAGGTTGATTGGGTAGAATACTCCCGTACAACACCCTCAGGTAAGACCTACACATCAAAGTATGTCGGCATCTAATTCCATATGAGAAAGTATATTTCCACAAAGGTATAGTGAACCAATCACTAAAATCATATCACAGGGTTGGGTGAATGATTCAATCGCTTTTGACGGGTCCTCGATATGCAACAGTTCTGGAATCGGATTAACGACACCGGGATATCTGCCATTTTGAGGCTCGGTGGTGATTATTTCAACAGGGGGATGGGCCCTTATCAAGGCATGAAGTGGTTGAAGGAATTGCGGCATATTTTGTTGTGGAGAAGTTCCAAACAATAACGACCAACGTTCGGGAAGTATACTGGCAATTTCAGGTATCACTCTGTTCATTCCACTGTGGTTGTGTGCCGCTTCTAACAACAATTTGGGTTTACTTTCAATAATCTGCATCCTTGCTGGCCAATCAATTGGCCTTCTGACAAAAGAATACCCGACCATTTGACACAACATTTCAGCAAGGTCTGCCGCTTCTTCCATGTAGGTTGATTTTTCAGGATTGTAAAATCGTGCACTAATCGCTTCATCACGCATGGCATTACGCACACTAGCCGAGCCCGGGTCCCTGATCAGCATAGGTACTCCCGGGCGCCAGATTGCCGCTTTCTCTCTAGCTACTTTCTCAATTGTATCGCCCAAAATATCACTGTGCTCAAGGCTTATTGAAGTCACGAGACATCCCACGACATCAGCAGACCTGGTCGCGTCTAATCTACCGCCTAAGCCAGTCTCGAGTATCATAATTGATACGCCTGCTTCTTGGCAAGCAACCAACGATGTTAGGTAGGTGATTTCAAAAAATGTCAATTCCAAATCTAGTTCTTTGACTTTAGATAGAGCATTGTCAAAATCTTCATCTGAAATTGATTTTCCATCCACTCGTACTCGCTCTTCGATTCGAATTAGATGGGGTGAAGAAAAAAGACCAACGCGGTATCTTGCACGTACTAGGCCTGCAACCAGTTGTGCACAGGCGCTACCTTTGCCATTTGAGCCGGCAACATGAAGGCAATCCATTTTTCTATCGGGGCGCCCAAGGGCTTGCAGTGCAGCGTTGACACGCTCCAATCCAAGAGACATCCCCTTAGATTTTGAGGCGTTCAACCACTCCCTAGGTGTCTCCATAATCATTGGCCCCGTAGGGGCCACACCCTCCAATGATTAGAAAACCACCCTCACTCTCGGTACAAAGCATGGGAGAGCCTGCATCAGAGGACCATATGAAACGCGTAGAGCGTGAATTGGCTAAGGAGGATAGCCTTCTTGCTAACATGCTTGAACAGGCACCGGGCATGCTGGGAATGGCATTTATGTTCATTATAACCATTGCAATGGGAGTGTGGTTACAACCTTGGTTCAATGCTGCTGGGCTACAAGCATTCGGTGAATCGGGCGCTACTCAAGCACGATGGATTATGCTTGAATTAGTTGCAATTTTTGCTTTCACTTTCGTGATACTATGGCTTGCTAAGAGACATTTACAACACATTATCAAGTATGGATTACTATTCGTATTATTCCTTGCTCTATGCTACACTACAGTCCCAGGAGCACATATTTTACTAGTTCCTGAAATTGAGACTGAGGCTTTTGAATTCACCGGTGATAATGTAATCGATGAAGAAATAGTTTCTCTAAATTCAGATGGTTCAATGATCACACAGATAGTTAATTGGACCGATAATGTAACGACTCATAACTTCGTTATTTCAAAACGTTCTGCAGATACTTCTCTTGAATGGCAACATAATCTAGATGCATTTCCTGGCCCTCCAATGATCACCGTAATGGAAGGAGAATATGCTTATACCGCAACAAATGGACAGTGGATTTGGTCGTTCGATAAAGAAAATGGCGACATTCTGAGTAAGTATGCGTGTTTTGGAACTGCGGCTGGCGAAGATTTGAGTTCCTGGAATGAGTCATTAGAAGACATTGGCCCAATTACGGGTCTAGAAGGGGGATGTGTAACTGCTTTGGAAGTTATAGAATTTCCGAATGCTGACTTCACTATGGCAAAAGGTGCTCTTTACATTACAACCGGTGCAAATGAATTGGTTCGCCTAAATACATTCAATGGCACCGATAACCCTACTTACGAAAACACTAGTTTTGCGAGATTTCAAGCCAAGTGGTCTTATCCTCAATTGCAATTGAATGAAGGACATTTGCAAATTAAACAATATGACGAAAATAGTATTCTATTAGTTTCTCGAGAGGGTGCAGCAATGATTCTTTTGGAAGAGTTTGCTGACTCAGGATTAGAGGATGAAATGCGAATTGATTCCAGCGAACTTGAGTGGTATTATGATTCAGGAGATGAAAATAATATCACAGCATTCAACATTGTCGCTAGCCCTTGGGGAAATGGCGAACTGTTGGCTATGATTGGCCATGACACTGGGTTGATCAAAGCATTCATCATCGATGATGATGGTGATGATGAGGATGGTGGAGATGGAATATTCGAAGAAGAAAAGAAGTGGAAAGGTGATAATTCATTCAAAGGACCAATCAATGCAATCAATAGTTTCGACTTAGACAATGATAGTGGAAATGAATTGTGGATTGCCGATGCAGATGGCATCCACGGCTTATTCTATTCATCACTCATCGAATATGCAACATTCGATATTGTAGTCGATGAAGAGAGTCAATTATCTGCTGAGGGCTGGAATATTCAAGTCATCAATACAGGAGTTATTGATGAAATTATGATGGAGTATTCTATGCAAATTCAAAATGGCGAATTCGACCCTGATACTATGTACAATAGTTATGGTATTCAATGGTCAGATACTGCATTCTTAACTGGATTAATTATTGCAGTTATTCTGATGGCTGCACTAATCATTCGTCCTGAATGGTATGTCGTAAACACTGTAGGCGTATTGGTAGGAGCTGGTGTAATCGTAATGCTTGGAGTTACATTTGTACCAACATTGATTGTAATATTCATGATATTGGCAGCGATTTATGATGCATGGGCTGTTTACCGCTCAAAGCATATGCTTGACCTTGCAGATACGATGATTGGTCTCAACTTGCCGATTCTATTGGTCGCACCTCAAGGAAGTGGCTATTCAATGCTCAAAGAAAAAGATAGTATTCGCCCACCTGAAGCAGCACAGGATAACGGTGATACTGTAAATGCACCTACTACCATCAAGAAGCGTAAGAAGCCACAAGAAGCAATGTTCATGGGACTTGGTGACGTTATTTTCCCCGGAATGCTAGTTGTATCATGTGTAGACGCGATACCTACCGATGGCTTGGCTGTAGGAATCTCTGCCCTAATTGGTGGACTTGTTGGCTATTTCGTTCTCATGGGCTATGTCGCATCTGGTAGACCACAAGCCGGATTACCTCTGCTAAATGGTGGAGCAATTCTAGGATACATCATCGGTGGACTGATATTCGTTGGTTCTGCGGCGTTTTCGTTTGGTATTTCTTTCTGAGGTGATCAATTATGTTGAGTATGGACTTATTCCGAAACGAAGCGGATAAAATTCGTGCTGACCACGATAAGCGTGGAATACCTTATGACCGTATTAATCGAGTTATTGAACTCGATGAAGAATGGCGAGGCGCGCTCAAGGAAAAAGAAGATATTCGTCGCGAGCGCAACCAAGCGGCAAGAGGAATTGCTGATGCAAAGAAGAGCGGCAATAAGGAAGATTCTGACAAAATAATGGCCGAGGTCAAAGATATTGGAGACCGCATTATAGCCCTCGATGAAAAAGCAGATTCGCTTCTTGAAGAGAGAGACGCTATTCGAATGCGAATACCTAATCTACTTCATGAGGCGGTTCCAGTAGGCGAAGATGAGGGGGGTAATACTCAACATTCCCTTCACGGAGAAAAACAAGAATTCGATTTTGAACCAAGAACTCACAACGAACTTATTGAAATGAATAAGTGGGTCGATTTGGAACGTGCAGCAAAAATAGCAGGTAGCAGATTCTTCTTCCTAAAAGGTGACCTCGCTCGCTTGGAACTTGCTCTTCAATCATATGCGGTTGACTTCCTAATTGGGCGTGGATTTACTTTCATTCAGCCACCTGTAATGATGAACAGAACGGCTTACGAAGGCGTAACTGATTTGTCGGACTTTGAGACGGTCATGTATGGAATTACCCCAGACCCGCTCTACATGATTGCTACAAGCGAACATCCTCTTACCTCGATGTACATGGATGAAGTTCTAGAACCAAGCATGCTTCCAATCAAGATGGTTGGGGTTAGTCCTTGTTTCAGAAGAGAAGTGGGGGCTCATGGGTTATCTGACAGAGGTATTTGGCGAGTTCATCAATTCACAAAAATTGAGCAGGTCGTTATTACACACCCTGATGATTCATGGGATCACCACGAAGATTTACTGAAGAACTGCGTTGACCTATGGAATGCACTCAACCTTCATTATGAAGTTGTAAACATCTGTACTGGTGATATGGGAACTGTTGCAGCACGCAAGTATGACCTTGAAGCCTGGTTACCAGGTGCTAATGCATACAAGGAAGTTGTATCCTGTTCAAACTGTACTGATTACCAAGCAAACCGTCTACGGATGCGATACCGTACCAGTGAAGGTAATGCTGCTGTTCATACTCTAAACTCGACAGCGGTTGCAACCAGTCGTGCTCTAGTTGCAATTATGGAACAAAATCAACTAGAAGATGGTCGAGTTAAAATTCCTGAATGCCTTATACCTTTGATGAGTGGTAAAACTCATCTAGAACCGTGCCAGTTGTGATATTATGCGCTCCTTATTCCTAGTTATTACGATTTTCTTAGCATCTTTTAGTGGATGCTTTGGTGAAGATGGGCCTGATGATGTGGACCCTATGCTCAGTGTTGGAGAAATCTCTAGTGCGGTCCGTGGTCAATTCATGACTATCGAGGTCGATTCCAATGTTGATTGGACTGCCATTCGCTCCCCCGGACTATTCTTTGTAGATTCAGATGGAGTTTTCCGTGACCCTGTTGAGATGACTTTCCCTGCATCTCAAAATACACTTGAGATACTAATTCTTGATAGTGAACGTGCAGATGTGGAACTTACAATAACCGCGGGTGGAGAAATATGGAATTCCACTATGATGTTAGAAGACAGTAGTGAAATGATGTTCTTAGATGGCCGTAGAGCTTTCGATACTATCGACATGTTAACCACAGATTACAATAATCGTTGGTGTGCATCTGCAGACATACATGGAGGCGGTGCGACTTATGAATTCGCAGCAGAAGCCATGAAAACCATCTGGGAAGGTTATGGTTTCGATTTTGTCGAAGTAACTCGCTATGAGGATGACCCTAACCAACTGAATGTTGTAGGATACAAATACGGTAATGTGTATCCTGACCAATACATTGTTCTTGGAGGTCACTTCGATGTTGGTTACGCCTTCACTCCGCCCGGAGGCGGTACGATAGAAGGGGCAAATGATGATACAAGTGGCTCCACGGTTTCTATGGAAGTAGCACAAGCAATTGCATCTCGAGAATGGGACCATACGGTTGTTGCCGCACTTTGGGCATGTGAAGAAGAAGGACTTCTGGGAAGTTCGGCATTCGTCAATCATTTGCCTGAAGACATATCTGTCAAAGCGTACATGAACTTCGATATGGTTTCACTGAATTATCCAATTGTCCCACCACCGGGATACGGTCCTTACGACCTATCTATTGCAGCTGCGGGGGCGAATGAGGAGAATGTCTCCAAGATGCTAGAATGGGTTCGTTTAGTGGTTGAAGATGAAATGAGTTTCAATGATGTACCAAGTAATGACATCTATTGGGAATCTGCAGAATCTTGTGCTAGTGATCATTGTTCATTCTTTACACAGGGATATGCCACATTCAACTTCTTCAGTGCTGGTGGAGATGCATCATTCTGGCAGGAATGGCACAGTGTATCTGACAACCTTGACTTCATGGTTACAAAGGCAGGAGGAGAGGATGAATTGGGTGATGGTTTCAACACCTTAGTTTGGACTTCGTTCTCCTTATTCGTTCACATCGACAATACTGACGATTCATTCCAAGGCCGTTGGTATTCCGAATAAGCAATCATTTGCAATTCAATCAAGAAGCATTAGTTAAATCGATTACCACTAAAGAACCAAAAATCAATATCCTCACGTTCTCTAACCACCAACTCCCAAATAGGAATGGTGAATCAAGCATGTATCCTGATTTTAATCAGTATCAGTACAAACTTCATTCTCTGCGGATAAGTGCCGCACCGAGTAGACCAATGGTTGCTATAATTCAGTGAATCCAGGCATAGCCAATTTAGTTAATGCCGCATCTGAGTAAGCGTCAGCTTCATCTGAGTGAAGACGAGGAGTATTCCATTCACCATCGATAAGTCACTATTATCAAGTATAGTACAATTGAGTACAAAAATATCACTTATCAAATTGACCCACA
>Ga0209091_10001147_pt1 | contig 23853 bp, 12 predicted proteins | sample ArcticOcean_MG_C_6_FD_187438 | JGI IMG/M metagenome (GOLD analysis project Ga0209091, IMG submission 187438) | Marine microbial communities from western Arctic Ocean - ArcticOcean_MG_CB8_128 (SPAdes) (version 2) | ecosystem: Environmental > Aquatic > Marine > Oceanic | place: Arctic Ocean...
CTGCAAGATTTGCGGCCAAAGGAGCTAGAGTCATAGTCTGTGATTATAATCATGTATTTATTGAAAATGTAATGGAATTATCTCTTCCGGCGATGGGAGTTGAATTAGAAAATACCATATTAATTGTCGATGAAGCACATAATTTACCAGATAGAATAAGAAATGGCCTAGAGAGAATCGTCGAACATAGGACATTTGAAGACGCATATAGCGAATTAGAAGAATTCTTAGGCAATAAAGAGAATAAATTAAAACAAATAGAAGGAGATAATCCATATGGGAATAAGGAAATTGAAGATATAAGGAGTACTACAAATCAATTGAATAAACTAAGAAAAGAGATGAAAAAATGGTTTAACTCTAAAGAAGGCTTATTAAAAAATGAAAAGGATATGAAAATTGAAACTGATGATTTTTTGGGAGAAATTAATTCTATTTTAATGGAATCTTTGGAGTTTAAAGATAATAATAATTTTGCCTTACTTAGAAAAATGATAAATCAATTATCAATAGTTAAAGTTGAAAATGATGAATCAATAGACTCAGGAGAGGATGAAACCACGGCATGTTCAAGACTTGGGGAAATGTTAGAGACTTGTTTAGAATACATGAATAGTTCGGCATTGGCTCTTGTCATAGATAAAATAGGTGAAAGAGAAAAAATAATAGTTCGAAGTTTTTTATTAGATCCAGGAGTAGTAAGTGGACCATTGTTTGAAAAAACGAGTGGGTCAATAATTATGTCAGGTACACTTTATCCCCCTGGGATGTATTCAGATATCTTACAAATTCCTGATGATAGAAAAGTTATTGCTAAAGAATATAAATCAGACTTTTTGTCAAATAGGAGGCCAATTTTAATTGCAAGGGATGTCACAACAAAATTTACAGACAGAGGAATGTCTAATTCTCACAATATAAGGATGCACATTAAGTCAGTATTAGATAATACAAATGGGAATATAGCATTATTTTTTCCTAGCTATATGATGTTGGACAATATCGTTAATCATGAGGGTTCTTCTTGGATTCCATGGTCCATAACTCACCATATTATCGAGAGGAGAATGATGTCCAAAGGAGAGGTTGGAAAAAAGGTAAATAAATTACATGAAAGTAGAAAAAAGGGCGAAAGATGTATACTTATAGGGGTATTGGGGGAAAATTCTCAGAAGGGAGTAGATTATCCTGAAAATATATTGGATGCAGTTATTTGCGTTGGCCTTCCCCTTGCCCCTCCAAGTGCAAGGCAAAATGCATTAAAGTCATATTATGAAAAAAGGTTTGGAAATATCTTGGCATGGCGTTATTCTAGCTCTCAGCCAGCAGTTAATAGCCTGATGCAAGCAATTGGCAGGCCAATTAGAAAAGGAGAAGATAGGGCACTTGTAGTACTATTAGAAAACAGATTACTTAACAGAAATTATAAAATATGTATGCCTAATTCATTACAAATAAGGCAAACTAGCAATTATCTAAGAACTGAAAAATTTACAAAATCATTTTTTGAGCATTTTCCAGAACCTGCAATTAAGAAATAATGAACAATGAGTTAATGCACGTTGAACCTGTGGGTCAAGTTGATAACATGGATTGGGAAAGACTGGAGATATCAATTTTAGAATCAGAACAAGACCGATATGGCACGGTTAGTAATGAAGATTTTGGATTAGATATCAACGCAGAAAAAATGCATGATTCATTTCTAAATGGATTAACTCATTTAAATGATGTTAGATCTAGCCATAATGAAATGATATTAAAATTATCAGATTCAATAGAAGAAGAGAAAGTATCTTTAAAGGGATTACGTAATTTAAGTATTTTTAAGGATTTTTCAAAATCCATAGAGTTTAGATCTAATTTTTTAATTCCTTTAGAATCAAATTCTCCAAAGGATATAATCGTTGAAATTAACAAAAACCGTACCCATCTAAGAATTATTGTACCGAATACATTCGGAGGCAATGTTGAGGAATTCTTGATCAATGATAGCATAAAAATTAGTAAAGGCGTTTGGTCCCAAGGTACGTTAAAATTGAGTAATTAGGAATCGGTTACTTAATATCTGAAATTATTTCATTTTCCCTACTTGGTATTTCCTCAAGAGAGTTGATTTCATCTATTACAGAGGTCAGTGCAAGTGTTGCATTACTTCGATGATTTTCACCCAAAATATGACTTGAATATCTGGCTTCTTCGAAAATACGATCTAATGCAATTAGAGATTCTTCGCGTATTTCAGGTAAAGCAGTTCTAATAGCTAATTCAAATTCCCTAACAGTCTCAAACCCCCTTCTTAAAAATCCTCTTTGCATTAGTACTTCACAAAGATTTTGATAACAGATAAAAATTGAAGAACGTACTTCATCACCTGCGGCTAAAAGTTCTGATGCGTAACTAAAAATATTTGCAATTTCTGATAATTCAGATTTTTTACGCCGACCGTATAATATAAAGGAAGTTATCAATAGAGATACGATTAATATAGATCCTATTATTAACATAAATGGACCCAAAATATTTTCAGAATCTGATTCTTCATAAATAATTTCCATGTTCCCTTGTAATGCTAAGTTAGATAGACTGATTGGATCAACAAATATTGAATTAGAACTAATTTGTACATTTAAATCTCCCCAAATTAATTTGTCCGATAGGGGAGGTAATGGCGAAAGAGCCTTAAATTCAAAATTAAATCTTCCATTTTCATCAGTTAGTTTTGTAGATGAAAAATGAGTTGTTGAACCATTTAATAATAAAGCAGACATGGAGACTCCGGGCAACATTTCACCCGTATCATTAGCCGTTAGATTCACAGAACCTTGCAAAATCCTCTGGCCATTAACTAGGTCGAGGTCAGAGAAAACAAAGTCTATTTGGACAAGTACCAAGACATCAATTTCAATAGATGCACCATTTAGATATCTATTTTCATCAGATTCAATAATTAATTCAAGAGTATTTATTCCTGGTAACATAAACTGTCGTGCGGTAGAAATAATTTGAAAATTTAATGTTCCAGAGTTGGCCCACGGATCAGATTTAAGTGGTAAATTACTATTTTCCCAAAATAGATTTATCGATAAATTCTCGAATATACTGAATTGTCCACCTATTTCTCTAGCAAAGCCCTGAATTTTAATAGGCTGATTACTTGAACTTCGTACTATAGTATGAGTAATTGGTAAGATTTCTATTTGAATATCAGAATTAACAAATGTAGTAATATTTGTATTTGTTGCGAGATAAAATAACTCGCCAACAAATGAAAATTTGAAATCATGCATTCCTCGAGAAATTTGATATCCCAGAGTATGATTATAATTGAATGTCCCATCGTCATTTGATGTAATAGTGGAAATCTCAATACCATCCAGAAGTACTAATATATTTCTTCCCTGAAGTCCCATTTGAAATTGAGTATCATCTTCATAAAGTCTGCCTGTGAAGTTCCAGTTGTCTCCCCTCGTTGCATATTGAGAACCTAATGATAATGAAATTTTAGTATGATATGCTACGGTAAGATTGGTATCAAAATTTCCTTGACGATAGTAACCTTGTTCTGGGCTTAATACTGTGAATGTATGATTTCCAATTTCTAAAGTTCCAGGAATAATATAGTCATAATACCAATATCCTTCGTTAGTAGATGTAGTTATGCCAATTAATATATCATCTACAAATAATTCCAAGGTATGGTTAGGTAGAAAACCATCCTTAAGGTTATCTTTAACCAACCCACTAATTTCTAGAATGTCTCCAACTGCGACGGGATGTAGTGTATTAACAATTGGATATACTGGCCCATGTACAACAAATACAGTTGATGAATTTGATGGAAGTATGAATTCTTCGCCCGTGAATTCTACGGAAATTATGCGTGGCCCTAATTTCATATTTGGAGAAATAGGGACATATATACTAAAAAATCCTGTCCCATTTACAAATAATTCTGTCAGCAATTGTTCGTCAATATAAGCATTAAGAGGCCTATCAGGAATTGGTCTGCCAACTAAATCAGTAAATTGCCCCTCAATCAAGACGAGATCATTGCGATCGACGTCTGTAATTGACGTTGTGATAATAACCTGTGATACCTGAGATATATTAAATTCCATTATATCATATGAAGATAAGTAATATTCAGGATTTAAGGAGTCACCCTGGCCCATTGGATTGACCCAAGTAAAGCCCCCTAGAAATTTCATTGTAGCCTTATGTGAACCGTAATTCATATCTTCAGGAATATCATATGCAATACTCCATGATCGTGTAGTTCCATTTGATTGGGTTGTATAAAGTGGTCCTACGTCAATATCGTCGATGAATAGATGTATGATTCCCCCCGAAGGAGATTCATCAGTAAATAGGCTATCTGAATGTTCGTCAGTAAGAATTCCTGAAAATGTAATTTTCTCACCGGCTATAAATTCTCCTTCCACCATCAATGCATTCAAGTTAGTTGGTGCCAAAATTATTATTCTTGTCCATGCTTCATCTCCAAGTAGCCCAATAGTGCTATTTATCCCATTAAATGAAACAATTATTTTCACAGGGCCAACTTTTGTGAATTGATCTATAGTTAAAATGGTAGTCGATAATCCTTCTAAATCGGTAGTAGATGACGTTATCAGTAATCCTTCAATACTTACATCATAAGGAACCGATGGAACTGGGTTACCTGCATTATCAATTATTGACATATTTATAGCAACTGATTCTCCCCTAATTGTCCGGCTATCTGAATCTAAATCTGAAGGATCTAAAATTGTGAGTAATGAGTACCCCCTACTACTAAAAATAGAGGTATTTTCACTAGAGTCATAGTAGTTAACATCTGGAGTATAAATCACTTTTATTTCATTAACTCCACGTGCAAATGTCAAATCTAATCTGATAATTCCACTCCAGTTACCTTCATTTGAAAAGGATAGTGAAGAAACAGTAAAGGTATCTGATTCATCATTTATTGAAAATGTTAATGCAGGAGATAATAATGCCCCCTGCCTATTTACTATTGAGCTTCCATTACTAGAAATTAATGAACCAGTAACATTAAAGAAATCTCCGGGCAATGGATTTGCAGTTATTGGATATATTTGAATAGACGTTGATGATCTGATAGAAATTGTATAAATTATTTCAAATATGGAGTTTAAAGTACTTGAACCATTAAAAAATAGAGTTACATTTACAAGCCCTAAAGGATGATTATTAGGGATTAGGAAATCAAAATTTACATTTCCTTGATTATCAGTAATATTATCATCCAACCAAGTTTCATGAAATTTAGCGGCTACTTGAAGGCCGTTTAAATTAATATTATTATCGCTAAATTCTACAAGTCTTCCACCTATTGTTACAGATGCCCCCCTATCTATAACTGTATTAATTAAAGGAGTAGTTTCTATAAAATTAGGAATTCCCCGAACTAATATACTACTATCGCCAGTTCCAGATAAATAGAATGGACTGGAATCATTTACTACACTAATAATTAGTGTTCTGACTCCACTAGTTACGCCGTTCCCAAATACATCCGTAGGAACCGAAACGGTAAAACTACCATTATTACTAGTGGTGAAATCAGTAATTAAAATTTCATTCGGATCATCTAAAAAGAAAATTTCTATTTCAACGGGCCCCTGTACAGTCCTGTTTGCATCAACAGAATCCATCACTCTACCGGAAACTGTAAAATATTGTAGAGCAGTAACTTCAGCAGGTATTGAATCTATTTCAATTACACTTCCGACTCGGACGGTTAAGTTGGCAAAATCTTCACCTTCGAGCCATCTTCCTGCATCAATATCAGTCAAATTATCATCTATATCATCAGGTGCTAAAATTCGAATTTGATAATAACCTGGTAATGTATTAACAGGAATTATTGGATCAAATATTGCATTACCATCGGAATTTGAAATAGTAGAATCAAGTAATTGTTGAGAGTTACCTCCCCAGTCAAAATATAATTCTACAGTAATATCATCTAGCCGTGATGAATCGGCAAAATCACTGATTGATGCATTTAAATTTAGAGTATTTCCTGCGGTGACTATGGCGACTGAAGAATTTAATTCGACGATGAATTCAGTTTGTATTCCGGCATTTACTAAGACGGGTGATGTGTCTTGGTAAAATATACCTCCAGCGGGAGGATTTAGATTAAAATCTAATTCTAAGTATAATTCATAAGCTCCTGAACCAACATCTCCCGGCATTATGAAAGATAAATTATATTCACCTGTTTGTATATCTATCCAGTCGCTAGATAAGACGTATATAGTTGGAGGAGAGGGAAAACCATCAGGAGTAGGAGGTAAATCTGTTGGAACATGTAGTGACAAAGTGATGGAGGAGTTATTTCCAATAATTGGATTATTGGACATTATATCATTAGTAAAACCACTGACCCAATTTTGAGAAGATAGATTACCTCCTTGTGACCATTCAAAGCCCAAATTCGTAGTAACATTGCCTCTTCCCTTTATCCTTATTTCATCAATAGAATTATTTGGATTTAACCATTTTGAACCATTATAGAATAATGACCAATTATAATCATCCGGAATAGTGGCAAGAGCGGGAGTCCAACTCACAAGTAACTTAGGATTAATTGGGTCAGTAATATTCCAAACTTCTTCGCCATTAAATTCTAATCTATAATTGCCTTCAAAGTTTGTAAGTGAAGTACCTGTATGATCGGTCAATATTACATCTACTTCTGCAGTTATACCTCTCATTTTTGTAGCGAGAGTATAATTGAAGAATATATTACTCCTAATTCCATAAATATCGGTAAATATTTCCTGATCATTAGAAGTTAAAAGATCAGCGTCGAATCTAATTCTTACTTCGACTGGCCCAGCAGGTATTGGAACTTCTGAGGCATTAAATAGCCAATTAATTGAAAAATTACCGGGCTCATCAATCCAAGAAGAATTGTTTAGTTGCCATGATTTAATACCGATAAACGGGCCATTGAAATCGGATTTACGCATATCCAGATAAACAGTTCCATTCAGTGCATCTTGACTTAAGCCCCTACTTAATACTGAGCCATTTAAAAATATATTTGAGTCGATATCAATGATGGAGTTATTAGAATTTATACTTTCTAAAACTACTGTCATATTCGGAGATGGGGTCACTTCAAACATGAATGAATATATATTAGGCATTGCATGATATGTTGGATTGGAGTCATTATTCAAATCATCTTGATGCCATCCTGAAAACTCCAATGAAGCATTAATTAGCCCTAAAGGCTCTAGATCTTGTAATGGGATTATAAATTCAAAATATCCTCCTGGCCCTACGTCACTAATTAACTCCACATTACCATCTAATGAAGTAGAATAAATTAATTCTAATTGTAAATTATCAACTGTAGTTGGATCGATTTTAGGGTCGTTTTTCCAAGACATTTGACCAGAAATGGTTGTATTTACTCCAACGCCTATCATTGGTTGATCAACTGGGAATGGATCAAGAATAGATAAATTTACATCATCTGTTATGTTAATCGTCCAAGAAAATGAAATTCCTTGGTTTCCAACATAATATTTCTTTGAAGTTTGAATGACTAAAGATGCATAGCCGGGACTGAGAATTTCGGCTGGTAATCCAGATAAATTAAAAAATCCGTTTGAATCAGATATTGTAGTTGCGACAAGATGTTCAGGAATTGCAGCAGATCCAGGTATATCAGATATATCCAGCGGGGAAACCAAGTATAATGAGAGTGTTATATCAGATACGGAAGAAGAGTTGCTAACAAATTGCAATGTCCCTTGAACAGAAATATTTTGGCCAATATTCAAATCCCGTCCGAGAACATCTGGAGACCATGATGCATCTAGGACCTCAACCATGGACATTGGCGGACATGCCTCAAAGGGTATCCAACCCAAATCTAAGTTTCCTTGATTTTGATTAGTTTGTAGATGTACTTCTGCCCACCATGTAAAATCACCACCATAAACGTCATATGATTTGCCAGTCCATTCTCCTCCCGAGAATCCCGTAACTTTTCTAGTTGGCATTCCTGCATGCCGTAACATAACTGTAAAGAGAGATGTAAATTCATCACAACTTCCTTCAAATGAAGAAGTTAAAATCCAATTTGAAATATCGCTATCTATCCCGGCATTATTGGGCCTAGAAGAGCCATCATGATTACGTAAAAATATTATAGTTTCATTACCATTAATTATAAAATCTTGAATAGCAATAATTTTGTCCCACGCTGAAATAGCTCCAGAGTTGTTTATTATTTGCTGAGTTATATTATTTACTTCAAGGCCATAATCATTCAAGTATGATTCTGGTAAAGATGTGGCATAACTACTTCCAGAAAAAATTGTCGAATTATCCCTTATTTGAGGGCCCAATATTATTTCTGGTGCCGAAACATATAAGTTTTCAATATTAGAATTGTCAATAATGATATCGCGAGTATAATTTGAAAAATTTAATCCTGCAGAAGCATCTGACCAACTGTCAAATTCATATGAATTATATGGAGATATTAATTCAATTCCTGGGGCCATAATTCCATCTTGATAAACTAGTTGCCAGTCAAGAGCAGAAGAAGAGTTCCAAAATGAAGCATCTGCTACGCCTTGACTTATGTTCGAAGAGGGAGTAATAAGAGTATTTCCGACAAGGCTTGAATTTACCCCCCAAGAAACTCCCGTATAACTATCATATGTGTGCCATCTCCAGTAATGTTTCATGCCTGTGTCAAGGCCTGATGAGAGATTAAATGCAGAAAAGAATAATGAATTATATAAGATATCATCTGAAGAATTGAAAGGATCCGTGGGTGCATCTACACAATCATTAATCCAAAAAGATTCAGGACACTCTTGGCCATCAGGAACGCCTCCGCCATCAGTATCCGGATCTAGCCAATTTGTCCCTATATCTTGTTCAATAGTATCAGGAATTCCATCACCATCGGTATCTGTTGGATTAATATCATCATTAGGATTATTTTGAGGATTAGTACCATCGAGGTATTCTTGACCATCAGTAACTCCTCCATTATCGGAATCAGATTGATTCCAAAGAGTAATATAACTATCTTGAGTCAGGTTTCCTTGAGTAATTCCAAACGACAAACTGCAGCCAGTACTATTTTCAAAATAATTATTTAATCCATCCATATCTGAATCCAATATATTGTCGCAAGGCTCCAAGGGGTCTGTTGAATTTTGAATTTCAGATAAATCATTTACTCCATCTCCATCCGAATCTGACATATTTATGTTTGAGATGTAACCCCAAGTTCCAACTAGTTCTTCCCAATCTGCCAATCCATCCGAATCTAAATCAGAGTAATCGTCATCGCAATGGAGGTCATTAATTGCCCCAACAGTAGCATTCCAACACCATGATCCATTAGTAATAATTATAGTTGAAGCTCCCATTGGCATATCTAAATCAATCCCCCTAAGGGTATTACCAAAAATACTTACGAATCTAAATCCCGTTAAGTCACCTGAAGAATTATTATAATATGCCATTGGATAATCTATTTGCCTCCAGTCAATTGGATTTGGATTAATCCCATCAGTAGAATTAAGAGTTAGTTCTTTTGTAGATACGTCATAATTTAATATTGAAAATTCTAAATTTACATATGACATGCATGGATCTGTAGCCCTCATGAAATCAAGTTCTTCTCCATCGGTGGCACCTCCTCCATCGCTATCAGCTAAATTCCACAATGTACAAGTTAGGTTTTCTTCCCAATTTTGTAATCCATCGCCATCGAAATCGCCATCATCCTCTATCCGAGTAGGATCTGTTTCTCCGATGTCGATCAGACCATTTCCATTTAGATCTTCTTCGCCATCTTCGAGGTAATCTCCATCAGTATTATTGTCAAGCGGATTGGACCCTTGTTCTGGATCTCCATACTGACCATTTACTTCAATACCATCATTTATTCCATCTCCATCTGTATCTGATGATGTTGGATCTGTAAGTAAAATCAAAGCTTCATAGGAATCATTTAATCCATCTAAATCAGTATCATTACTTTGAGGATCGGTTTGCGTTATTCCATCAACCTCTGCAGTCAGAAATTGACACCCTCCAGGGCCCAGTTCCAGCATCGGATTACAAGGAGATGTTGTAAAAGACATATTATCAGGCCCTGGCCTAAAATATTGAGTTGGAGGGAATGTTGACCCATTCCTAGTATTCCAAGCAGGGTTTACATATTCATACAAATTAATCAAACCATCATTATCTGGATCTCCAAATGTACCATCCATATTTGAGTTTGAAGTTGGATCTAAGTTGTGTGCAACCTCCCACCCATCGGGCATTCCATCTCCATCTGTATCCCAGCCATTTCTATCTTCATCTATTAGTCCATCTCCATCATCGTCATCAGATAAACAATCAGCATCTCCATCATTATCATTATCAAAAGAATCGACTAATCCATCCTTATCATTATCAAAAGAGTCGGTGCAAATATTCCCCATTGGATCTTCATCAAATCCATCACTGCCAGACCCTTGTAGAAGTTGCATTGCGCTTTCTTCATCCCAATTACTGACAGGAACGGTGCCATTCCACCATACACCATTATCCAATACATTTGGAGTACCTGAAAAATCCCAATTTGAAGGAATTGAGTATAAATACTCATTTAAATTAGTTAAAGAATCTAAATCCGGATCTCCTGTAGATCCATTGTTACCTACTGAAGATAATGGATCAAGCCCATATTGCCATTCCCAACCATCAGGTAAACCATCGTTATCAGTATCAAAATCTTGTGGCTGAGTATTAATAAAAAATTCAATACCATAACTCAACCCATCGCCATCTTGATCAGTGGTTGCCATAGCCTCCCAGATACCATATTCCAAGGCGAGAAAACTCGAAAAAACCATTATAATACTAAAAAATACTGCCGATTTCTTTTTTCTGTTGATTATATTTGCATCAGAATTTAATAAAACCCTATTCATGATGCTATCCTCATTTATGGGGAGTTATATAATGGTCTTAAGAAGAATGGAGCGTCGTTCGGACAGTTAATGATTTTTAGACAAGTTCAATGTCTTCTTCCTCATATCTATCTATCGAGTTATCAATCATCTCTAAAACTGGTTCTGGAATTTCGGGTATTTGATCTACTTCAGCAATATTACTTTCCGTAGCGGATATCATCTCCAAGTATGCCATCTGAGCAGCCCATTTTCTTTTATTCATACGGCTTTGGATACCTGCGAATAATAGTAAAACGCCGACTAGACCTAAAATCATAGTAGATAACCTCGGATGAGTCAATTCATTTAGTATTATTTCAGTTACTGAAGAAATTTCAATAACCGCATCTAGAGTAAATTTAGCCGTATAATCATCAGAAAAACTTTGCTGAGTATCAAGAGGAGAGGCAGAAATTATGATTGGTATCTTATCTCCATTATTGGAGTTACTAGGGACAGTTATATCAATTGTAAAAGTCTCTTCATCGAAAGCCCCAAGTTCTATGAGTGGAGATCCAGATTTACCTTCTATTGAGACAATCCAACCAGTGGCTTCGATTTCAGAATTTAATAATACAGTCATTGGAGTATTGGCCCTATTTCTAACCTTCATCTGAATTGAATATGATTCTCCAGGGATAAAAAGAGATACAGGCGAGACTTGGACTATCTCCAGATTTGGATCTGATGCTTCAACCTCAAACGTCATAGGCAAATCAAAGTAACGAGGATTTTCATCCTCAGTATCCTCTATTATTCTGAGATAAACGGTATGATTACCTACTTCTACCTGATTTGTCAACGTCACCGTTACAAATACTTCAGTATAATCATTAGGTCCAAGAGTAATTCTTGGGACAGAGTTGCCATCCTTATCTTTAATTGTGAATTGCCACTGACCATAAAGTGGATTTAAATCTAAATTTTTATTTAATGATGCTGGATTTTGAATTCTCCAAAGAGTAGATGGTTGATCGTTTTCCATAGTATTAAGAATTCTAGCCCTTAAATCCACAGTTGGTTTATCCATATCTTGTGCGCATAAGGAAACTTCGATGTGCCCCAAAGGAGTTCCGTCGCAATCTTGTGAGATTTCAGCCCTTATGCCAAACGTTCTCTGAATGGTGAAAACTATAGTAGATCTCAATGACGCATTGCCTTCACTGATTATTTCCAATTCTATCTGCCCGATATCTGAGTCTTCCCTGTCGTCAGAGGGCTTTACACTAAATTTTAGAATTTGCGTAGAGTGTCTTTCCAATAATGATATATGAAAGGTCCCATCTCCTTCATCCTCCAGTATTCTTTCTCCCGTATCATTATCGAATAATTGAAAAATTGCTTTCGAACGTTTTAGAATATCTATTCTAAATGAGTCTGCATCAAAACCAGTATTAAAAATCTCCAACAAGAATGTATTAAATTCACCATATTCAACATATCTTGGTATATCTTGGTCAATTGCATCACCTCTGGTTGAATTTGCTATTGCAACATCATGTTCTTCAGACCAAAGAGAAATTTCTGGAGGTTGGTAAACATCAATTTTTTCCAAATCCAATTCAAGAGTGTCTTGATGGACAACTGTTAGAACCCCTTCTACTGTTGCTTCTGCAATTGCTCTTATTTTTATCTTGCCCGGCGTCGTGCTTAGGTCATCAGGTGCGGTAATTGATAGAATTGGATTTAATACATCACCCCCTTGACTTAATGTATAACCACCAGGGGAATCAAATTCTACAAGCCATGAGCTTCCTAAATTTGTAATAACTTCCATTTCAACTTGCATAGATTTAGTTGAGTCCCCTCTGTGAACTAACTGGAGAGGAATGGGCGTAGTCTCACCTGGTGCTATAAATTCAATATAATTATCAAATCGATGATTTACTGCTACCCCCCATTGTAACATTTTTATCGTTTCATGCTCAACAACAATAGTATTACCTTGAATGTCTGAGACTTCTAATTCGATTGAGTAATCTCCCGATGGAAGCCCACTAGGATAAGTCCAAATATATTTCCCAAATATTCCTGCACTAGTATCTTCAATATCCTCATTATTTTGACTTTGGATTTCTTTATCAATACGATAAACGCCATTTGGATCCCTCATCAAAAGTTGAACATCGGAGATATCATATCTTCCAAAGGCACTTTTTACATCAAATGTAAATTGCATTGTCCTCTCGGAAAATATATCATTGGGGTACCATTCTAATTCAGGCCCTTCAACTAATTCAGAACCTTCTCTTTGCAAAAGCACTAAACTATCAGCTATTGCATTGGCATTAACTTCCATACTTGAAAATCTATTGCCATCACCATCAATTTCATTCCATGCAATTTCAGCTTCACAAGAGGAGAATAGGCCTCCGCCATCGCAATTATCCATTGATGCTTCTATGAAAATTTCTAACCTTTCATCTTTAGAAACAGAAAATTGTTCCCTAGATCCAACGCTTACTTCAAACACCTCATAATCGAAATCTTCACAACTGCTACCTATTCCAGAATTGCAGGCATCGAAAGTCAATGTAACAGAACCTATTGAGGAGCCGGATGCTTTCATAGTGACTGTCCAATCTACAGTAGAACCGCTAGGTCCTGAGGCCCTTAAAAATAAATTTAATGGAATGTAATAATCATTATTACCTTGTAAACTACGTGTTGTAAAATCCAAGGCAGACCTAAGTTTGGCCGTAGAGAATTGAACTGTGTTATCTAATGCATTAGCAGTTGCTTGCCCTCCATCTTCCGGAATTTTAGTCGTAATTAATCCATCACCATCGGAAGAACCATTATTATCATTTTCCGCAAAATATAATCTATACAAATTAGTATCTTGAGAGTTTTCAAATTTCTTGTTTTCTTGGTTATGGAGTTCTAAATTAGGGGTTGAAGCGATATAAATCGGTGCTAAAATTAATAATGCGAGAAAAACAGCAATTAGAGTACTTTTGTTACGTTCAACTGATGTGTAATAGTTCTCCATACCTGTCCGATATAATTAGATTGTTAAAACGTTCGGGACAATAGTACTACATATGCATCAAATATTGCATTAAATTATCAGTTCGATTCAAAGCAGGAAGCCTCGGCGCTAGGCTTGCTGGGATACCCGAGCGGTCAAAGGGGCCGGACTTAAGCTCCGGTGGCAAGGCCTTCGTGGGTTCAAATCCCACTCCCAGCACCATTTTATGAATAATTACTTATTTCTAGTCATGGAATATCCTATTTTTCCAGATTTTAAAATATCTAATTTTGATATTACTAACGTAGCACCTTGGACTTGATTAGGAGACAAAACTTCATCCATAATGCATTTGCCCAAAGTCTCAAGAAGAGAAAATCTATTATTATCAATTATTGAATCTAATATTTTTATAAGATATTCATAATTAAGAACATTATTAATATCATCATCAAATGCATTATTTGACATAGATATTTTAACATAGAAGTCAAAACTTAATCTCTGAGGAACACCTTTTTCATAATCATGTATTCCAATATCAATATTTCTTATTACATCTTCCATGAAAATTATATCATATGATTTGTCATCGCCAATATTATGTGTAAATATTTGATTCTTTATCACAATTAATCCTCCGTTTCAAATAGAACATCTCGCTTTCTTGACAAGAATCTTTCTCCGCAGTCCACATAGATAATTTGACCAGTTATTGCCCTTGCATTTATTAAAAATGATACGGCAGAAGCTATGTCACTAGGGCTTGGTCCAAAACCTAAAGGAGACTCATTTTGAGCTTTATTAAAACCAATTATAGATTGATCATCACTAGGCATTGTATGCCCAGGAGCTACTGCATTGATTCTTATATTGGGGGCTAGGCCACGAGCAAGAGCATCTGTTAACCCCAATAATGCATATCTAGATGCAGTATATGATATATGGTCCGGAGACGGATTAGCAATCTTCTGATCGAGGATGTTTACGACCGACGCTCTTTTATCATTTTGAGTTGCTTTTGATAATTCTTTAATAAGTAAAGCAGGTGCTTTGGCATTAATATTCATATGCGAATCCCATAAATTAGAGGTTAAATTCGAGATATCATCATAAATAAACATAGATGCATTATTAACTAACCCGGAAATTGTACCAAGTCTAGATTTAACGTCATTAATTAAATTTGATGCAGAGTCCGAATTCGAAAGATCGGCATGAAAAATTTCAGAATTTCCTCCCTCAAATTTTATCTTATTTGATAATTCAAGTGCCGCTTGATGTGAATTATTGTAATGAATTGCGATTGAATATCCTTCAGATGCAAGCATCAAGGAAATGGCCCTACCAATTCTTTTTGATGCCCCGGTAATTAATACTGTACCTCTATCCATAGTTTACCGAGTATCAGTTGCTTTTTACTACTTTTAGTTTAATTCATCGAATAGATATGATAATAGTTAACTTTCAACGTCTACTCGACGTAACAATGGTGCCGCGACTACCAACAATTGAGTCGGAAACTTTAGGAGATGCATTAGTCTTAGATAAATCTAAGCTTACTGCACTAGAAAGAAGGAAAATGAATAGAAAAAGACTTCCCGAATGGTTCAAGACCTCATTACCAGTAGGAAAGGCTCAAGAAAGATTTAATGAGGCTAGAAATAATGTTCGTGAGCATGGTTTGAATACAGTTTGTGAGGAAGCTAGATGTCCTAATATTCATGATTGTTGGGGAAGGGGTACAGCGACATTTATGGTGGCTGGAGAAGTTTGCACTAGAGGATGTAAATTTTGTGCAGTTGGTACAGTAAAAAATCCTGAAAAATTAAATAAAGACGAACCACAAGAATTAGCAGATGCCATCAGAAGAATGGATCTAGATTATGCAGTTATCACTGTTGTCAATAGGGATGATTTAGAAGATGGAGGTGCAAATCATTACAGGGACTGCATAATTTCAGTAAAAAATACTACTCCAAATGTAGGATTGGAACTTCTATGTTCTGACTTAGATGGTAATTTAAAAGCATTAAATATGTTACTAGACGAATTGCCGATCAAAGTTTTTGCACATAATGTAGAGTGTGTACGGCGCCTAGATTCCAAGGTTAGAGACTCTCGAGCATCTTTCTCACAATCACTAAAAATACTTTCTGAAGCGAGAAAATTACGGCCCGATATTAAAATCAAAACGAGTATAATGGTCGGATTGGGCGAGAATGATGATGAAGTTATCGAAGCAATGAAAGAATTAAGAAACATTGGAGTAGACATGATTACTCTTGGGCAGTATCTTCAGCCTAGTATCAAACATCTACCTGTATCTCGATTTCCTAATCCTAGTCAATTTGCAAAATATGATTATGAAGCGAGAAAGATGGGATTTTCTGCTGTTGCGAGTGGCCCATTAGTACGATCTTCCTATAGGGCAGGTTTACAATGGGAAGAATCGGAAGGAAGAGGGCGTGTATCAACTTTAGACAAAAATGGATCAGCAATAAGTAATATTATTTATGAGGGTCAATTTGGAAATTAGTTTTCCAAAGAATATATTATAACTAAGAGGCTGGGGTTAGTATATGTCAAGCGAGGAGGAAGGAAATATCACCATCCATATTCCTGATGCCCCATTTAGGCCTGGAGATAATCCAGTTTTTGATAAATGGAAATGGACCCCTAAAGATCTGAAAAAACCCCCAATTGATTGTGAATCAGAAGAAACATCTGCCCATTCCAAAGGACTAGTTCGAGTAATGGATGATGAAGGAATGGCATATGGTGATTGGGATCCAAATCTGGAATATAGAGAAATATTACAAGGATTAAAACATATGGTGAGATTACGCATATTTGACGATAGAATGATGAAAATGCAGAGAACTGGAAAATTATCTTTTTACATGCAATCATTAGGAGAAGAATGTATAGCAATAGCACAAACTATGGCGTTAGAGGTACAAGACTGGATATTTCCAACTTACAGGCAGCCAGGTGCTCAATTTGTTAGAGGTAGAAGTATGGTGAGCATGATATGCCATTGCATTGGTAATGTCGAAGATAATGTAAAGGGAAGGCAGATGCCAGTTCATTATACTTACAAAAAGGGCAGATTTATTTCAATTTCTAGCCCAGTAGGTACTCAATTTAGTCAGGCGGTTGGAGTAGCACTTGCATCGAAATATAAAAAATTGAATGAAGTTACTATTACTTGGATTGGCGATGGTGCATCTGCAGAAGGAGATTATCATTACGGACTTAATTTTGCTAGTGTCTATAAAGCACCAGTTATCTTAAATGTAGTAAATAATCATTGGGCGATTTCTACTCATTATAATATGGCGAGTGGTTCAACAAATTTTGCCAGTAGGGGGCTTGCATATGGGATACCATGCTTCAGAGTAGATGGAAATGACTTTTTGGCATTATATTCGGTTACTAAGTGGGCCAGAGAACGAGCCAAAATCGGATTAGGTGCAACACACATTGAAATTTTGACATATAGGGCCGGAGCGCACAGTAGCAGTGATGATCCATCTAGATATCGACCCTCAAATGAACATGAATTTTGGCCAGGAGGAGATCCAATAGAAAGATTAAAATTACACCTAATAAAGAATTATGATTGGACAGATAAAAAGCATTTACAATTAGAGAAAGAAATAGATGCAGAAGTCGTTTTAGCATACAAAGAAGCCGTCAAACATGGAGATTTAGCTAATGGGCCATATCCATCATCAGATACAATCTTTACAGAAGTTTATGAAAATGTACCATGGCACTTACAAGAACAATGGGATGAAATGAATAAATGGAAGGTGGAATAGTTGGTTGAAATGAACATGGTACAATCAGTTAATAGTGCACTTAGCAATATGCTAGAAAAAGATTCAGATGTGATTCTATTTGGCGAAGATATAGGATATTTTGGTGGCGTTTTTAGAACAAGTGATGGATTACAAAGTAAATTTGGGAAGCATCGGGTATTTGATTCACCATTATCAGAGGGAGGCATAGCTGCAACAGCATTTGGAATGGGAATAAATGGATTAAGGCCGGTAGTAGAAATTCAGTTTGCAGATTATATATTCCCTGCATATGACCAAATAGTTAATGAAATAGCAAAAGTTAGACATAGGTCGGGTGGAGAATTTTGGTGCCCAGTTACATTTCGTACACCGGCAGGTGGAGGAATTAGAGGAGGGCATCACCATTCTCAGTCACCAGAATCACAATTTACTCACACACCGGGATTAAAAGTAGTCTATTGCTCCACGCCATACAACTCAAAAGGATTATTAATTAGCGCCATTGAATCCAATGATCCAGTAATATTTTTTGAACCCAAAAGATGCTATCGAGGGCCATTTTATGGTGACCCCCATAATGTACCTACGTGGAAAGGACACTCGGAATCTGAAGTTCCTGAGACACACTACAAGATTCCACTGGGTCAAGCTAGAATTGCAAAAGAAGGGACAGATTGTACTGTAATAGCATGGGGAACGATGGTTCATGTTTCAGAAAAGGCAATTAAAGATTCAGGAATTAGTTGCGAATTGATAGATCTACAGACCCTCATTCCCTGGGATAAGGAAACTATAATAAATTCCGTAAAGAAAACTGGTAGATGCGTCATAGTCCATGAAGCCCCTAAGACCAGTGGTTTTGGATCTGAATTATCCGCATCAATACAAGAAAGATGTTTTTACAACTTGGAAAGTCCCATAGAAAGAGTAGCAGGGTGGGATACCCCTTTCCCTCATACTACAGAGTGGGATTATATGCCTAGTCCGGCACGAATAATTGCCGCAATTAAAAAAACACAGGAGGAATGATATGGCGAAATATGAATTTAAACTTCCCGATATAGGAGAAGGAGTAGTTGAAGGAGAAATAGTTGAGTGGCATGTATCAATTGGAGATACAGTAAAGGAAGATGATCCAATTGTAGATATCATGACAGATAAAGCAACTGTTACTATACCATCTCCAATAGATGGAACAGTATTATCATTGAGTGGAGATATTGGAGATATGGTGCCAGTTGGAACTACATTGATAAGTTTTGATTCAAAAAATTCTGATGAAGATTTAGAGGGAGATATCGTTGTAACAGAATCTAAGAATGTATCAGAAGCAAAAAATTTACCAAAACCTGAAGTTTTATTGGAACCAGATGTTTTACCGGAACCTGCGGCTATAACGCCAGCAAGAATAAATTCAGTAGAATTAGAAATTCCAAATAATATAAGAAATAATGAGAGAATTTTGGCAAGTCCAGCAGTAAGAAGGAGGGCAAGAGAGGCAGGAATAAATTTAGTAAATATTAATGGATCCGGCCCTGCTGGAAGAATAAGGCATGCAGATTTAGACGTAAATATTGCTACGAAAGGGATAACATCTGGCTTCATTAATAATAATCATAATATTAAAAGAGAAGCAATAACTGAAGTCAAAGTTGTAGGATTAAGGCGGAAGATTGCTGAACAAATGGTAATTAGTAAAAGAACGATACCTCATTTTTCATATTTTGAAGAAATTGATGTAACGCAATTAGAAGAATTAAGAAATAATTTAAATCACTCCAGAGATGATGCTCAGCCTAAATTAACATACTTACCATTCATAATGATGGCTTTATCTAAAATAATGCCAGATCATCCAGAATGTAATGCATTATTTGACGATAAAGTAAATATTGTAAGAAGGCATAGTGGAATAAATTTAGGAATTGCAACCCAAACAGATAGGGGATTATATGTGCCAGTTGTAAAAAATGTTGAAACTATGGATATTTGGACCACTGCATCGGAAATGCAAAGAGTATCTGGAGCTGCCCGAAAAGGAACTGCTAGCTTAGATGAGTTAGGAGGATCGACCTTTACCATCACTAGTTTAGGAAGAGATGGAGGATTAGGCGCTACTCCGATAATTAATCATCCAGAAGTAGCAATATTAGGAGTCCATAAAGCCAGGGAGATGCCAGTAGTTAAGAATGGGCAAATTATTATCAGAAGAATAATGAATATTTCTAGTTCATTTGATCACAGAGTTGTAGATGGTGCAGATGGTGCAGCATTGATTCAACATTTGAAGAGAATGTTAGAAAACCCTGCTTTAATATTTATATGAGGGATAATATGGTAGAAATTCGTAAATGTAAAGTCCTAATAATTGGAGCAGGTCCTGGAGGATATGTTGCAGGAATTAGAGCAGGTCAATTGGGCTTAGATACTATAATAATCGAGGGAAATAAGGCAGGAGGTGTATGTTTAAATGTCGGTTGCATACCAAGTAAGGCAATAATTCATGCTGCAGAACGATTTGAGTCACTTCAAAAACATAGTGTCAAAGAAGGCCATATGGGATTAACAGTAGAAGGAACTACAAAATTGGATATGGCTGAATTAACAAATTGGAAAGATGACATAGTAAATAAATTAACCAATGGAGTCGATGCGCTGCTCAAGAATGCAGGAGTAGAAGTAATCAAAGGATGGGCGAAATTTACTGAAGCAAAGAGATGCATAGTTAATACTGAAGATGGAGAAGTTACCATAGAAGCAGAAAATATTATCATTGCAACTGGATCAAGTCACATAGACCTACCATTTATGCCATGTGATGAAGAATTCATACTCTCTTCAAGTGGTGCACTAAGTTTGAATAAACTACCGAAGAGTGTTGCAATTGTTGGAGGAGGATATATAGGTTTAGAATTAGGTTGTGCATTAACTAAATTGGGTTCGGAAGTAACAATAGTAGAAGGAATGGACAATATACTGTCAATTATGGATAAAGAAATTCGACGGCCATTGGAAATATGGCTTAAAAAACATAAAGTTACAATTCACACTAATGCGCTAGCAAGAGGTGCAGAAATAAAAGGAAAGGGCGCATCAAGAAAAGTAAATCTTAATTTTGATAAAAATGATGAGAATCATACATTAAAAGTAGATAAAATATTGGTCACAGTAGGTAGAAGGCCTAACTCAAAAGGTTGGGGAATAGAAAATATGGGAATTAGGATGGATGCATCCGGAAATTTCATTAGGATTGATAGACAATGCCGAACATCCGCTCCCGGAGTTTATGCAATTGGAGATGTAGCAGGAGAACCGATGTTAGCCCATAAAGCAAGTGCACAAGGAGAAATGGTGGCAGAAATTATTGCTGGAAAAAATAGAGAATTCGATAAAATTGCCATTCCAGCAATAGTTTTTACAGAACCTGAAATAGTTTCTGTAGGACTGGATCCCGAACAAGCCAAAAATAGAGGCGAGGATGTAATAATTGGCAAATTTCCTTTAGCCGCTAATGGAAGAGCATTGACTCTTGAGGCGGAAAAAACTGGAGGCTTTGTACGAGTAGTAGCGAGAAAAGATGATCATGTCATACTTGGAATTCAAGCCGTAGGGAGTCATGTAGCAGAATTGAGTGGAGAATTTATTTTAGCTTTAGAGATGGGTGCATTATTGGAAGATATTGCAGATACAGTCCATGCACACCCAACAATGACGGAATCATTCCATGAAAGTGTTATGAAAACTCTTGGTCATGCAATTCATTCAGCATAGGTGAGGGATTTATTTGGATGAAGTTCAAGTCCTCAGGGCTGGAATAATTGAACATAACATAGTTTCCGATTTTATGAAAGTAATGCAAAAAAAGAGGATAAATGATGAAATAATTGATACAATAATTATCGTTGAACATCCTGAAATTGTTACAATTGGGGCTAAATCAAGACGAGAGGAAGTACAAATAAGTAGTGACTACAAGAAAATAGACGTAGATAGAGGTGGCGGAATTACTTGGCATGGACCCGGGCAATTAGTAGTATATCCAATAATTAAATGGGGAACTAAGGAGCAAAGTATCAGAAAAATAATAGGTAAATTTGAACAATTAGTAATTAGTTCATTATTAGATTGCGGTTTGATTGCATACCGTAATCCAGAGATGATGGGAGTTTGGATAGACGGCAAAAAAATTTGTTCTATTGGCTTGGCTTTTCTACAATGGGTCAGTAGACATGGATTGGCTATAAATTACGCAACTCCTGGAAATAGAATAGAGGAACTCTTATGTTGTGGCTTGGAAAAGGGGACAACTACATCATTAGATAAATTAGGTCACACTCATGACAAGGAAGGCCGTAAAATAGACCGTTTAAGATTAGAAGATGCCATAATTTCCAATATTGAAAAAACTTTAGAAAGAAAAGTAAAAGAAATATTGCCTTGGAATATTGATCAAAAAATATAACTATTAACTTCAAATATAATACTCATACTAGAACCCTTATGAAGGGAATATGTGATTATTATTTAAAAAATATAATAATTAAATTGGGTATTATTGCCAATTATGATGTCTAATTGTTTCAAAGAATACAAGCAATAGTTCAAAATGTATACTATGTACGCAATAATCATGGCCAAAGCAGTTGTTGCAATAACAGGAGCATCTGGAGCTCAATATGCTGTCCGTTTAGTTAGGGCATTATTAGATGCTAATTGGGAAATAGATTTGATAGTTACAAATGCAGGTGCAATAAATCTAAAACTAGAATGCTCCATTACTCCTGAAGAATTAGCCAACATTGAAGGAGTAACATTGCATGATAATAAAAATTTAGCTGCGAGACCGGCTTCCGGATCTGCTAAATTCGATGCATACATAATATGCCCCACAAGTGGGACTACAATTGGCAAAATTGCCGCTGGAATTTCAGATAATTTAGCTACGAGGAGTGCACTAGTAGCATTAAAAGAAGGTAGAAAATTGATTTTAGTTCCACGGGAGACTCCTTTTGCGACTGTCCATTTAGAAGCAATGGCAAAGATGTCCGCTTGGGGCGTTATAATTCTACCAGCGAGCCCGGGATTTTATCATAATCCCACTTCAATAGAAGAATTGATAGATTTTGTAGTGGCTAGAATACTAGATCAACTAGACATAGAGCATAATTTAGGTAAAAGATGGGATGGGACTGAAATCAATAGATAATCTATTTATTATAAATTTAATTTCCCCATTATTGAAATTTAAGTGTAGGAATTATTATGAAAAATTGGCATGATATGACCGTTAAGGAACTAAAATATGAATTAAAAAATAATAATTTACCTCATATAGGAAATAAGGCCCAACTCATAAAAAGACTAGAGAACGAAATATTTATTCATGCAGAGATCATAGAAGATAAAAAAAATAAATATCATATATTGAATTTCATTATTGACAAATATAATTACATAAAGACAATTCAATTCTCAACGTTATCGATAATAGCAATTGTAATAATCGGCATGTCCGGAGGTGCACTATTGAATTCAGATAGAATATTAGATATCATCGGCGGAGAAGAAGATTATATTTTAATAGATTTTGATAAAAACCAATCTAGAGAGTATGCACAAACTCTTGTTAACCTTGGACATCCAGATTGGGGAGGAAGGCTATCAGGAACTATTGAAGAAAAAAATACTGCTGAATCGATAAAATATAATTTCTCAGAAATGAATATACCTTCAACGATCGAAGAGTTTAAAGTTCCCATGTTTGTAATGGGAAATCAATTTGAATTGTCATTATGTGCCCCCGGAGATATAGGAGGAATTTTAGCAGGTCCTACTCCATGTTCAATTGCAGATGCAAATAGAGATATAATAGAATTTACACATACTGAAGATTATGTAATTCAAGGATACAGTGGTTCAATGGACGTCAGATATGCAAGTGAAACTAATGTAATCGATTTAGGCGTAGGAAGTGCTGATAAAAATTGGGGCACTGCATCACAAGGAATAGGGTTAGTTTGGCTTAGAGATTCAATAAATAATGAATCTGCAA
>Ga0209091_10001149_pt1 | contig 23815 bp, 16 predicted proteins | sample ArcticOcean_MG_C_6_FD_187438 | JGI IMG/M metagenome (GOLD analysis project Ga0209091, IMG submission 187438) | Marine microbial communities from western Arctic Ocean - ArcticOcean_MG_CB8_128 (SPAdes) (version 2) | ecosystem: Environmental > Aquatic > Marine > Oceanic | place: Arctic Ocean...
TGAGCAAATCGGACATTCTGGGATTCGTCAGCGGTGGCAGCACTCCAACCTCGGAACACAACAGAATTCTTTTCGAAAACGATGAAGTTGGCGTTGCTCACTCTATTGTTCACTTTGCAAACGATTCTGACTCTGAAGCAGTGATGTCGTTTATGCGATTCAAAGACGGTCAAATCATCTCAATGGAAACCGGTGCAACACCACTTTCTGATGATTACAAACTCGTCGGAAGCGAGTGAAGAGATGACTCACGGCACAATGTGCCTGACCATTCTAACCGATTTACTTACTCACAGGCTATGAGCAGAGGCTAACGTCTTCTCAAACTTTCACTTGACCCTTGTGAGTCGAAACCTTACGGGGTTCAAACTCTTTGACGAGGGTGGTGGACGTTGGGGGATTTGAACCCCCGACATCTTGGTTGCAAACCAAGCACTCTTCCAACTGAGCTAAACGCCCCTGTATTCGTGGCGTCGAGTCAATCCTTTTTGAGTCTTCACCTTAGAGCAACTCGTTTCAAACAGCATCAATCGTAGCATCACGGTCTGGACCAACACCAATACTGGTGCAAGAAACGCCAACAAGCGCTTCGACCTTCTTGATGTATTGTTGTGTTTCAGTAGTTGGGTGGAGTCGAAAGGAGAGACTCAAAAACAAAAGCAAAACAATGGCCTTTATGATTTCCGAGAGGCGCTTTTACAAGGGCTCTTCTTCAAATTTCAAACTGAATGCCCGTGACCTTCTCGGTCAGTTTCCAGAGTCGGCGAGCAACATCTTCATCAGCTGCACGTTCAGTGATTTTGGCTTTACCAGTCCAGCCTCTTGCCTCAAGAGAGCCCACTGGGCCCCAGTAACGGTGTATGAGCGCATCGGATTCAGTGGCTGCGTAAAGTGTCGGAGCTGCTCCTTTAACCGGTGCCATTCCGAACAGTGGATTCAGGAGCCGCCATGCCATCGAGTGCCGTTGTAAATCAGTAGCGGAATAACCGGGGTGACTTCCAAGAGATTCGATATGAGAACCTGCCGCTTTGAGGCGACGGTCAAGTTCGAGAGCAAACAGAAGATTTGCCAATTTACTTTGACTGTACATACCCCATTTGTCATACTTTTTGTTCTCACCGTTGATGTCTTCAAAGTCAATTCGACCCGACCAGTGAGCGATGCTTGACAGGGTGACAATCCGGGGTGCTTTTGCCGCAGAAAGAAGCGGCATGAGGTGTGAAGTGAGTGCAAAATGACCAAAGTGGTTCGTACCAATCTGTAGTTCAAATCCATCCTTCGTGATCGATTTTGGTGGAATCATCACACCGGCGTTGTTAATCAAAATGTCCAGATGCTTGTGAGATTTCTTCATTCGGTTTGCAAAATCTTCGATGCTTCCAAGGTCTGCAAGATCAAGCAGTTGTACTGTGATGTTGGCACCAGGAGAGGTCTTGAGCATCTTTGCTTTTGCTGATTCTGCTTTCTCTTCGTTACGGCATGCAAGAATGATATGCGCACCTTTGTCTGCCAAAGTGAGTGCCATATGGTAGCCGATTCCAGTGTTTGAGCCGGTCACGACGATGAGTTTTCCATTCTGGTTTTGAGTGTGCTCAGCCTTCCATTTAATTCCGATTTTCTTCATCTTAATCGTGCCCCAAGGTGTTCACGATGTTCGCAGACGGGTATGAGAGATAAACAAATGGTTGGCAAACCCTTGTGTTCACTCTGTCAGAATTACAGAACAAGTTATTATAAAAAACACATTGAATCAGAGGATAAGGCGAAGTAATTGACATTTGATTCAGAGTACGAACCTTTCTTTCAACCACCTGGCTGGGTTGTTGCACCGGTATGGGCAGTCCTTTACACCTGTATTGCATTCAGTTTCAGTTCTGTTTTGAATCACCGAGATGAGTTGAAACATTCCAATATCATCATTGTCTTGTTTCTCGTTCAACTTGCACTGAATCTTGCTTGGCCTTCAGTCTTCAATTCTGAACGTTATCTCCTTTCATTGGTGATGATCGTCTTGATGATTGTCTTTACGCTCATCTATGCATACCTCACCTATGCACACCTTCCCTCCGCATCGATGTTGGTTTGGCCCTATCTCGCTTGGATTAGCTTTGCTGCTGCCATCAATACTGCGTATTATCTTCATGCGAATTGAACGAAACGATTACTCCGTTGGATGCGGCAGATTCAAGCAGAATCCTCATGAATTGAGTTCTCTCCTCAAAGCAACTCGTTTCAAACAGCATCAATCGTAGCATCACGGTCTGGTCCAACACCAATACTGGTGCAAGGAACGCCAACAAGCGCTTCGACCTTCTTGATGTATTGTTGTGCTGCAGAGGGCAATAAAGAGTATCCAAGACCCTCTTCATTTGCTTTCTTTGCGATTCCGAGCCACTCTTCGAGCGAATAAGAAGGGAAACCTGGCATGGATACGTAGATTGGTTTACAGCGTTCTAAGGCTGTTGCACTCGAAGGCATTTCCAAAATCTCTTTTCCATCCAGTTCATAGGCCACACAAATCTTGATTTCATCAAGTCCACCAAGAACATCCAGTTTTGTCAATGCAAGTCCTGTGAATCCATTGATTCGATGTGCATGACGCATGACCACAACATCAAACCAACCGCATCGACGCTTTCGGCCAGTGGTTGTACCAAATTCATGGCCGACTGTTCCGAGGTGTTCACCGGCTTCATCATCGAGTTCGGTTGGCATTGAACCATGACCAACACGAGTGATGTAGGCTTTGGTGATTCCAATTACCTCTTCGACATGACCAGGATGAATTCCAGCCCCATGAGTGGAGTTTCCTCGAGAGGTGATTGAAGAAGTGACAAACGGATATGTTCCTTGGTCGATATCTAAAAGGCAGCCTTGAGCACCTTCAAGAATGACATGTTCGCCGAGTTTTAATGCATTATCAAGCATAAGACCGGTGTTCTTAATCGAAGTGCTGTATGCATTCCAAATCCATTCAACATCAGCCTTCAAGCCAGAGACTGTAATTCGCTCTTCACTCCCTGCTGCTGACAACGTTGAATTCATTCGGGTGGTGGTTTCTTCCATCCACTCATCATCTGCCATGACTTCAGCTAAGTCTCCAAAGCGTAAGCCGATACGGTTGGTTTTATCAGCATAGGTTGGACCAATACCACGACCTGTTGTTCCAATTTTCTTATCTAAACTGTCGAGGTATCGATGGAATGGAAGAATAATATGCGCTCGTTCGCTGACGTACAGACGATCTCCACGAGGGTCTTCTCCGGTTGATTCTTGCCAACCGGTCAATTCAGTATTGAGCACCCAAGGGTCGATGACCATCCCGTCTCCGAGAACAAGATTGCATTCCTTTCGAGTGATTCCTGAAGGTAAGAGATGGAACTTCAAAATCGTGTCACCCAAGACAACGGTATGCCCTGCATTGTTCCCACCTTGGAAACGAGCAACCCAAGTTGCCTGTTCCGCAATACGGTCAACAATTTTCCCTTTTCCTTCATCTCCCCATTGGGCTCCTAGGACTACTGTGGCTGGCACGATTCTCTCCTCGTCGCGCTGTCTTTGCGTACCGTCTTTGAACTATGCGTTTCTTTCATGTGGTATTTTCGACGCCTAAGATACAGATTTACATGAGTTTTATTGATGAAAAAACAACCCTTTATATTCTGTTGTTCATCATTCCCGTATGTAGCCATCCATGGACACCACAATGTAAAACCGCAGCACGCAGTTTCAGTCACAGTGAGCATCCCCTCGCGGGATTTATATACCCTGGGCGCCAACTATGTAACGAGAGGTTAACAAGATGAAAATAGATCCCGAGGGAAATGCTGGCGAAGAGCCTGAACGTAATCAAAGAGCAGATTCAAACCACAGCGGAAACGATGTGATTCGAAGAACGCTCGAGGGCCATACTCGACCTTGCGAGGATTGTGGAATTACCGATTGGCAAATGGATGATGCTCGCGGAGAAATCACCTGTAACAGTTGTGGAATTGTTGTTGAAGAGAATGTCATTGACCCTGGGGCTGAATGGACCAATCGAGACCGCAGTCAAGACCGTTCACGTGTCGGACAACCGCTAACATATACACTCGCTGACAAAGGATTGAACACGACCATCGATGTTCGGGACTTGAGTTCAGGAAGTGCGAGTCGCCACGGTATCTCCTCTCAATCACGCCGTGAATGGCGACGACGACGAGTCGTCGACGAGCGTTCGAAAACTCGAAAGAGTCGCGAACGTAACTTGGTCCGTGCAAATCAATTCATTCGAGACTCTTCTGGACTACCAAAACCATTGCAAGAAGAAACTGCTCGCCTCTACCGTCGACTCTCTGGTGATGGGTTTGTCACCGGCCGCTCGATTGCCGGAGTTACTGCTGCTTGCGCCTATTTAGTAGCACGACAAGAAAACTTACCTCGCCAAATTGTAGACGTTTCGGTTGCCTTTGATGTGAAGGAGAAGGAACTTTCTCGCCTCATTCGTCAAGTGTCACGGAAGTTAAATCTGCACAAGATTTCTTCACCTGACCAATACTTTGACAAATTCCTTTCAGATTTGCAACTACCGCCGAGTATTCACACTCAAATCGAACATCTTTGGTCTGTGATTCAACCCCATGATGAACTGTGGCAAGGAAAGAAACCGATGGGTGTGGCTGCTGCGCTGATCTACAAGGTATGCAACGAGACAAGTTCACCTCGAACCCAATCTGAAGTTTGCAAAGTCGCCAATGTATCTGAGGTCACTCTTCGTGGCTTACTTCGCTTAATCGAAGGTCTGCTCAGTCAACTCGGTGAAGTTTCAAAGCAGTGATTTCCTACACCTGATAGGCGAACCTTGAAGGATTACATCCTCTGCCATTGGTTTATGGGATTCAAAGCGAAGGCTCGTAAGCATAACGTCGATTCGGATTCCGATTCGGATACAAAAAAGAAATCATCTGTCAAAGAAGGCGAAATTCCATGCGGTGTCAAAACCTGTGATGGCTATGCTGACAAAAGTTTCGGAGGACGTTCATTATCACTCGATAATGCAATTGATGTCTGGGGCGATAGCGGCTATGTCGAACGTAAGGGCCGTGTTCGTGTCTGCAAAAATTGTTACCGATTGTGGAAGAAAGATAACAAATCTGAAGACACCTACTGAAAATCTTCATCTTCACTTTCAGTTTAACTGAGGGGTGTTGGAAAAGAAAGTATACCGTCGGCTCTGCTTTCGTATGTATGAACAATAGAGTTGTGATTCGAAGTTTGGTTACTGCAGAGGGTTGTCTGGTAGCAATGGATGATGGAGCCATTGTGTGGAGACCCACGCATGGTAATCGTAGCCAACTCAAACTGGAAGCCATTGCAACCGTACTGCTCGCACTCAAAGGCCCTACTGGATGCTATGATGTTGTTGCCATCGGTGATTCGACGGGAGGCGTCACGCTTCTTTCTCTTCCACGCCTCGACCTCATAGAGAAGTTTTCAATTGATGGCGGAATTGTTCGCTCTATTACCGCTGTTTCGAATTCTGTGGGCAAGTATCTTGCAGCCACACAAAACGGTAGTGTGTGGATGATTGGTACAGAAGTACCTGGCCGAGCTGTCCATTTGTTTACCCATTCTGGGCCGATCACAAGTCTACGCCTCATCGAAGATAAGATTCTCATTCAAAGTGGTTGGAACCGTCGTACGTATGATTGGACTGGCGCCACCACAGATGAGTTTGATGGAGAACAGCAATTTCAAGTCACGGCTACAAAACGAGAGAACCGCAGAGCAAAGATTCTCGAATATGAACAACGTCGTACGAAAAAAAATCAACCGCTGATGCTCGATTTACCTGTATTTGGTTAAACTCGTTCCTGCTCTTCCAAAGGCCAAGGCGGATGTGGCGTATACCATAATGCCGTTTTCGCTGGTTTCGCGACCGATTTCGAGACTTTACCCTCATTCGCCAAGCATGTTTCAAAAAATTCAATATGACGTTTCAGTATGTCTTTGACGTGTTTCACGCCTTTGATTGCAGGTCCTTGAAGCGGGATGATTGACTTTGGTTTGAAAGTTGCCACACGCTTGAGACTTTCCAATACATCCGGTAAACAACCACCAGGTAAGTCCCAACGTGTTGGACGGTCCGCGCGAGGGAGTAAAGTGCCAAGAACCATCATTTTTTGGTCTGGGATCCAATAACCCATTCCATCAATCGAATGACCTGGAAGCGCAAGTGACTCAACCTGCCCGTCGCCGAGTGGGAAAACATCACCCTCATCGACTGATTGTGTCCCAACTGGAGGCATGTCTGAGTCGAAACGATTCGCCCATGTGGTGAAGAAGTCACCGATTTCAAGTGCTGCTTGACCTTCCGGATGAATATGAACAATACAGTCTGTGAATGCTTCAGAAAGATGTTTCGATCCGCCTGAACAAGGGTATCGCTTACTGGTGAGCAATATTCGGTCAAGGCGATTCTCATCACCAAGTACGCCTTTGATTCGCTCTACTTGGAGACTTTGGTACCATGAGGTACCTGCATCGATGAGCAAATTGCCAGCCAAACCATCAACGACCACCAAATTGGCATCATGGTGGATTGCAGGCAAGCGTAATACACGCATATCCACTCCTATGGCTTGTACTCCTTGAACCATACTCTTGATTTTGGAAAGCCAAGCCTCTGAGAAAAGCATTGATGCCGCCCTTTTCGCTCATTGGTTGCGATTAAATAGGGGGAGTGAGTCGCAAGTCCATGGCACGATTCCCTGAAGCTGAAGTCCGTTTGCTTCACCGCAAGATTTGCATGCGCTGCAACGCACGTAATGCTGTCCGTGCTGTTCGCTGCCGAAAGTGCAGTTACAAGGGTCTTCGACCAAAGAATATCGAGCGCAAGGGTGCATGATTCGCACTTTTACAAGGCTTGTATTCACCTTACACTATTCCAAGCAGTGGGATAATTATTGCCATTGGGTCTCCAAGAAGTATCAGCGGAATGATTGCTGGGAACAGGAAGACCAACAGAGGGAGTTTTTGACTTACCCATACCTGTTCGACTCCTGCCTCTTCTAATTCCAAAAGAGCGGAACTGAGTTGTTCATCTGTTGGCGTTTTACGTGGTGCTCTCTTTCGATGGTAGACTTCGACCGAACCATCTGGTTTCTCGACCAGAGTAGTCAGCAACCATACATGTCGGTTCATGACTTCTGAACGAGGTAATTTACTTGCATGCCACGCTAACAAAAGGTCACTAACCTTTCGGACATGGCCTCGGAATATATTGAGGAAAAGCAAGATAAATGGAATCACCAAGAAAGCGAATCCACCCCACACCAAGAGAGAGAAGGCAGGAGGTAATGTGAACAGCGCATCGGATGTAGCAGATGAATACGTAAGAGGCATCGTCGACCAATTTGGAATGAGAAGTGCAACCCACATCAGAGCCTTTGCATCAGCACCGCCATGAAGCATTCGAAGGCGCCAAGCAATGTCGATCAGGATGATGAATGGAAGAACGGCAAAAGTAGACCACCATAATGCTCCCAAACCAGTTTCAGTTCCTAGTATGACATCGATTGGATTGACTGACTGATACTGTAATGCACCAAAGATAATACCGCAAAGACTGGCCAGATACCAAAGGGCTACACTTTGGTCCATTCTTGAACCTTTTTTGATGTCGGAAAAGGTGGGTCGCCCAAGAACTGCACCACTCGCATAGGCCACAGCAGCTGAAGCAGTGAGATAAATAGTCCAATCAGCACCCTGATACATCAAGTCCAGAGCCCAAAGGAAGAGGGCCGGCTTTACCCAGACAAGCCAATGCTCATTTTTGACACGCCGTTCCTTGTGGTCCATCCAAGCAGCCCAACCCATTCCGAGAAGAAGTGTAAAGATTCTTGACCAGCCTAGGATTTCAATTTCCGTGAGGCTCATGGCCTGCGGACAGTGGCAATGAACTTAAAGACGGCCTCCACGCAGGGCAGGTTACGACCAATGAGGCAGTAAATATGGATATCGAATCCCGTCTTCTACAAGTTGCTTCTGTCATCAATCAAATTGATGACCCAAAAGTTCCTCGGAATATTCGCCGACAAGCGAAGGAAACGTGTGAGCAATGGTTATTGAATAAAGCCAAGAAATTAGATGTTCGTATTGCTATGTCTCAATCGAAATTAGAAGAACTCTACGAAGACCCGAATATCCCTCCAGAATTCGGTACACTTATCCTGATGATCAACACTGAACTCGAGAAGATTCTTACAGAAGTTCTGTGAGTCACTCTTCTTCTAAGGCTACGATAAAGTTCGTTAGTAATGGACGAACATCTTTGTTCAACTTACCTTCACTCAAAAGTGAAGTTAATTCCGATGCGATTTCATTCTCAATGCCGAGTGCATCAGCAGCTGAGAAAATGATTTCGATTTGGTCTTCGGAAATTTTGTTATTCCGAAGTGCCCGTTGTGAAGCAATTCGACCAGCGATGAGTTTGATTTTGTGATCCGAGTATCCAAGAAGCATTTGTAATTGATTCAATGATTGGTTTTCAAAACTCGAAATCTTTCCATCTCGAATAGCATCCTCCCATGCTTCATCCATTGAGGGGGCACGTTCAGACATAAGGATTGCAAATGGTTGCGTCGCTTCGATATTTTCCAAGATAATCTTGATAATTACTGCGAACGGAACTGCAAGAATCATTCCAAGAATACCCCAGCCGGCAAAGGAGATTGCAGTCACCAAAAGCAGAAGCACAGGGGAAAGGTCAAGTGCGCGACCAGCCCATTTCGTCTCGACGATTTGTCCCCAAATTTGTTGGTTCGTAAGAAGTAAGAGAATCAACAAGCCCAGTAGATTCGGGTCCAGTAGAATAAGGCCAAGAATAATTGGAGGGATGGTCGCAATCAACGAACCAATGTAGGGGACATAATTGAGCACAAAAGTCAGCAGAGCCCACGTAAACCACAGGTCAATGCCAAATGACAACATGATGAGACCAGCAAATAGAGCCGTTCCTGCACCGACACCTGTTTTCACAATGACGTAGGTATTCACACTCGCTTCAATTTTTGAACGCATAATTTGTACTTTTTGACTTCCGCCATCAGGCCAGGCTCTCTCGATTCTACCGGGTAACGAACTTGCTTCAAAAATAATGAAGATAAGGAAAAACATTACCGTTACGGTGGTTGCGATGAAACCCCCCACATTTGACAACATGCCCATCGCTGCATCAGAAATTTTTTGTTCATCTTCGAGTAGACCCATAGCGGCAAGATCTTGCTCCAAAGTGCTATTTGTGGCATTTGAATCTTCACTCAACATGGCGCCAAGAAGGGGTGATTGTTTGAGGTCACTCCATCTCTCCTCGAGTTTCGTATTGTACGAATCCATTTTTTCTTCATCTTGAACTAAATTATTGGCTTGTTGGTACGCAATAAATGTAGTGCTCGAAACAATGAGAAGCGTGAATAGAACCATCGTCAAATACGATAGAATCAGCGGGAAACCCTTGCTTGAGAGTAAGTCCGAACCAGGTTTGAGTACAAAGTATATTCCGAGAGCAATAAAAAACGGTTGGAGAACTCCTTTGAGAACAATCAGCCATATCACCATCAAAGTGATGAGTAATGAAATGTGAGCAAAGGTCGAAACTCGGCGATTAAAACGACTTGAACCCAATGTAGGTGAAGCGACTTCCATAACTGCGGGGTAGGGTTAGGCCTCTTGAGTGTTTAGGCTACTCTTCAGCCTCATGCTGAGGAGGAGGGTCGTCGTCATCCAAAGCAGGTAAGCGTAAAGCTAAAATCGCTGCTGCAAGCATCATGACGCCACACAAATGAAATGCTGTGTGGTAATCAAAAGGCCAATCTTGTGAAACCGTCAACGTCCAAACTAATCCACCAGTAAGTGGGCCGAGGATACGAGCAAATGCGCCGAGTGATTCTTGTGCACCCATCACGACTCCAAGTTCGTAACCATTTGATTTTGCAATACGCGTCAAGTAGGAAGATGAAGACGGTTGGAAGATTCCATTCCCTAAGGCTATGAGAACAGCCACAATCAAAATATGAGTCCATGCATTCCCTGCTTGAGTGTAAGGTACCAATACCAATCCAAGACCGGTTAATACGCTGGCAGCAGGAATGAGTCGGCGTGAACCAAATCGTCGTGAAAGCGGACCTATGAGCAGCCCTTGAGTAAATATCCCCGTAATCCCAATCATGGCGAAAACTCGACCATTGTCTGCTTCAGAAAAGGCAAGTCCACCGTTTGCCGGGTTCATTTCAGTGTAGAGTATGAAAACTGCATGCATAATCGTGAAACCAAAAGTGAACAACATCGTCACCCAAATAATCAATGATACATTGTTCGCCTTAAGCATCGAAACTGAATTCTTCGTGATTTGAACCATCTGAGTCGCCCACGGTTTTGGCTCGGATTGAACCCGTAATTCCGGTGGGAGTGATTCTGGAAGTGAACGATAAGCAACGGCCAAAGAAAAGAGAGAAAGAACACTCGCTACAGCACAGGGTAGAAGATAAGGATGTGAATCAAAGATGGTGTTTTGGAAGATTTCCCAGCGTGCAGCTGGATTCGATAACTCGCCTCCAATAAAGGGACCAAAAGTAAACCCGAGTCCAAATGCTGCACCGATTATTCCCATTCGAGTCGCCAATTGCTGAGAGTTGCTTACATCCCCAATATACGCACGTGCAACAGCCAAATTGCCATTGAATACACCTGCAAGGAATCGTGCTATGAGTGCAAGAACGAGGGAATTCGCAAGTCCAAACATTGTAAAGAACACCGTATTACCAACCAAACCCACCATCAAGACGGGACGACGACCAATTCGATCTGATAATGAGCCCCAAAAAGGCGAAAACAAGAACTGGGCAGCGGAGTAAGAGGTCATGAGTAAACCAACCCAAAGACCAATATTGGCAATTTGATTATCGGGCGTTAAGTCTTCAACAAGATACGTCAAAAATGGAATGACAATACCGAACCCAATCATGTCGATCATGGTGACCAAGAACAAGACCAGCAAAGCCCCTTTCCCCGCATCACGAACAACAGAAGATTCCGTTGAAGACTCATCCATGATTTTGCCCACAACCGCTTTCTTATAGTATCCCATGCATCACTTTGAAGGCAATCGAACAGTATTCAACTGTCCAAAGGATATGCTCAAGCAGAAGTCGTGTTATTTGCAACAGGTGCAAAACGGTCGATGACCAGACCAAGACGTTCGACTAAGCCCGCTTTTTCAGCATGCTTGATGAGTGCGAATTCCATTACTTCATCGAGCGTATCAACTGGTAAAACTTCAACCATCCTCTCGTATTTCTCATCCAAGAGAACGTCTTGCATATTTGCCCGAGGAATAACAATCGTTTTGATTCCAGAACGTGCAGCAGCCTCAATCTTTGCCGTGACTCCTCCAATTGGCAATACTTCGCCACGGACCGAAAGAGAACCCGTCATTGCTAAATCTTGACGAATTGGAATATTCTCAAGAGCAGAGATGATTGCAGTCGCAATGGTAATAGAGGCTGAATCGCCATCGACTCCATGCGTATCGACAAATTGAATGTGAATATCATAATCAGAGATATTCTTTCCTGTTAATTTCTTAATAACTGCACTGACATTTGTCACACTTTCTTTTGCCAAGTCAGAGAGGCCTCCAGTAGCATGGATTTTTCCACCTCCTCCTAATGACGGGGTGACGAGTGCCTCGACAGGAAGCATAATTCCACTGAAATCTGAAAGACCGGAATTGGCCCCAAGGACGGCAAGTCCGTTCACTCGTCCAACGCGCTCTCCAGAATTAACAACCATAGCGTAGTCTTGACGGCGTTCAATCATTCGGTCAGCGACTTGTTGTTCGAGTGGTTTGGCAATATTACGTGCGCCAAGTACATGGGCAGCAGTGGCGAGTTCTGCACCTTCTTCCATAGCCAAGTCGCCAGCGATTCGAACCAAACCACCGAGTTCACGCAATCGAAGTGAAAGCTTTCCTCGACGACCAGCTCGGCGTTGAGCCTCACGAAGAATAATGGCGACGGCTGATTTATCGAAATGAGGTATCTCACGGGAAGTACCCATGTCGCGGCGAACTTCTTGCGCAATAAATCGAATAAGGCGGCGGCGGTTACGAGCAGTGTCCGGCATTTCTGAATTCACATAGACCTCATAACCATAGCCACGGATACGACTACGTAGAGCAGGATGCATGCCTTGAATCGCATCGAGGTTACCTGCTGCAATTAGAATAAAATCACACGGAACAGGTTCAGTTTTGGTGAGTGCACCAGAGGAACGCTCTGAGCGGCCCGAAATAGGGAAGGCTCGTTCTTGCATGGCGGTAAGCAAGGCTTGTTGCTCTTCAAGTCGCAACAAATTCACTTCATCGATGTAGAGCACACCTTTGTGAGCACGATGAATGGCACCTGGCTCGACACGGTCATGCGCAGGAGTTTCCATACCACCTGATTGGAACGGGTCGTGACGTACATCTCCGAGGAGTGAACCGGACAGCGTGGCTGTTGCATCGACAAATGGCGGCAATGCTTTGCTGTCATGCTTCACCAAGACTTTGGGAATTCGCGTTTCATCACCTGAACTCATTCGACCTCGAATAAACATGTATCCGAACATAAGAAGGAATCCACCAAACAGTAAAGTGAGTATGTCTCCAGTTTGAATGGTTGCGATGACAAGAAGAAAACCGACTGCTGCAAACGCGATAAGGAGCATCTTTTGTGAGCGTTCCCTTTGTGTGCGCATCGATTCCTTCTGCATTTTTACAATCCGACTTCCACGACCAGCGGGAACTGAACGAACGCGAGGTTCATTCTCATCGTCTTCATTTGAATAAACAAGAATATCTTCAAGATTTTCTTTGGGTAGAAGGTCTGTCATTGAACGGGCAAGCATTGATTTTCCGGTCCCTGGGTCTCCAATCATAAGCATATGTCGACGTTGTTCTGCGGCCTTTTTGATGACAACAGAACCCGCTTCTTGTCCAATGACTTGATCGACCAATCGGTCAGGTATCGGTACATCTTCGGTTGAAGTGAAATCAACAGATTGAATCCATTCTTCAACGCTCAAAGAAACAATATCATCAGAGTCCGGACCGGGCTCTGGAGCCCAAATGGTAACTTCTTCGACGACATCTGAAGCATCATCAAGAGGGGCGTCAACCACCTCGATAAAAGACGAGTCTTCGGGCTCTTCGTTGTCGCTCATAGATATCCCTCCGCGTTGCTCCCCTTTATGGGTTTACAATTCGACCATGTTTGAACATGTGCCAAATTTACCTCATTTGTTAATCAAAGTGTTCCGTCAAGGTATTGTTGACCGTAGTAAGACCATTGCTCAACGGTCCATCCCGCAGGAAGGCCACCAGGAGGCAAAGGTGGGGCAGCAAGTTGTGGTGCTGCTGGAATAGCAACAGGTTGTTGGAAAAGAGTTTCAGCACCGCCATACATCGAATTTGCGACTGAGTCTTGGGCAGGAACCATATTTGGGTCCCATGCGGTGTTATTCCAATTATCTGACTCGGAATCACCTTGACCACGTCGAGTAATCATCAATGTGAGCAAAAGACCGAGAACAACAACTCCGGCAATAATACCAATCAAAGTCATGTTCATATCTTTTGGTCCTGTGGTTGAGTCTGAACCTGCGAGTGATGCATCAACGCAAGTTGCACGTGGATCTTCACATGCTGTGTCGAGGTCTTCTTCGATTGCTGTGAGTTTTACTTCAAGGGCCGTAATATCAACTCCAACAGCTGCAGATTCAATCTGTGCCATTAGTTCAGTCTTTTCGGCAGTCAAGTCTTCAAGGTAATCCGAGAACATTTCATCTTCCATATCGTCAACAGCGGGCATACTTTCAGTGATGTCCCACTTTACCTCGGTCATCGTTTTGTAATCATCAGTTCCGTCAGATGCAACAATCGACAATTTGTAATAATCCATGAACTGTGACCCATCTTCACGAGCAAGTCCTTGGGAGAAAATTGAAGGGACACTTAATTCCTTATTCCAACCACTGTTCGATTCAGAAACAGCGAGTTCGTATTCAAGGATACCATCGCAGGTTCCAGTCAATGAACTGCAAATATTCCATGTTGCAGTGATGGAAGTAAATGTCGGTGCAGAACTGGTAAGCATCATCGTGACTGTAGGTGTTTGGCCAATGTAGGTGTCTTCGAGGTTTACAAACATGTAACCGCTTCCATCGTCAGTCTTCGAAAGAAGGAATGGTATTGAGTCATAGACTTCGACGTTCATCACATAGACATTGGTATCATACTTATCGATGACTGAAATTGTAACAGTCTGCATACCTGTCTCTTCGAACTGTAGGGTAAGACTGCCATCGAGGAAACTGTATCGAGCAGCTCCCGGTTCTGAGGAGTCTACAGAGACGAATGCTTCAGCAGCAGGATTGTCAACATCGACAATGAGTTCGCTGAATGCGATGACTCGTTGTACGTTTCGCTTAAGTACAATATTTTCAAGATCATCGAAAGGAATTACACGAGGTGCATCATTCACAGGCTGGATGTTGATCGTAAGCGTTGCATCGGAAGTCTTGACGCCATCGCTTGCACGGATTGTTAGGATTGCCTGACCGTTTACATCAGCATCAACAGTATCAAATCCAATCGTGTTACCGATAAGATAAGCATCGATTGCTTCTTCATTCGAGTTACTGATGAGTTCTATGGTGAGTGTATCGACAGGAGTAGGAGCGCCTGTATCATCGGTATCTGAGAGGAAAGGAAGAAGGGCGAGTATACCATTTCCACCTTCAATCACGGATTGTGAAGGTAGGCCATTCCATCGCGGCTGTCCATTTTCAGTGACTGTAAACTTAAGAGTTCCATGAGGAAGTTCACCAGCATCTGAGTAATCGCCTCCATCATCCATGTTAATTTCAAGACCTTGTAGTCCAATTGGGCAACCGTTAAGTTCGCCCCATTGAAAGTTAACCTCAATCTGTTGGGTTGTAGGGTGCCACGCAACAAACGAAGCATCGTCTGAAGTGATAATGAGATTCTCAAGAGAGGTTTCGGGGTCGTCAATATGACCAGCCATCGAGACATTGGTAGCAGTGTCGCACATGACTGAAGGAATTGGGTCTACAATGACCGTTGGCACTCCGTTTTTCAGTTCGAATCCTGAGGTTCCTGTAATGGCCATCCAATCACCGGTTTGTCCCCGTGAATCAATGGCTTGAGTTCGAACATCATACCAGCCAGCGAGCATCGAAGCCGATGGAGTGATGTGATATTCTCGACCTTCATTCGCTGAACCGGTATTGACGATACTTTCTCCGCCAGTTACAACTGAACTGAACCATTGATCAAGTCCTGAAGGAGATATTTCGACATTGAAAGTGGTTGTAGCGATCGTATCGATGAAATCAGTGGTTCCTACTTTCGCTAATACGACTGCATGTGAATTACGTTCAATTAATTGCTCGCCGTCTATTTGCGGGTTTTTCGTTTCAGGAGGGCGGTTTTGATTGTATTCTAAAGTAAACTCATTGTTATTTGATTTGGTATCGCCAACAAGTCCACTGAGTTTCACACCGAAGGTCATTTTGTAGGCACTTGAATCGAAATTTGTGGTGTCGATGGTTGTTGAAGCGCTCATCGAAGTGGCTCCAACATTAGGTAAGTTTCCAATAGAAACAGTGTCCACTATCACGTCTACATTGTTTTCAACATAGTAAAACTCGATATTGCCACCGTCGGTGTACTCAAGGTCGCCAACATTTTTCACGGTGGCATCCAGTGTCAAAGAATCTCCAAGCATATAGCCCACTGTTGAGGAGGGATTGGTGAGCGCAAAATTAGTAATTCCGATATCCATCTTAGGTCCCATGTTTGAATCTGTAGCCACATAGACGTCATTGTAAGATGTATGAGGGCCACCCATGAGGGCGCCAACTGACATGAAATTGTCAGCCGCCGAGGTTGCCCCATTGCCACGTACCGTGCTGACAGGTTTTGTCCATGTCTTGGTCAATGGTGTGTTTGGAGTGAGAGTAAACGATTCAAAACCATTGCCTGCCGAATTCAACATCCAAGAACGAATCACGTTGTGCGGGTGTGTTGAACCGTCGTCGTAGGTATCGGGACTGGTTTCTTCAACCACGACCGCAAGAAGGTAAACCGTTTTACTGGAAGCGCTACCAAGATATTCAAGTGTGTAGGTAATATCCATGTTTGCTCCGTTTTGTGACTGAGCGATTGAAAGTTTGAAATCGTTGGTTGACTGCATATCGCCACCATTGGAGAATTCAGTGTCATACGCTGTGGTGCCGGTGTTAGCACCGAGTTTGTGGTATGAACTACCTGCTCTTGCATCGCCGAAAACAGCAGCTGGGATGCTGCCTGTTCCGTCTCGAACATGGCTCAATCGATTTAGAGGGTCGCTGACACCTTGGCCATTCGCTTCAAAATATGAAATGTAGACATAGTCATCAGGGAAGTTTGTTTTGAGAGCGTGCATCGAAGGCGAGCCTCCATTTTGGCAAGGAGGGCACCAGTCAGCGCCATAGTATTCTGCAAAGACTGAATGACCTGGAGAGGTCGCTGCACGTGATACAACGATTTCATCATCGAGTGCGTTTTCTCTGTTTTCAAGTTCAATAGGACCAACAAAAGCAGTCATTGTACTGCCAATAAATAGGGCTGCAATCGTTAGGGCAAGAAGGCGAGCGGACATCTTCATGACTCTACCACGCTCAAGACAGTATATGAAACCCACCTATTCCGGTGAGTAAAGCAGCATTTGCGAACATGATAAGTTTAAGGCCATAATGATTACATAATAACGGTAATGTTTAGACCAATAAGAGTGTCCCCGAGACATGAACCAAACGCAGTGGTCCGCTTTTATCGAAGGGGATGGGAAAATCCACATTGTCGAACTCATAGCAGGGGTTCGTAAAATCAAAGGCTTAGGCGTTTTGGATGCTATCGATACTTTTTCAAAAGCAAATATCGGTGAAGAGGTCTTAGTTGGTCAGAAAATTTTGACTCGCGTTCCGTTACGATTACCTGAGTTGAGCAAAGGTATGCTTCGACGAGCACAGACCATCAGTGCGAAAGACGCTGGATTCATGACCTCACGATTAGGAATTGGGCCGGACGATCGGATTTTAGAAGCCGGAATTGGAAGCGGTGGACTTTCGATGTATATCGCCCGTGTGCTCGGAAATTCAGGTGTACATGTCACCGTCGAGCCTCGAAAAGAACATGCTGAAGTTGCACTTGAAAACCTCAGACGTGCTCAAGAAGGATGGACTGAATTTCCGTCTCACCATCACATTGAAGGCGCTATTGAAGAGGTCGTTGACCAAATACAACTCATATCTTCAGAGTTTGATGGGATCATTCTGGATTTGCCAGAACACACAAGTGCGATCAATGCAGTGGCACCACTCCTCGGCATCGGTGGGCGTATTGCTTGCTACTGTCCAGTTACAAGTCAGCTCGAAGCCGCATGGGTTGCATGTGAAGAAGCAGGGTTTGAAATCGAATGGGCTGGAGAACTCATTGAACGTCAGTGGGGCAAGGCATCAAAGGGTGGTGTGCGACCTGTGAATGGACCATTTGGTCATACTGCATTCTTACTTGTAGCCTATCGCCGAAATTGAATCATTCGACGACTCGAATCATCGTCGAACATTTTGGGCAAGTGAATCTGAACGGAGGCTCACTTCCACGAGGGACGCCTAATCGAGCATCACACGAAGGACAGGATACTTTGCCATCTTCCATTTGGCATTCATTAAATCCGAGTGGAGTTTCTTTCTCTTCTTCATCCTCTTCTTCCTCTTCTTCTATGAGGGCATCCTGCTTCTTTCCTCGAACCAAATACAGGACGACTATGAGAAGCAATGAGACTCCCCAACCTCCGAACAATGCATTCAATGAATCCGATTGACTCAGTTCCATTCCAAACGGCAAACGAACGCCGTTAGGAGGGACGGCTGGCCCTTCAATTTCGACATCAAAATCATCTGAAACATCGGACGTACTTATGTCTCCGATTTGGTAAGCAGCACGAACTCGTAATGTCGCTGATTGTGAAGTTGAGACCAATGAGGTAAGGGTGAGGGAAAATTCGACCGATGAGCCCGGTGTGAGGGTCAATTCATTGCTTGAAGTGTTATCGGAAAAGCGTAACCATTCGGTTGCCAATAAACCGTCACCAAAACCTTCGATGCCTAGATGCCCCGTCACTTGTGCATTGGCAAGGTTCGTCACGGTAACCATGACGCTCGAGCCACCTGATGAAGGGAGTGAAAGAGACGGTTCCGAAAAAGTAATTTCTAAGACTCCCGAACTTCCCCAAACTGGCTCAATTGTATAGATCTCACTGCTTGTAGCAGAGAATGAGGTTCGAGTCGAACTGGTCACTCGGAACTTCAATTCCGATAATCCTGCCTCCGCATCATCAGCAAGAAGACAGGACCATGGAAGGGCTGATGAAGATTCACCTGCATCAAGTGAGAGAACAATGGAGACGCCACAATCGATACCTACGGTGCTCAACAGTAACTGGTCGGCTCCGGTTCCAGTATTGGTTACAACGACCGTCCCATGTATCACTTCGGAAGGTTCAGCAGAATCATCATCTGAAAGAACGAGGATATCTGCTCCTGCTACCAATGATTCAACCGAGAGGTTGAGATGCGAAGTAATCGAATCATCACTTGATGAACGTGAGACGAGAGTAATGTCAGTGCCACTGCTTGGAGCACCTTGGGCTATTTCTCGAACACTCAATGTAACCGTAGAAGATTGACCAGAGTTGAGAAGGAGAGATGTAGCCGACAGTTCAAAATCAAACCAATCCGATGCATCATGAGCCATGAGGCTGAGATGAAGCGTATCTGAAGCGGTACCGAGGTTGGTCACATCAAATAAATACAGTGCATTGGTACTCGGCCCTGCAACAATTCGGCTTCCAGTTGAACTCATTAAGATAGAAATTCGTTCTTGGATTTGTAAAGAAAGCGACAGTTCAACTGAAACATCGGAACTTCCGTAAGCAAGCGTGAGGTCATGAGATTGCGCAGATGACGAGGTGGAAATCGTCAAAGAAATATTGAGCACAATGCTCTCTCCAACGCCAAGAGTGACCGACGGATGGCTCAAGGTTGCTTCTGCTTCAACCGGTAATCCGAGAAGACTCGCGACCAGTGAAAGATTCGAAGTACCTGTATTTTCTAAAGTGAAAGAGGTCAAAACCGTTTCACCAGGTCGGACAAGTATTCGCCCGTCCAATGGCCCTGAAAGAAGAGCGGCACTTACACCAAGAACCTCGAGGTCGACGAATGTTTCTACCGAATCTCCACCATAAGAAACCGAAAATGATTGGGACACAAAGCCTGATTGGCCTGTATCTGCATCCGTTGAGAGCGACCAAATACCTGCTTCACCAGCCAAAACGGTGACACTTGAGGCTGATTCAAGCGAAGTACTCAATCCACTTGTGGAATTAATATCAAGATAAAATGTCACGGTCTCACTGCCGTTATTTTGAACCCTCATCTCATACGAAACAGGAGTTCCAGGCGTAAGTTCAAGAGATCCGAGAGGAGCAAGAAGAGTATACGATACAAGTTCATCAACATCGATGGTGAAATCAAATGGAGATGTTGAATGCTGTTCAGAGGCTGATGTACCAATACCGTTCAATTGAAGTTCGCAGGCATCGGATTTGGTTGCTTCACTGTGAACGGAGATTTGGAATTCCAAATCAATCACATCGTCTGGAGCAAAGGAGGGGGTCGTAGCCATGACCAGAGCGGCGTTACAAGGGCCAGTGAGAACACTTATCGACCAATCATAATCAACGACTGCATTTCCAGAATTGGTCAGTTGAAGAGATGTGTTCGTAGAGGTTCCTGGAATGAACAAAGCACTTTGCTCAAGGAAAGCAACACTGAGGTTATGTTCTTCGTCGACATGAACGACAAGCATGGTCGAAGTTGATACATTGCCTCCTGTCGAAGCACTAAACAATCGGAACCCATAGTAGTCTGGAGCGGCATTACTTGGAACGGAAATCTGCAAACTTGCCGCCTGGGATGAGCCTGCTGGCATGTTAGTAAATTCATCATCGACCCATTGGACATTCCAGCCACTTGGAATTCCTCCGCCTAATCCTTTTGAGGATTGCATCGACATACTGGAAGAAGTGGTTGTGGATTCCCAAGGATAGGATAAGTGTGAAGTTTCATTGAAGACGGTTGCAGCAGCAGCCTGTTGCAATTCGAGTTTGAGGGTACTGCTCAACGCGACTGTATCATTCGAACCAACCGGTGACTCTCCTGTCATGGTAGCATAAAGTACACATGCAGCCAGATAACTACCTGCTAAAGAAGGATGACTTCCATCTGAAGTATAGAGGTCATAGAATGTGTTTCCAGATAATGTTGCATTTGTTCCAGATGCCATAACACTGTCATGGATGAGAGCAAAAGCGAGACCAACTGGTGCAATCCAAACAGTATTGCCTGCTGCAGTCATATTGTCACGGTAATCGATGTAACCTGATTCCAAACGTTCTTGCATCACAGTGAAATTATTGTACAAGACTGGATTTGTCGCATCTCCGTTTCGGCGACCCCAAGTCATCAATAAGACCGATTCACCACCTTCATCTTCAACAGCACCAGACAATCCAACTGCACCGTTCATACTGGCAATCCAGTCACTGTTGGTACGATAGAATCCAGGGATTTGACTTTGGTCTTGAAGCACTACATAATCCCAATTGATGTTGGAGTTTCGTAATGTCGTGTTTGAAGAATGACCAGACGTATTGACCTCACTCCAATGTGCTGATAATTTCTTTCCGCCGGCGGTAACCGCATCTGCATTTTGGATACCAAGACTTTCCATGAGAGTATGCAATGAATTCGCAGCAGTGTAACTGTTTCCATACATCAATGTGTTATTCACAGTGAAGGTGTTTGAAGTATTTCCAGAATTGTTGCCGCTGTTATTGCCGGAATTGTTACCGCTGTTATTGCCGGAATTGTTACCGCTGTTATTGCCGCTGTTATTGCCGGAATTGTTACCGCTGTTATTGCCGCTGTTATTGCCGGAGTTGTTTCCTGAGCCGTTGGTATAATTGGCCCACCATGATGCTAAATCAGGTTGATATTCGACATCTAAAAGAAGGGTATCTTGAACTGAACCTAAATTTTCCACATCGATGATAAAAGTAGCATTCGTTCCAGAATCCATGGTCGTCAATGCACCACCCATTGGTGAGAGATCGAGCGATGGGTGGTAGGAGGGGGCAACTGAGACATAAATGGTAATTGAACTGCTGATGTTCTGATCAGGCTCGGTCACGATAATCTCAAACGAACCACTCTCAGAAGGCACTGCACCTTCATCAAGCCGTACAACGATTGTGGTGTTTTTCGACCATGTTGGAAACACATTCTCAACCGTTTCCTCGCTTGGAAGGATTTCCCAAACTGAGGACAGACCGGTCACATCGACTGAAATATTGTATGTTTCAATGGCTGAAGCATTGTTTTCAATGTTCAAAGTGATGTTACCTGAATCACCGTCCATGAGCACGAGGTGGGTTGTGTCTGTGGACAACAGAATACCCTGATGAGCACGGGCATGAAACGCCAAAGGTGACATGCTTGCAAACAACAACACGAGTACGAAGGCGACGGCACGGGCTGGGCGAGACGACATAAGACCAAGTCAAGCCACCCGTGCATACCTCTTGAGTGAATCGGCCCTAAGGGCCGTTGTAAGTCGGCTCTCTCAGTTACGAAGTGAATCAAGTCGTGCTTGTTCGATTCGCTCCCAAGGGAACGTACCGTTTTCGCCTGGAGTTCTGCCGAAGTGACCACCTGAAGCAGTGACTGAATAGATTGGGTTGAGCAGTTTCAAATCTCGTGCGATTGCACCTGGCCTGAAATCAAAGGTGGATTTCACACGCTCTGACAATTCGCGTTCAGAAACTTCGGACGTTCCGAATGTCTCAACACGAACACTCACTGGCTCAGCAATACCAATAACATAGGCCAATTGAATCTCACAGCGGCTTGCAAGTCCTGCGGCGACGACGTGCTTAGCGGCCCAGCGTGAAGCATAGGCAGCTGAACGGTCGACTTTCGAAGGGTCTTTTCCAGAGAAAGCACCGCCACCATGACGACCCATGCCTCCATAGGTATCAACAATGATTTTTCGCCCAGTCAATCCTGCGTCAGCATAGGGGCCACCCGGGTCTGCAAACCGTCCAGTTCCGTTAACGACAAGTGTGTAGTCGCCCTTTCGCAAGCCTGCTGGAATCACGTGTTCGACAACATGCTCCTTCACTTGTTGATTGACATATTCAAGTTCTTCTTCCTCAGAACCATTGAACTGGTCTTTGAGATTCTTATCGTGTTGAATCGCAATAATGACTGTGTGAACGCCCGAAACTAAACCTTGTTCATCGTATTCAACCGTCACTTGCGACTTTCCATCTGGGCGAGCCCAGGGCAAGATTCCTTGTTCACGTACTGCGGTTAATCTACGTGTGAGGCGCTGAGAAAGTGCTGCTGCGAGTGGGAAAAATCGGCCTTCCAGTTCAGAGTAATCTTCAGTTTCAGTGCAGGCATAACCAAACATGAGGCCTTGGTCTCCTGCTCCTTGAGACAAGAGGTCTTTGTTCACGCCTTGAGCAATGTACGAGGATTGGGTGGTGATATGAACCTGAACTTCAGTGAACTCTGATGTAGTCGCATCCATGCCGATCGAATGAGAAGTGTAGCCAACTGCCGCTGCCGCTTGGCGAGCAACCGCTTCGTAATCAGGAGGCGAGCCGCTCAAAGAAACTTCACCTGCAAGGACAATGAGCCCCATGTCTTCTTTGCCTTTTACACATGTTTCCACAGCAACACGGGCATTGGAATCAACTGCAAGGCAGGCGTCAACGATGGAATCAGAAATCGCATCGCATAATTTGTCAGGATGGCCTCGGGTTACGGATTCGGATGAAAACAAGTCACCAGTCATAACTTTGGCGCCAATCTCCGCCTATATGAATAAACCGCTTATTCACAAGCATGATAATTCTCCAAAGGAATAAAAGGTCATAAAATAGCCCATAGAAATTGTTTGAAAGGATGAGGTTCAAACGAATGGTTGATGTTCTCAGCCTGTACCCCACGCAACATGAGCACTTGGGTACCGACTGCATACCGCACCCACACATTGGGTGAAATTCAAAAAATAGGCGCTGGTTTAATTGGCCAAGAAGTCACTGTTGCAGGATTTATGGAAGCGAATAGAGGCAAAGGAGCAATTTGTTTTGTTGACCTCCGAGATGGAACTGGAACCACTCAAATATTCCTCAAAGGCGATAACATTGGCGATGAAGCGTTAGATCTGGTTCAACGAATGACCCGTGAATCAACCCTTCAATTCACTGGGACGGTCTCCGAGAAGAGGCCGCCTAAAGCAAAGGACGGCGAACCTGTGCCACCTCCTGCCTACGAAGTCATCGCCACATCGGTCAATCTCATTGCTCGAGCGGTTGCCCCTCTTCCACTCGGAGTCACCGATACAGTGCACGTTGCACTGGACACTCGACTCGACAACCGATTCCTCGACTTACGCCGTTCTCACGTCAACGCAATGTTCCACTTGCGCGGAAAGATTTTGCAATATGGCCGAGAAGCACTGATCAATGAAGGGTTCTTTGAAACGCACACCCCGAAGATTGTTGCAACTGCAACTGAAGGTGGAACAGATTTATTTCCAATG
>Ga0209091_10001151_pt1 | contig 23801 bp, 24 predicted proteins | sample ArcticOcean_MG_C_6_FD_187438 | JGI IMG/M metagenome (GOLD analysis project Ga0209091, IMG submission 187438) | Marine microbial communities from western Arctic Ocean - ArcticOcean_MG_CB8_128 (SPAdes) (version 2) | ecosystem: Environmental > Aquatic > Marine > Oceanic | place: Arctic Ocean...
AACCAAATTCAAATGAAATATCCGGTCCCAGTATGAATTTAGCTAATATGATGAGAGATGATGATACAATTTCCAATAGTACAGTAGAAACTTCTAAAGAAGTAAAAATTAGCGATAAAGGTAAAAGAGCTATTAATATTTAAAAAAATCTTAAAATAAAATGATTTATAATGTATATAATGGTTTTATATTATAATCAAGTCGCTGCGCCATTAGTGGAAAAGACGGATCCGTCTTTATTACTTTCTAGTAACATAAAGAAAAGACCAGGTGGGCTTTATACCAGTGATAATCCAGAAACAGAAGTTTATCAAGAGAATAAAGGTCTATTGGAAATTTTGTCTTTAAATTTATTTGGAGATACTCCGGAATTGTATTCTAGATTACTCGAAGAAGATTTCTCAAACCTATCTATAGATGAAAAAATGAATTACTTATTTAAAGCAAATATTATACAAAATAAAAAGACATCGAAATACTTGAGACTCGCGCTATTTCTTTTAGTATTAATAGTTTTTAAATTATATTTTTAGTTTACTACTATAATCTTAGTATTAACGTTATTCATGGTGTATCTGGAATTGGCATAGGACGATTTTCTAAATTCTTCTATACTTTTATCCCCTCCATATTCTTTTAATGTCAATATACTCGGAGCACATTTAATTCTAAATGCTTGTCCAAAAAGAGACCTGTAAAATTGACCCACAAGATAACTTTTAGTATCAAAAATTTTATTATTCAAACAATAAGATTTGACACAATTAGGGGAACAGAAATTACCGAATAATTTATAACGGTTTAATTTTGAACAATAGTCAATTGGTAAATAAAAAGGTATACAATTAAATGCATGATGACAATTATAACACCTTATTTGAGTAACATTTAATTTAACTTTAGTGACGTCTACACCTTTGTTGTAATGTTTTAAAGATTTAACATTTTCTTTTATATTCTCGCAAGTGTCTTCTTCATCGCTTGATACAATTATATTACATTCTTTGTGGTGTTCTGTAAAAAAGTCGGCAATGTCGATATTTTCTTCTTTTTCTTTATCATGTACCTGAATACATAGATTTCCGAAAGATAAAGCATTAGTAGAATAATCTTCACGATCGTATTCGTTTTTATCAAAACTTACATCATCAGTTTGGGTATCTTGAATGTAATTATTTTTGAATGTGGTCGTTTCCCATTTCTTTTTCCTACCGCGTTTCTTCTTAACAGGTTCTTCTAAAGCTGCGACCGGTGTTTCTAACGCAATTATTTCTTTTTTTTTGCGCCCTCTTTTCTTAATAGTTTCTTCCATTAATTAATTTAAAGAAACTCTATATTAAAAAATAATAAATGTTTGCTTTATATACTTTTATTTCTGTAGGTTTACTTACATACGTCTTGAACAAGGTTTATAATTATTTTAATCCTTATAAAACCTTTGAAGACAAATACGTACACGACGAGTACAGATTGTTGTCCTACCATATAATCTTTGAAGATGGTTCTGAAATTTCAGAATCGGAACTAACAGACGAACAGGTTGAAGCCATTGACGCTGAGGCTGAGTCGAAAATTAAATGTATTATCATCGAATACATGTTTAACGGCGAATTTATGAAGTACATTACATATACAAAAGACATTCGATTTCCTATTTACCCATTTGATATTTCCCCAACAAAGTACCCATATTATCCGGAGGTTGTAATTCTAAATGGATTGGATATCACGCAGTATGTTCAACCCTGGTTAGGTCCTTACTGTAATTTTTACGTCGATCGCGAAGAACCTATTAAGCTCGAGGACGCTTTAATGGAACATCCCGATTATGAAAACATTGATTTTAATAACGGAACTCTTTTGATGCTTTCAAATCAAACACCTCTCAGTGGTAGAAAATGTATTACTAAACCTCTCCCGTGTAAACTTATTTGGAAGAGACATGCAGCCGTAGATCCACGAGATGATCATCTTTTGGAAGATTAATAATGTAATAATGTAATAATGTAATAATGTAATAATGTAATAATGTAATGTATTTAAAAGACAAGTTTATTTAACTCTAAATAATGGCAGCAAAGTCCGACTATCCTGTATTATTTAGATTTAAAACTGTTCAGACAAATGCTATAAGAATTCTATTCGAGTCCCTTAAAAATATCCTATCAGATGTCAATTTCAAGGCAGATAGCACAGGTCTAAAACTTACAACTATAGACGGAACTAATAGTGCTATAGTAAATTTGTTTCTACAAAAAGAAAAATTTGAAGAATATATTTGTACTAAGGTTACTAATATTGGAGTAAATTTACTATCTATTTTTAAAATTTTGAAAGGTATTAAACATGCTGATACTATTTCATTTACTATTTACGAAAATGAAGAAGGTCACATGTACATCCAATGCGAAAACAGCGAGAAACAGGCAAAAATTTCTACGAAAATTAAACTTCTTGACATGGATGAAAAAATTTACAAAATTCCAGACATACGTTTTAATAGTTATATAACAATGCCAAGTTCTGATTTTCAAACATACATATCAGATCTTTCTAATATTTCAAACGAAGTACATTTTACCTACAATAAGGCGCTAAAATTAAGGGCGATAGGAGATTTTGCAGATCAAAGTATTATAATTAATGAAACAAATGATAATTCAGACACGGAAGAGCAATCTGGTATTTACAACATTAAATACATTCTCTTGTTTACGAAGTCTACTAATTTATGTAGTACAGTTGAAATTTATCTGAAGACGGGTTACCCCTTGACTGTTCTATATAATGTAGCGAATTTAGGACAGATTAAATACTGTTTAGCTCCAAAACCAAGTTAATTTTAATCTGAATCTACAACGTCTGTATCATTTTGACTTAAACAAAAATTACATCTGTATTTATAGTATATTTTATAAGTGAAATCTTTTATTCTTAATAATATCGTTTTAAACAAATAAGAATTCTTTACCAGTGATAATACTACTTCAAGTTTTTCATAATCTATTTCCGTATCAAATTTCTTAGTTAAGATTTCGTCTACACATAATATAATTATTTTTTCAAAATCTTTAGATTGAAAATGTTTAATGTATTTTTTATTTTTCTGTAGGAAGTCTAACAATTTAAACACTAAGAGCGAATAATCTATTTCTTTTTCTGTTATTATGTCATAAAGACCATTATTTCTTAAATTTGATAATAATTTGATATAATAGTCTTTATTTCTAATTACAACTATTTTTTCTTTATTGTTCATTTATAAATTGTAAATAAATTAAATTAAATTAAATCTTTTAATAATTTGATAAGTCGCCGCCACTACTACACCCGAAAAGGCGTCAGTTGCGAAAGAATAAGTGAAACCCAATTCATCGTAATAATACTTTTTAAGATGTGGAAATAAACCCGAATATCTCATTGGTATACCTAATAGCCCCGAAATAAGCACTACTATTATAAAAGTGTATATATTCGCACCTGATAAATTTAAAAAGTCGAGAGATTTGACTATAATATAATGCGTTAGTGCTCCCACAAATCCCGCTACAAGCGCGGCGGATAAAACCGTATGTTTTCGAAAGTATTCTGAAAGTACTGTAATCCATTTCATTTTTTCAATACCAAAAAATTTTAATTTATCTTCTGCGAAAAGTCTCAGAATTACATCCCAAAACGCCGTAATTAAAAAAATTATTATTATATCTTTAGTTAAAATGTTTTTTTTACTCATTGTGGTTTATTTATTAAAAAAAAATATATTTATTTATAATAAATGATGATGGCAAATTTACCGATACCTGTTATAATCGGAATAGTATGCGCCGTATTACTCGTGGTATTGTGGGCTATGGGTACATTTTCGGCGAGAAAACAGTATAGAAATAGAGACAGATTTTCATTAGAAGGTTTAGTTCAGAAGAATTTAACTGCTTTAAACGCCGACCAGATTAACAATAGCGCGTCTAATAAGTTTCATTTTGATGATAGAATTACCGGTATTGTATTAGACAACGGTGCCCGTTTAGATTCTTTATACGCAGAGAAACAATACAGAGGTCCATATGGAATTTCTACCAGGGATGATGTAAAGGCAGACGAACCTGTTGTTGCTGCCATAAAAGATGTAGAACCCGAAGCCTCAGTCGAAGTTGATACCTCGCAGATTAAACCGGATCAAGAAGTAGCTGTTAAAAAGGAAAATGTTATAGCAAATCAAGACGTCATTGTTAAGGCAAAGGATGTTAAACCCGGTGAGAGAGTGGTTGTAAAGCCAACACAGGTTAAGCCAAAACAGCAGGTACTTAAGAAGAGCATGGTATCAGGTGATTCGCAACTAGTCGATAAAGAAGAAGTAGACCTTAATGAAAATGTAATTGCCGATTCCAGTCAGTTAGATCCTGAACAGGATGTCGTTGTTAAGGCTTCTCAGGTAAAACCCAATAAGACTGTCGTTACTCAAGGTAAGTCTCTCTCTGCTGGCAAAAAGGTAGTTGTAAGCGCGGATAAAGTCAAAGCCGATGAAAATGTTGTAGTAAAAGCGTCTGATACTAAGCCTTTGGCTGAGGTAAAACCAGTTGCTGCGCCTCAGATTGGTTCTCCGCAGATTGGTGTCCCTGCAGCAGCCGACGGAATTGAAATAGAAGCCCCGGAACCAATTGCATTGGGTACAGTAGAAGCTAGACTAGGTGGCGATGCCCGTTTTGGAAAAGTTTATTCGATGAATAAATATCCCGCTCGTAAAGCTTACGCAACCGTAAGCACTAGACAAAGTCTATCGGAATTTCCTGTAAGATCTACTGTCCACACATCTAGAATCTAATCATACATTCCGTATTATTTCCTGACGTACATTCATCTATTATGTCATGTTTATCAAATTTGTAATTAATTTTAAAATTTTTACTCTTATACAATGATAGTCTTTTGCGATGCCAATTATTAAAGACGCTTATTGTATCATTGACATCTATAACAAGGGGCAAATTTTCATTTTTCCTTCGCAAAATTCTGCCAACAGCTTGTTCAACATTCCCCTTCGGCGAAGCAAGTATTAACGTATCTAGTCCTGGATTGTCGTAACCCTCTTGTGCCATTTGGTAAGTGGCTATTATAATTCTACAATCGTTTGACTTTTTCAAATTCTCCGTTTTCATTCCTCCATAATAAAGCCCGACTGAAAAATTTTTCAATGAATTAAATAAGATATCGCAATGGGCTTTGCGGTCTGATAAAACAAGGATTTTTCGGTTGGAAGAATAACAATCTTTAATTAATTTTATTATGTAATCATTTCTAGATTCAATCTGTGTTATAGATGTAATACTAGCCGGAGAGTTAACTTTTCCATTTGGCAAAAATTTAATCGTATCTTCAGGATGATTATCGAATGTCTGTACATGAATTTCTGGTGCTATGATAAGCAATTGTACATTTACAGCAACTTTTCCAAGAAACCACTCTAGGGTGTATTCTAAACGATCTGCTCTTTTTAAAGTTGCTGTTAGACCAAGATTAAATTTTGCTCCTATTTTATAAAATACATTCGAAAAAACTTTGGAACAGTAGTGATGCGTTTCATCATAAATAGCAAAAGAAAAGTCTTTGAAAGTGTCTTCGGGGTATTCTTTCATTGAGATACTCTGAATCATTCCTATACAAATGCTTTTAGATGTATCTACGTTCTTACCCTGAATTATACCTGGCGAGATATTTAAAAATTTTTGTATTTGTTCTTTCCATTGTTCCAGTAGCGATTCTTTATTCACTAGAATTATCGTTTTAACTCCGAGTAGACTTGCTATATAAAGACTAGCAAATGTCTTGCCCCATCCTGTATATAGACAAGCTATACAAGACCCATTTTTAATTAATTCTGTATGAATTTCAGATATTGCTATTTTTTGATATTCTCTTGGCTCGTTTTTAATGGACATTTCAACTACATTTGTATCATTTAATATTAGTTCTCCTTCATCATTGAAATATCTTGGTATATACATAAATTTATTGGTGAGTTTGTATAATGTGTAATGAACGGGGACTGGTGCCCCTGGCATGAAAGGCGTAACAGTTAAATCTTTTTTAAGACCTGATTTTGTAAGACTTACACGTCTTCCACAAGGCATATTTATTAATTTTTAATTATCTATCTACTTATATTTATTTAAAGAAATAAAACATACATTTTAAATGGTAAAACTATACATTACGACAGATCGAACATTTCGTTACAATGTTAGAACTAATAATAAACACGTTTCAGATTTGAAAACTGTAATAGTTAAAAAAACAGGGGAAATACATAAATGTATAGAGATTAATCGCCAAACTCACAATACAATATCTCGGACAAACGGGTTTAATAGAATGATCTATAATGCTTATTCCGAATTATATAAAAAATACACGGCCCTTGTTAGAGATTTTGATATCTGTAGGAATTCTTTGCGCGAATCAGCAAATAAACTCAGTGAAATAGAGAAATTATACGAAAATCTAGAAGACATTTACAATGAAAAGGTATCAGAATGCGAGAGACTTAAGAAATCAGAATGTACCGTTTTGAAGACGCCGTCAGAACCTGAGGAAAATAAAATTCTTTAAATGTACTTAAAGAATAATTTTATAATATAAACATGAGAGAATTAATAAATACAAAATAACTCTATGGAGGCGTAGCTCAGTTGGTTAGAGCGTCGGTCTTATGAGCCGAATGTCGCGGGTTCGAGCCCCGCCGTCTCCATAGAATTATTACATTTTTTTATTAGGTTTAAAAAAATAAAACAGGGATTAATTACTACATAGACACATATGGATTGTTCTATTTGCTGCGAAAAGTTCAATAACTCCGTCCACCTAAAGGTGGAATGTATGGGTTGCGAAACAATGGAGCAGGCGGCGTGTAGAACTTGTTGTAAGACTTACATCTTGAATTCTAATAACGATCCTATGTGTATGTTTTGTAAAACACCCTGGGAACGTGAGTTTATAGTTAATAATTTGACTAAAAAATTTGTTGATACTGAACTTAAAAAATACAGCGAAGATCTTTTTGTTGAAAGACAGGTTTCTCTACTTCCTGATACACAGAAAGATGCTATCAAGGAAAAGAAAATGCGTGAACTTGGAAAGCATATAGACGATGTTGTAAAGGAAAGAAACCGACTTAAAAATTTAATCAAAGAACAGGATGAAATATTGAAAGCATATAACCTAGAATTAAGCAGAATTCGATATGGTACATCTACTGAAGACGCGTCATCTACTAATTTTACAATTAAATGCTGCGGCGAAGATTGTAATGGGTTTTTAGACAATCGTTATCATTGTGAGATGTGCGATTCTAATTTTTGCCGATTGTGTATGGAAATCAAAGATGAAAATCATGTCTGTGACGAAGACACTAAAGCTACTGTACTTGCCATTAAACAGCAGTCAAAGCCTTGCCCTGGCTGCGGAGAGATGATATCAAAAATCGACGGATGCGATCAGATGTGGTGTATTAAATGTCACATTCAGTTTTCTTGGAGAACTGGGCAACAAATGCAAGGTTATAATCACAACCCGGAATACTTTAGGTGGCTTCGTGAAAATGGTCAAGAAGCAGAAAGAAATCCTCTCGAGAATGTAAGAAACGGACAAAATATTTGCGGAGTTCAAGTTGACGCGATCTATATTACACGAACCGTTGCAAATCTTTATCATAACGAACCAGATTATAGAATTTTATATTGTGATGTATACAGATTTTACAGACACGCGGAGTGGCTAGTTGGCACCTTTCATGATAGGCAAACAAGCGTCGAAAGAAGTCTTTTGAAATTAAGGATCCGGTATTTACTGAAAGACATTGGCAAAGAACAATGGAAATGCGAAATTCAAAAGATAGACAAACAAAACAAAAAGACTATTATGTATGAAAACATCTGGAGACTTGTATTAACTGTATTAGAATCTAATTTTGAGAAATTTACTATTTACACACAAGAACAAAGAAACAAGGAAGATTATACAATTATGGCAAAAGAATGTATTAAATTTAAAAATTATATCAATCAATCTTTTATCAAGGTGTCAAACACGTTCGGGTCGCAGACTTGCCCAGGTATAGGAGATCATTGGCGCGAAATAGGTAATCTAAAGACTTATATCAAAAAACTGATTAAAAAAGAATAAATTATCTTCTTTAAATATCAATTCAAAAAAAATATTTTGCTTATTATAAATGGTAAATAAGGGAATTAAAATTGCGGTAAAATCCCGTTCTAAAGTAATGTCCGCGTTAAAGTCGGCTTATGGCAAGAAAAAACCAGGTTATTACCCACCCTCTTTGGAGGGTTACGATTACAATTCAGAATATGACAGGTATATGAAAAAATGTAAATCGTATCAAGTTCGCAATGAAAAGGGTCGTTGCGCTGGAAGAAAAACTAAAACCGGTTCTAGAACCGGATCTAATCTTGCTACTAAGGCAATGAAACTTAAACATAAGGAAGGAATAAGTCTTAAAGAGGCGTGGAAAAGAGTAAGATTTGGTTATAATCCTCCTAATTTAGTAGATTATGAATGGAACCCGAAAACTAAACGTTATAATAAAAAATGCAGTTCGGGTAAAGTACGTAATTCCTCTACTGGGCGTTGCGTGTCAGACGGTAGTTCTAAAAGAGGAAGAACCTCGCAACCAAAATCGCCAAAACAGGTTAAAGGTTACAGAGTAGAATTAGTTGTAAAACCTATGGGTGCAGATGAGCGCATAGATTTAATGGGTAAAAATCGTGCCCATAATCTTAAAAAACTCGTCGAATATTATAGTATGCTGCTACCATCGTTAGAATATGAATTTACTATAGTCAACCCAAAGGTCGTTAAGAGAATAGTTGGAGATGAAGGTAGAATAGTATTCAAGTACGATCACTTAACGCCGTTTGCATCGCAACGCGATGCCTGTATCGAAAAAGCTTTATCCATCAGCGGAGATAACCCAATTACAACAGATGGCAGAGGCAGAATTTTAAATATCGAAGCGGGAAAACTATCACCATACGACTTTCCTAATGGTATTATACCAAATGAGACATTTTTATTAGAGGCGTGGGGAGCTGAAAAGAATTGGAAAGGATTATATTAAACTTTTTTGAATACAAAAGAAAAGTTTAGGAAACTACAGATTTGTTCATTTTCTGTTAGATTATATTTATAATTGTCGTATATTTCTGAGAAGTTTTTAATCTCAATAAGTTCAAGACCGTGGTTTTTACATTTCTCTATCAGATGATCTTTATGAAGAAAGTATTCAATTGAAGCACCCCGATATTCAAAATAGGTCTCTCGGGATGACTTAACAGATTTTAGTTCAAATGAATACATCCCCGGATCATCTACCGATTTCAATTGGAGTGTATCGTTCTCAAAATTGTAATTATTAAGCGCTAGAAGACTTGAGATTACGTCTCCGTCTGCAGCAGTCCCGATAAAGTAACCATTTGTTTTAAGTTTTTTAGATACCAAATTAAGTACGATGTCTATATCGTTAACAAAGTAATGAAAAGAAAACTGGCAGGAAATGATGTCATAAATTTTATTATTGTCTTTACCGTTGATTAAGTTTAGAACAAATGGATCTATCGCAGAAATATTCCAGAAGTAACACCTTGGCACATTTGGTAGATGTTTAACAGAATGATACCTCTTAATTGCGCCATCAAATGAATTCTTCTCGTATATACTCTTGTTGTCAATATCAAAGCCCGTAACAAATTTAAGTTTAGAGTTTGTCCATTTCATGATGTCTCCTCCTCGTCCTACGGCAACATCCAAGAGTGTATGTCCATTAGTTTTCTTTTTAGCATCAAGGATGAGTTGCATCTTAACCCAGTTATGAAATTTGCGGAGGCCTTCGAGAGATTCAGTCATAATCGATTGCTGTACAATGTATTAATTATGAATGTACCTATACTTTATATTTTTTTGTAATAAAATTACTTATTTTCATCAAGGGTCATAATAGCCATTGCTGCATAATTATGTAGATCCATCAATGTATCTCGTAGATTTTCATCGGTGACCTCAATTGTAACATTCTTAGATGTAATTTTTGAAAACCTCTGAAGCTTATCGCCAATCCTCACTAGAACTCCGACTGTGCCATAAGTGGCAAAAGCGTCGCCATAATCTTGATTCTTCTTAGTGAAAAGTTCCAAGCATTCTTTTTGAATACTTTCTAGTTGCTGTACACGGCTCATTATACCTATTTATACATTATTTCTCTAAATTAAGTCTATAAGATTTGTATTTCCGGGGCATTTGTAAACATTAAGTTGTTCTTCTAGATTTTTAATTTTTTGAAAAAGTTCATAATTAAGGCGCTTTATTTGTCTATTTTCTCTACACATTTCCTCATAAGCGATGTTTATATCATTAACACTTCTAAAATCATTTTCAAATGTAGCATTAGCCGGTTCCATACACATTCTTTGATGCTTCTTAGTTTTAAAGTGACTATTAACTAAAATTGAAAATTTATCTTTGGTGTAAATATTTCCGCAGCATTGACAGCCATTTGGATATTTTCCCTGGAGATCCCTAATATTCATATTCACCTTCATTTGTTTAACCCAATCTGTTTTTGGTTCATAATTAGGATAAACGTTAGTAATCATTGCAGATTATACCTATTTATACATTATTTCTCTAAATTATTGCATAAAATAATTATGCTTAAAATATTATTACAATATAAATTAACAATAGTTATGATGAACTGTAAGTGCGGAAACAGGTCACTCTTCTTTGAAAAAACTACTCGCGACGGAATTTTTCGTGTATTTAAATGCGATGCAGAAAAAACTAAAAAAAGGGGAAAATGTGATTTCTTTCACACCGAGAAAATTAGAGACTTTGTAAATAGCGACCCAATTCAAATTATCAAAACAACTTTACAAGAAACCTCAAAAGAAGTAAATCCAAGAGAGAATTACATGAAAAATTTAAATAAATACATCAAACTCTGTAAAAATACATCTCATTTACCACGGGAATATTACACTGGTTATATAGCAAATATGAATTACATCCTTAAACGACTACATATGCCTTTATATTTCGAAGACAATGAAAGCATTGAATCTCTCGAAATAAGGATAAAAGCGAATGTGTGTGTAGAATACATTAGACCAATGAATATATTTCCAATTAAGTTAACAGAGTATCCTTTAGAATTGGCAGTTCCAAAGAAAGTTAAACATATCAAAAGGAGAAAGATAAAGACCGAAGTTAAGATTAAGAAAGTTGATTTAAAGGATTTTATAGACAATGAAGAAAAACCCAAACCAGAAGAGGAAGCGGAGACTAAATCGATATATAGCGATAGCGATAGTGAAAGCGAAGCACCAGTAGACGAGAAGGATAATACATTCGACGTTGATGAATGCGATTCTGGACAAGAGGACGAATTTGACGATACCGGAGCATTCAGCGATTAAATTAAATTTATTAAATGTATATTATATATTATATATCATATATCGTATCATATGCTGTCGAATATATTAGACGAAAAAAGTCAATTTAAGATTAATGAAATATTTAATAAAATTATTTTTCCTATGAAGTGTTACGCTATTATATTGTTCGTTATTCTTTTATTGAACACTTATTATTTATATAAAATTTCTGAAAAACTTAACTAATTTAAAAAAATGATATATTTAACTTTAAATGGAGCTACCTGTTACAGATCAGGAAATTGAATTTTTTAAAAAGGATGTAGGTGATTATAACGACATAGATACCCAAATTAAAGAACTTAAGAAAAAAATGAAACCTTATCAGGATAAAATCAAAGAACTCGCTCAGAAAAAGAAACAAAAACAAGAAGAAGTGTTGAGCTTTATGTCAAGTAACAATCTAGATGTATGTCACGTTGGAGACGACTCTAAACTAGAACTTAAAAATACTTCAGTTAGTAAACCTATTACAAAGGGAGATGTTTATGATAGAATATATAAGTATTTCTCAGAAGAAACCGAAAAAACTAATGATATGAATAATCAAGAAAAATCAAAGTTTTTACATGATTACATCTACATAGAAGGCCGTGAAAAAGTACCTACGCAAAAGTTAGTTTCAAAGTAATATTAATGGAAAGAACTTGTAAAGGAGGCTCAAGAAGCAAACTTCACTAGGTCAGATTAAATCAATACATACATCCCTTTGAACTAATTTTTTACAGGCATACATCTAAAAATATTTCAAGACAAAATGCGCCTTAAAAAGTAATAATGTCCTTATAATGTTTTGTAATATCTAAGACATTCGTGTCTTCTTCGGGTATTTCATATTTTTCTTTTTCTAAAAGTTTTATATAACTGTTTAATGTTAATGATTTAATATTTAAATTACATTCTAATTTAATTAAACCTATATCTGAATTATACCTATCAGTTGTAAAATTTAAAACTGTTAAGTTCATTTCAGAATTATTATTTTTATTAAACATAATGACGTATCCATCGTACAATTTATAAAATTCAAACTGTTTAAAATGTGTTATATCGAATACATTTACATTTGTCTTTTTTTCTTGAATTTCTCCATTTTTAAGAAAAATCAAAAACGACTTCATTCTATACTGTTAACGTCATATTTTAAATGATATTTTTAACCCTGATATTACAAAAATAAAATCATATAAAAAAATATTTTATACTAAATTATATTCAGTGATGGCGCTGGCACCTGTTAACTGGACAAATGATATTAAAGACCGGATTGATCAGGCAGACAACGAAAAACTTTTAGAATACTTTCATAATTTAGACGAAAAATGGTCTGTTAACAAGGACGATAATCTTATCACTGCCGTATGCGAGAAACTTTGCATCGGAGATCTAGAAACAATTGATACAAGTGTTCTCTCTATTGAACTACAAAAAGCTATTTTTGAAACCACATTAGTGTATTTTAAATTTAAAAAATACATGCCCGATTTTGATGACTACAGAGAACGCTGGAATAGAATATATGAAGTTATTTTTTATTCAGAGAGACTTATTCGCGATACTTATATACTTTATCGTACAATAGAAACAAACAGAAATTCACTATGTAATGAAGACCCAGATGTACTTTTTAAGTATTCCCGTTTTACAGATGATTCTAAAAAAACGCCTTATCAGTGTCTTCTATTGTATCTTCTGGAAATGTTTTCGGAAGAAGGTTTCACAAAGGCAGGAGGAAATTTGTATAAACCCGTAATCCACAGAAAAAATAATACACATGCTTGGAAAAAGCAGTTTTCAATCAAGGATTACATCTATCAAAAAACTGATCACAAGATTAATTTTAATCAGTGGAAGAATGCCACTGCTAACGGTACAAGTAATATCAATAACGCAGAAAAATACTTTAATGAATTTATTGGTCCCGAGTTGCCAGCTTTGAATAAAGACCGTCATCTATTCGCATTTAAGAACGGTAATTACATAACTAAGTATAATACATCCGAACCAGGCGAAATACCTGTGTATGTAGACGTATTCGTTCCTTATGGCGAAAGTCACCCATATCTTAATAATTTGTCCGTAGCAGCAAAATATCATGATGTAATGTTTGATAACTATGATGAGTATTCGGAAGACGAATGGTTTAACATTATAGTACATTGCCCTACATTTAAAAGCCTCCTTGATTATCAAGAATTTACAGAAGAAGTTCAGAGATGGTTTTGTACATTTATGGGTAGAATGTGTTTTAATCTAGGGGATATGGACAACTGGCAGGTTCTATTGTATCTACTTGGTCAAGCGGGTGCTGGAAAGAGTACAATCGTAATGAAAATTATTCAAAAGTTCTACGAAGAAGAAGACGTAGGTATCATTGCCAATAATATCGACGCGAAATACGGTATTAAACCTCATGTAAACAAGTTCATGGTACTTGCTCCGGAGATTGCCGAAAATTTTAAGATGGAGCAGACAGATTGGCAGCTTCTAGTTGAGGGCGGGCGTAATACTTACTCAGAAAAGTACAAGTCAGATGAGACTATTAATTGGGAAGTTCCGATGATGATGGGTGGTAATAAGATTATGCGATACAAAAATAATTCAGAGAGTGTATCGCGTAGAACAGCTGTTGTTAATTTTTGGAAGAAGGTAGTAAATACAGACACTGAAATTGATAAGAAACTAGCAAAAGAAATACCAGGTATCATGAAAATGTGTATCCGAGGATACTATCATACACTAAAGATGCATGGTAAAAAAGGAATTTGGAATATTCTTCCTCAATACTTTAAGGAAAATAAAGAAGAAATGGAGCAAACTACTAATTCTCTTCAGCATTTCCTGAAATCTGAGAAGGTTGTATTTAATAAGAGGTTGTATGTACCTCTAAAGGTATTTTCTCAGATGTTTAATGATCATTGTAGGGAAAACAATTTGCTAAGAGAACAATTCACAAAGGACTATTACATGGGTATATTTACCAATAACGGTATTAAAATGATACAACAGGGTTCTAAAGAATATCCTCCCAATTCTGGTATTGTACTTAAACGCACTACATTTTTACTCGGTATTGATATTCCAGGAGATGATAACGAAATCGCAGAAGATGACCCAGAATAAATTACATTACATTACATTACATTACATTATACGTTAAAAGATTCGTTTTAAATTATTTATTAAAAGTAAATGTCCAAGGAAATGATACCAGGGTTACCCGATAACGGCGAATTTCTATTTAAAGTTGGTATGGGCTGCGTATTGATTATAATTGTCTTCTTCATTTATAATTTGTTTTCTAAGATGAAGGAAATAAATAATAAAATAGATTCTTTTGTAACAGAAACATCTAATCCACACGTAATACCTGAATCACCAAATGATGTCATTCAGGAAATTTTTGGAGAAACTGAAACCGAAAAGAAAAAGTCGAATATAGACTTGTCTGGCGTTGATTCCTCCCTAGATTTAGAGACCATCGAAGAATAAACTTTATGTAGGACATGAAAGTATACCATCATTTCTTACAAATGCGTCATTTACGCATCTATATATTTTTTCATATGAAGTAATGTCATTACCGCCTGTAATTATAACACTACCAGGTCTAAATACAATGCATGACATTACTTTATCAAAATCCGGTTCTTTCATTTTAATGTTGACACCTGGATATTTATTTGGGTTAAAAGAATAAGTTTTAAGATATTCTAAACCCCGATTGTCTAGAATTTTACATAATTCCGTCTGTTTTATAAATTTATCTATCTTAAAATCAGAATTTATCATACATATTCTAACATTAGATATTTTAGCAGTTTCATCGCTTTTAAAGGCTTTCAACGTTTTAAGTCTTTTAAAAATTTTCCTGAATGCGTAAGTTGCCGAATATGGATTCAGAATCCCGGCTAACTGAATATTTCCATTTGAAAATATTTTAGCTGAAACTTTAGGTTTATGCTGATACTTCACAGTTATGTAAACATTTGCGCAGTTATAAAAAGGTTTTTTACCGTTTTCATCTATATACTCCGTTGTATATTTTGAAGTTTCTATAAGACTATTAAAACAACAACACATTGTCATGGTAGATATGTCCCATTTTTTAATAATATTAAAGGATGTATAAGAATCATTCACATGCATCCGTTTATATACTTCATTAAAATTTTTGAAATTAGAGTGGCAAATGCAATCTGTATATTGAGAACGCGGATCGCAGATTGAGCACATAGTCGTGTCCGTGTTCTTTATATACTAATTTGTTCCTTTATATAGTTATTTTTTGTAATTATATGTCTCTAAATTCGTTTACATTTTCTACTATAGAAATGTAATCAATTATTAGTTGTTTGTTTACAGTTTCTTTACACGCTTTTAAAAGCATTGCCGCCATTTCTTTAGAATGATTATTTACAAGATGAGTGAAATAAAATATAAATCGAGGAAGATAAAATTTGTAAGTTTCTTCTATATTCAATACTTTATTATTAATGTCCTTGATGATGTCGTGTAAACAATAAGTTAATATATTAAGATCTATATTTTTAATCATATCGTCGGATATAATCAATTTATTAGTCGGTTTTCGATGATAATAAATAATGAGTTTATTAATTTCTTCTATTTTTTTATTAGATAAACTAATTCTAGTACAAGGATCTCTGAAGTCGGACATTTTATTTAAATATATTACAAAAGTATTAAAATCGTAATAAATATACCTCTTATTATTTTTAGTACATATCCACGGATATCTAAGTTCTTCGTGAGAAATTGGACAGGTTTCGTTAAAATCTAATATTTTTCTAAAATTTCTTTGAATTACTTTCGCGGCTGAATATTTATTCAAAATATCTAAAAGAAAATCTTTTTTGATATACATATCAAGTTTAATTTTATAAATTCTACATATTTTTCTTAAACATTTAACAGATAAACTATTAGAATATTGTATCATCTAATTAATTAATGTATCTTTTTAAATTATTTAATAAAACATATAAAAAGATACGATATAATAACTACAAATGACATCTTTTAAGATATCTAAAAAAACAATTCATACAGACTCGAGAACATCTATAATAGATAAACATCTCGAAACTATTAAACAAATAGAAGACGACAAAAAAAATTTAGATAAATATCGTTCAGAATTATTTTTATTGAAAAAAACTAAGAAGAATTTTGAAAGTAAGAATAATTTTTCTATTGGGTTTAGTATATCTCAAAAGATACATCTATTAGAAGATAAAATAAAAAAAATTGAAAGTGATACAGATTTATCTGATTATTTATTCGATTCTATAAATTTTATAAAGGAGATAGACAATAACGAATGTACAGTAGTGGAAGATACAGCAGACGATGGTATATTTAAGTACATTTCTCTCGATTCAAAAAATAACAAGGGCGAGATGTACAAGATGTATATGGAAAAATGTTTCCCGTCAGAGGTTAAAAAAAACGTTGAATATAAAAATAACACGTTTAGATGTATAGATTGTGATGGTAAGACACTAAACGACGTTTCGTCTGGTCTCACAATTTGTTTCGACTGTGGTCTAACAGAAAAATCTAACATTTCAAATCTTCCAGAATGGAATCATGCAGAAACGCATGAATATACTAAACCTTACAGCTATAAGAGAACAAATCATTTCAAAGAATGGATAAATCAGATACAAGGTCGCGAAGGAACTCTTATACCTGATGAGGTTATAAATTTACTTATCCTTGAAATTAAGAAAGAAAGATTAAAAGATAAATCTCTTATTACATATTCTAAAATTAAAGAATTTCTTAAAAAACTTAAATTTAATAAATACTACGAACATATTCCGAATATAATACATAAAATAACTGGCAACAAACAATTAATTATCAATAACGAACTTCAAAATAAATTAATTAGCATGTTTAATGATATACAAGAACCTTTTGACAAAAACTGTCCAAAGAATAGAAAAAATTTTTTAAGTTATTCTTATACATTATATAAATTTTTTCAATTATTAAATAAAGAAGAGTATCTTGTATATTTTCCTTTGCTTAAAAGTAGAGAAAAACTATTTGAACAAGAAAATATATGGAAGAAAATATGTGTAGAACTGAGGTGGACGTTTACCCCCTGTATTTGAATTTATTAAAATAGATCTATATTCGCTGTACTATTATTGTAAGACACTGTAGTTGTTCCTACGCAAGTTACATTAATATAAGACCTTGGTCCGGCTATTGCGTTAAAGTTTAATTTAAGCCTAATGCTACTATATCTATCTAATGGTACACTTGATCCAGAATAGGCCGTAGAAGCCAATGGTATAACCAAAGACCCTATCCCGTCTTCTTTATCTACGCCATTAAATGTGTATCTGTTATAATTCAAACCTAAACATAATTTAGTTGCGAAGTCTATAGCACTCGGTTCAAATGTTTTGTTATAAGAATATCCATTTAATTCTAAATTCATATCAGTGATGCATATCTCAGAAGTTAACCATCCCGATACGATGATGTGTGACGCGTACATATTAAAGTTATCTAAATCTAATAACATATTTTTAGTGTTATCTGCGTCGAAGTATAAACTCTGTGTAATTTTAGGGACCTGTTTGACTCCTTTGTTGAAATCGTCTATTTCAACTTCATCTAACTCGAACTGTTTACAATAAAGTCTTAATCTTTGGATTTCTGTTGAAAAATTTAATTTAAACTGGCCATTTACATTTTTATAAGTGTCTCCAAGTTGAAAACCGTAATTATCCGCTAGAAAAGAATCTATGAAATAATTTGGATCTCTATCACAAGGTATTAATGTATTATTCATAAAATTATCAAAAACGGCATTATTCATATCACTAGAAGTCAGTTCGTTCCCTATTATATTTTCAAGTTTGTTATAATAAATTTTTATAGACAACTTTTGATCCTTTAGTAATCCAGACGGGAATGAACCACTCTCGGATACATTGTGGAAATTTTCTAATTTAGAATTTAATGTTTTAGTAAAACCAGGTATCCACGTTGTTAATTTAGTGGAACCATTTTTATTTACTGTGCTGCAATTTTTTAATAATTTAGCATATTCTCCTGCCCCAAATTCCGTGTCTAACATTGCTTTAATGTCGTCAAATGTTAGAGTTTGCCATATCTGCGCACCTACGTGATACTCTATTCTGCTGAAAAGACGAAGTATAGATAAATTTCTAAGGAAAATTCCTTTCAAGTTTGGTACATATGGTAGAATATCGGTGACGTTATCATCTGTATTATTAAAATAATCTAATGAATTAAAGGCGGTAGAATAGTCCGAAGATAATGTATCACTTTGATACTTTGTATGAATGCCTGTCCAGTTTTTACCGTCTTTTGATATAGCAAGATTGTAATTTCCTTCTCCAATTGCTACCCACAGCCCACTTTTATGAGAGATGTCAAATACTATTGTAAATATGTCTTTTACATCAACATCTGTCCAATTAATAAGGTCATCGGACTTCACTATTGACGAGGATATACCTTTACCTACGGCAAGATACCTCGCAGAATCGACGCCGGTTATAAAATTTTCATTTTTAACTTGTTCAATTTTGTAACAGTTTCCTTCTATCCTATTTCTAAGACTAAATGTATCCGTTGTTATGAATTTTCTATATCTATTAGCCCATGGGTGAGATATTCCCCAACCTTCAAAAGCTATTGAATACGGGTGGTTATAAAGATTTAGAAAGAATTTACCAGAATTATTACAATCCACGATATACTGATTAAATCTATGTTTATATACAGTGTTAAATAGAGTGCGTTCCTCATTATTTATATAAGTTTCCCATGTTGGTCTAAATTGTTCTCCTCCATGTTTGATAGTGGTCCAAGGAAAAACTATGTCATCAAGGCCGCCTCCATTAAGTTCATTTCTATAAATTAATGTAGGTTCCGGAAAAGAATAGTTTTGATTAATATTAATCGTTGAACCTTCATCGTACATAAAATAAACCTTTTCTTGTAGCCTATCGTAATCGGCAATATTAGAATCATCATCGTAAAATGAAACGTTTATTATAACACCGGAATTTCCTTTATAATTAACAGGTCGGACGTGATTCCCCTGCCACGAACTAACATTATTGAAAGGGTCCTTTCCAAATTCAGATTTTGAATTAATCGTTGATTTAATAACATTAAAAGGCTTTTCATTATCTTGATGAGCGAAATTTTCAATTACCCAGGCATCTGGGTCTAATAAATCTGTTGTATGTGCTAATATTTTTCCATCGTTTACATTTTCAGCCCCAAGATCGCCGATCGAAGCTTCACTCCCGTTGAGCATCCATTTTGGATTTGGTATACCGACGAATACCCATCTAGCACCCGTATAACAGACGGATAAAACTTCAGAAAATCCGTGATATTCTATTGGTATCTCATACCAGTCGTCTCTAAATGTCTTAAAAGTCTCGTCGTCCGGTTTTTCATAAAAAATTGGACTTTTACCATCCTTGGGATTTCCAACCACGACAATTTCGCGTCTGTCAGTTGTATATACATCGTGAATTGTTTTGAATTCTGTATCAGTCCAAGTACCTTCTGTAATACTCTTCACGCCTGATTCGGTTGTACCGAAAATAAATTTCCAATAATAACCCGGAGTTAAATCTGGAAATTCTCTAGGATCAGGAATATATCTTAATGCTAGTAAGCCATCTGAAGTAACACCTTGTGTGGTCATATCTGTTATCGACCCATTGTCTGTGTTAGGTACTCCAGTTCCATACCAATTTTTGCCTATGGCTAGACAGTTATTTTTTGAAAAGTTAGTTTCATGTAATGAATAGAATGTTTTCGCAAGTTTTGTCATTCCTATATAAGTTGTTCCGTCGCCCACGGGATTATATATAGATCTAGCTTCTACAAAAGTTAGACCATCGTTACCAGGTCCTTCGGCCAAATTAACAAAATCATCCATACGATTCCAATGAATGTTTGCATGGTCTGATAGCATGGTGTACTCAATATTGATTAATGGTTTATTTTCACCACATAATACAATCGTTCCATCTGTTATTTGTATTATATCATTAACGTTTGTGCTTGTACGTTGCAGACGTGATTGTACCCCATTGAGAGTTTTTATTTGCATTAACCTTCCATCTGGAAAAGGGTCCCCAGGGTCAACCGTGTTGCCACCATAATGGAAGTGGGAAACATTAACATCGGGCAATACATATGCCGCAATTCCGCCACCTTTGCTCTCGCTCAACGAAGCGGAATGACAAACTTCATAAGATTTAAAATTTCCTAATTTGTAATTTTTTGCTTGGGGTGGACCGTTGTCTTCATCAAGAGTAACCAATGGCTCATAAAGTCTGTTGTCTTTTACAACAATAGACGAAATGTTAGGAAACCCTGCATCTGTAACTCTCCATTTAATAGTGTCATAAGATTTTACCACTACATTGTCAGAATTACGTTTACCTGTTATTATCCATTCTGTACATACATAATTTAAACCTTTAATATCATCTAATTGATTTTGTAATGAATCTATTTCTAAAGGAACATTGTCAGGGGTTATTTTAAATATTCTATAATATCCATTTGTAGACTCGTATGAGTAAACTACATTACTATTTAAATCAGATTTTATGAAAATAGAACCATTGGCACTTAAATCTCCTATAACCTTTAATGTTTTCCACTCTACCCCATTAGACGATTGAATTATTTCATATTTAATGGCATTGCTATCAGTAGAATCTTTTAGAAATGCTGTTATACCTAATTTTGTATAAACCATATTCTGTATAATTCTATCAGTACCTAATTTAACTGTGATAGTATTAATCGGGACTCGGTCCCCGAGGTCTTGGCGTTCAGGACCGGAATTATGAGATGTTATTGTTACTATACCACAAAAACTACCCGTGCTTTCTTCATTTTTTCCAAAAAGAATATCTCTGCTACCGTCAGAAATAGCACCTAAAAAGGTGTATTTGATATCATTTAGTGTCGGAGTTGTAGAAGGATTCCACAAACCTGTAAGATCATAAAGCCCGAAATAAGTATCGCTTATTTTTTCATTTGTATCGTGGTAGTAAGGAGTTATCCTATGAAATGTAACGTAGTGACCCTGCTCCCAGTCGTCGTAAGGAGGGTATCCTAATACTGGTAGAGGCCAATATTCCTGGGAAAACCCGAACCAATTAGGGATAGTCATCAAAACATAACTAACGTTATTATTTGTAAAGGCGGGTGCGCCGGCGGACGCCTTGTGCATATCCATCCCCGACGTCGGCCCATCGACAGATATCATAACAGTATTTGGAGGAACTGACATCAATACTTTACAATCTTCTTGATCTGTTGAATAAACTGTAACGTAATCTACTAATACTGAATTAAATTGAATCCTGTTAAGTTGACGATTATCAGGATATGTATATACTCTAATTGGGTGCCATGTTTCACCATCGTCAATAGATCTGAATACAAATTGTCTATATTTATGATTTTCAGGCCTATCTGTCTGGGGATCACTCCCCTCTAATATAGTAGATTGTATGCCCTGCTGACCTATAGCCGTCCATGCACCAGTGTCATTTGTATGAAGTTTTGAAACTTTTGGCATGAAGTATTTAAAATTTGGGTCGATCACCGTGAAGTCAATCTCGGTCGTGATGGGCGGCACATAAACTCCTAAATCATAATCCTCAGGGCTACCATCAGTTTTGACTGCCGCCGTCGGGCGTGTGTATGGTGGGTCCAATTCAGTGGATGTGTTATTTGCTGCTGATGTTGAACCATAGTAGAAATTAACGTGTTTCCACGTTTCACCGTTGTCGTAGCTTCTTATGATTAAACCTGATGTATCTAAACCTAACATCGTGTTATATCTAGTTCCACATGACAAAAGAGTTTTCTGTGTTCCATTATCATTTATACTTAAAATTGAAGACACTTCTCGCGCGGAATCATAATCTTCCTCTCGCGCCGCATGGAAAAAAGCATCATGTATCATATCAAACTTTAAGTCGGTAATAGTATATCTCAGAGCGGCATACGGATGATTTTTTAATATATGAGAGGTATTTATATTAGGTTCACCATATTTTTTTCCCGATACAATAAATCCACCTCCAGGTCTATAATTTAATGTATTTACTGTTACATAAAGTGTGTAAAGCTGTAGATTCTCCTCAGGGACCTCTGAGTACGTTGCATCGACTTCGGTTTCGCCGGATCTTAAAGCAAGTTCTCTTACCGCCGAATTAGGATAGAGCATGTGTCTAAAATAAAGTCCAGAACTTTTTCCTATTAAATTGTCCTGAAGATAACCCCCGTATATTAAAGAACCTAATAATAAATCGTTTGTGTATTGGGGGGGGTAAGGCGATGGGTCGTAAATAACGTCATTAACTTCAACAAATTGTGGAATGTTCATACGGTACCACTCACCGTATTCGTTTGGATTTGGCGACCCAAAATATCTCCAGGCAACATTATGAGTTATATCGCGACCTACAGCAACTTGAATGGTAAAACTTGAAGTTTTAAAGGTTTTAATTTTATTAACGGTTCTCATATTTAAAGTAAGACTCTCTTCACGTGGTACTTCGCGAGTAGTTAAATCTAATTCCATCGATTTAAGTTCAGACCCGCCCGCGGTAAAAGATGTTATAAGACTATTCACTGGTAAGTCTTTAATCGGATATTCAACTGATTGTGCCGTGTCAACAAATTTAAAGGCTGATATCTCTGAATCCATTTCAAAATTCAAATAGATGTCTCCTAGCATATCACTGTTTTCATCTGGCGTAAAAATCTTATACCTTTCCGAATTAACACTTTCTATTTTACCTGAGCATGTCATCTCAGATATATTACATCCGTGAATAATTTGTTTGGTTGTATCATTTTCTGTTAAGAAAACTGATTTTATTTCTTCATTTTCATTAATTTTATCAGTAACCGATAGGCCTTGTGTGCCACTTTCGTTATATGCGGCGTGAGCAGCGTGAGCCCCTCTTCCCATTAGTATTAATTAATATAAGTAAAATATAATTATTTATATTATTTAACACGTACAATTTTAGATTTATTTACACAACCGTATCAATTTAGTACATCGCAAGCGAGGCGGCACCACCCTTGAATAGAGCAGTGGTCTCACCAATGCAAGTGATGTTAATGTATGGGCTACCCGCAGGCGGTGGGCCGGTGAATGTTAGTGTTAGGCGAATGCTGTCGAAACGATTGAGAGGAACCGACGAACCCGAATAAGCACTGCTT
>Ga0209091_10001152_pt1 | contig 23777 bp, 40 predicted proteins | sample ArcticOcean_MG_C_6_FD_187438 | JGI IMG/M metagenome (GOLD analysis project Ga0209091, IMG submission 187438) | Marine microbial communities from western Arctic Ocean - ArcticOcean_MG_CB8_128 (SPAdes) (version 2) | ecosystem: Environmental > Aquatic > Marine > Oceanic | place: Arctic Ocean...
ACATACAAATAATGTTAATTATTTTGGTAATAGTATTTGTATCTTTACTCGGACTCGGTGTAATCGTTTTATAAAAATAACATTTTTTATTACAAATAATATATAATCTATAGTAATAAACAATGGGTGGTGGTTGTAGTCGTGAAACACACGAAGAAGGTGGTTATATTTTTAATCACAAAAGTACAAAAGCAGCTTTTAATGCAGCTGCAAACCCAATGGAACACCATACTTCTGGTGGATCTACGGTAAACGCTTCGTTTCCGTATATTACAAATGGAAAAATGGAAATGAATGGATCTGCTCTAAGGACGAGTAGTGATTGTGATGGTTGGGGTCCTAATGAAATAGATTCGATTTTTATGCATACACAACATTTTACCGGCGATCGTGCCGTTCTTTATCTTACGGGTCGGGGTAAAGATGGTAAAGAAACCATGATACTTACACCTAATTTTGGTAGTAGGTGGAAAAATATAATTCCATTTAATTTCTTTAATAATTATTACATAAAAAAAAACCATTTTGCCGCGGAACCAACAGATGAACAAGTATATATAGATAAGATTATACCTACTACGACCGAACACAGTTTGCATGACTTTGATTTTGTGAGTAATAAACGAAAAATTATAGAAAAATATTGTCCAGAGGCGATTGAAGATAAATCTGGATGGATAACAACGAATACTTTTAGGTTTATATACGATAAACAGGCTATATACAGATTACATAAAAAATCCGAATTCAAAGGTGATTGGGGAAAATTAGTAAAGATGTATTGTAATGCTGATATAAAAACCAGAATAGATGATGTAGTTGGCATAGGGTATATGAAAAACGCTAAGGGGGAGGATGTCCCATTAACGTGTTTAGCGACAGATCAAAGTCTTGGTGATGCATATTGTAGAAACGGTGACCAAATACAAAAACCTATATGTAGAGCGTATGATGATTTTGAACTCGTCGCGAGTGCGTATTGTAAAATTGACGATAATAGAAAAAAACAATTTTGTGGGTGTGTCAATGCGGTCGACCTTGATTTTTGTACGAATAAGGGTGACGAACAAAATTTATATCCCGGGTGTGCAGAAACTGCAGACCTGTGGAAAGCAATTGAGAGTAGTTTGATGGATCGTGATAGAAGGTTCTTTAAAAATAGACGTAAGTGTCACCAAAAGGTGTGTGATTCCTCGAGGTACCAACCAACCGGGTGGGAAAATGGGTGTAATGCATCATACAGTGTTTGTACAGATAATACTAAAATAAAAGGTGACTTGATAGATAGCGATTATTCGGTTACGCAAAAGTGTAGCTTTACCGAATCGGGTGAAATGTTATTCGACGGTGATATAGGTAAAAGAACACCCGAAAATATATTTGTTGATGATGCAACTAAAGAAACCAAACTTTTTGAAAAAATATTTGCGGTCGAAGGAGAAAAACACGACCAGTGGTACGAAAAACGTATGTTCCATATACTATCGTCTTCATCATCTTGTATTATTGCAATACTAATGGCAATGGGCTTGATAGTTATTTAAAGAAAAAACATTCGATATGTGTATAAGAATGTGGTGTTGGTGGTGTTGTCATACATTCGAGGGTATACCTTTGAGTATGCCATATAAACACGATGAACGGCGTAATAAGTTTTATACATCAGGTAATTTCTGTTCGTGGAGTTGTATGAAAACATACACAATAGATAAGTATGGTTGTAACCGGGGTGGTCTTATATGCGGAAACATCGTTATGATGCGTCGAAAACTTTTCAACAAGATAGGAACAATAAAAAAAGCGCCACCAAGACAAAGATTAATAGAATTCGGTGGTGATATGAATATAGAAAACTTTAGAGAAAACAGTGTGGTTGATACAGAAATACCTAAAAAAATTGAAACTGAACCTGTTCGTAATATAACAATTCAAATGCACGAAAATACAAAGAAGATTAATGATATTAAAATATCGTCGGGTAAAAATGAAACGTTACGTTTGAAAAGAGAAAAGCCACTCAAACGAAACGAAAATAATTTAGAATCAGTTTTGGGATTAGTCATTAAACCCAAATCCTAGTTTCCGTCTTTGTTTATTAGTTGGAACAGATTTCGGTATGTGTATATCTTTATGGGAATTTATCCATTTCTTACCATCATACGCAATCCATTTTATATCGTATTTTTCTATAATTTTTCTACACATAACACACGGTAGTGATATACCGTCACCATAACTGGTTTCTCGACGTATCACTAAAGTTCCGCATTTTCTGTTAAACCAAGATGCAAATTGGTGATTTTTGTATCCTTTTTTTAAAAATTCACGTTTTAAATTAGTTATTATACGTCTTTCTGCGCAACATATACAATCACTTTTAGTAACTTTTGATAATTTGGTAGTATAAGTTGTCACTGTTGTGAATGACATTTAGTTATACGAGCGAATTAGTTTTAATATCGTTACAGTTATTACATGCATTTCCGCAATACACAAAAGAGCAATGTACACATTCGTTTAACGTTTTAACTTTCCGTTTGACGAGCTTGTTTTGAGAATACATAATTAGATCCTTAACGGTATAAATTCCGTACATTACCATTGTTTCTAAATTTGGAAATTTCATTTGTATTTAATATACAAATAAAAACTTTATGTTATATTAATTATTTGAAACACCCAAACAATTTTTTACAACCGGCACTTGTTTTTAACATGACCGCAAAACTATCAATCATACCAGGTACCATAGCTTTTAAAAGTGTTTCGAATTCGGTATCGGTATCACCTTCATCGATTTCTTCGATAATGGAAAAGATCAAATCCATGACGAGTTCTTTCTTATCTGGTCCCGAAATAGTTTTAAGATTTTGAGCTTGGAGCATAAGTGTCGATACCAGAATACACACGTTCTCTTTCGTGATACGTTTACCCTTATACCTTTCGACAATTTTCCTCATTTCTTGTGCGACTTCTTTAGACTTTTTAGATTTAGAATCATAGTTTGATACAATCTTTTCCGGTAGTGTTGACATTTTATATAGATCTATAAATTAATTTCTTTAATTAATATAATGAACACAGACGATAAAATTGCGTTTGTTGCTATAGTTATTGGTTTAGCTCAGATGATAATGTTAACAAACAAGTTAACCAATACTGAAGATATTTCTTATTATAGTGTAAATTATGTTGTAGCTGGTATAATTGCCAGTGTACTTTGGATAATTTATCAATATAGAAAAGGTGCTAACTTTTCGGTCGCTTATTCAACAGCTGGTTTATTTATAGGTTTATACATTTTACAAAGGATATTAAAGGAAAAAAAGGATAATAAAAAAGAATAAAATGCAATCTATAACAAATACACGTTTACCTATTAAACTAACAAAACGTAACTCTTCGAGATTCAAAACACACGCCTCTGTAAATTGGAAATATGTCGAAGCAGTTAATGGACGTGCTGCAATGTACGGAACGATTCTTGGTGGATCTAATTGGGGACTTACGGGTTTGAATGTTATTGAACAAACACAGTATTTACCGTGTGCTATATTGGCCACTGGTTCTACTTTGATAGCCATAGGTACAATGACAAATGCCATTGATAAGTTATCAGAGGAGGATTTTGAAAAATTTGCTTCAATTAATACAGGGCGTTTTTTCATGACATGCTTTTCGGGACTGGTTATAGCTGCTATTACCGGTGTCTAACATACCAATATCTGTATTTGATAAAATGTACGCTAAAAAATGTACCATTTTTATTTTTTCATTTAGACTAAATGTTCCTGCCCCACGCATCACGTGAGCCAAGAGCATTAGCATCAAATGTATGGATTCGCATAGTTCCATATATATTATTTAATTATTTTAAATAGCCATATTACCACCCTTCTTTTTGAAAATGAAAAGTGCGGAACCGATGGCTGCAAGAAGGTAAATAACTATACCAAATGCACCCATACCCTTAGCCGCTTCATCTTTATCACTATCTGGGCATTCTTGTGCGAGAGCTAAAGACATGGCTGAACCGATGAAACCCATGATACAATACATGGATGCTATCATTTTTTCTTGTGTAGATGCACCCAATACTTTTTGGATCAATAAAACCAATGGTATAACTATACCTAAAGTTAATGTATGACTCAAATACATTTTAATATTTTGCCACTTTTCACTTGATTGAATCGCATCACATCTTTCGAAAACTTTTATACCGACACCCGTTATAGTTGCGTATATACCCGCTAGCACGATTGTCATACCTACTAATTTCCAACTTGGTGTTTCGTTACTCATATTTTATTATAGACTGAGAAAATAATATTTTCTAAATTATATTTTGGTTTCCAGTTATTTACCCGTTTGAACGCGTCAAATTCGTTTAACCCTGATTCTTTTTTACATGGTATATAAAACTTATTAGATACTTTTATAACAATTTTGTTATCAACTATACCAACTTCGTTTATATTTTCACCTTTCCATGTTATTTGTTTACCCATAATTTTCAAAGTAAGTTCTATCATTTCGCGTATTGTATGTTTTTGCCCTGTCGATACTACATAATCACCTGGTTCTTTACACTGTAGTATTAACCACATAGCTTCGACATAATCTTCTGCGTGTCCCCAATCTTTGTATGTGTCAATATTACCGACTTCGACGTGTTCAATTTCACCTATCATAACTTTTTTTAAACCATTTATTATCTTTGGTGTTACGAATTTTTCACTTTTGTAAGGAGATTCGTGACTGAATAATACACCCGAAGATATATGAAACCCGTGTACATTTCTATACATTTTTACAATCAGATCTGCAGATATTTTTGAAATACTATAAATGGTATCTGGATTATGTATAGTTTCTGAAGAAGATGCCTGAAATATTTTACATTTTTCAATTAGTTTTAATTCTTTTATGACTTCTAGAATCGTGAGTATACCAATGGAATTAACATGAAACGTTTCTATGGTGTTATTTACCTTTAGACCCGTGTTTACCTTAGCGGCTAAGTTGTATATTTCAATATTTTCAAAATCCTTGTATTTCAATAAAAGTTTATAAAACTTTTTTTTATCTAATACGTTTATTTTATAACCGTCGACAGTGTATTTTTTCCTATGTAAAAACTTTGATAGATATTTACCATCCTGTCCTAGATACCCTGTTATTATGGCAACATTCATTTAAAGAGTAAGGGTATAATATCTTTAAATGAAAGTTGATATTTCAAAGGGTGAATTAATAGATAAGATTACTATCCTTGAAATTAAAATGGATAGAATAAACGATAAAAATAAATTAAAAAATATTAAGAATGAACTCGATATATTATATAAACTTGAGTTTGATACTAAACATAAGGGACCCATGAAAGATGTAAATGTGAAGATATGGGATTGTGAAGAATCAATACGAAAAATGGGTATGGACAATCCACCCCCAGATTTCATTAAATGTGCTAGAAACATTCATATATTTAATGACGAGCGTGCGCGTATTAAAAAACTGATAAATGTAGAAACCGGTTCTGAAATTATTGAAGAAAAGAGTTACTAATCTACAAAAGTCCAAATCTGATCACTAAACACCGTTTTTACGACATCCGGTGTATAGTATAGATGTGCAACATTCGTATGAAAAAAATTCGTTTTCTTATTACCTAATTTCATTAATTCAATCACCCAGTTATACGAGCTGTTCATACAGTGTACTTCCTTAGCGTTCTCGATTAGCCATATATAACTAAATATATTAGGGTTATCACACTGGAAAAATTCGTCTTTTTCGTTTATTAGTTTAGCATGAGGTTTGTATATAAACTTGTCGGTCTCCACGTTTATATACCTATTTCTTTCTGGGTCGTCGTGAACAAATATATAATCTTTCGTGGGTGGTGTTATTTGTATAGAGCTATCTCCCATTACTTTGAACTTTGAGTACATGTATAACGGGTTTACTTTTGCCTGTAGGTAAATACCATGAGCCCAGTTAACTGAATTTGTATAAGAAGACCATATAGTATCATTCATACCATACGTTGCGAGTGGTATAACTTTACTATTTATTGGTATTTTAGAACGAATTTCGTTTGGGTTTGTATTATCCAGTGGTATAAGTGTAACCTTATCACATATATCTCTATACATGAATTTTACCGATTCTTCGTGTGTACTTTTAATAAAAAGATTTACGTGATTAGTTTCTGCAAAATGTCTTACCATTCCATTAAGCATTATCTGATCACCTAAACCTAGATGGTGTAGAATTGTTATTGACATTTTATGTAAATATATTTTTATAACTTTAAGCTTTCGATTACAGATGTAAATAATCTTTCTATCATATATTTGGTAACAAATTGGCTATTTCCAATATATACACCATTATAGTGTAGTATATCAGCGTTGGGTGCCGTACATGTATGTTTCCATTTATGTAAAAATGGGTGCTTCAATAAATTTCCCGAAACAATTGGTCTATGTTCTACACCCAAATCGTCTAAACCCTTTATAACGTCGGGTCTGTTATCTTTATTCTTGCATATAATTGGAAATGCAAACGAACTATTTGAACTATTGGTATCTGGTATATGAAAATAGTCCTCGTACTGAATAAGCTTTTTAATAAAATATTCATAATTATCTTTACGTATTTGAATATTCTCGTCGAGACGCTTGAGTTGTTCGATTCCTAAAACTGCGTTTATTTCAGTATTTTTGAAATTGTACCCGTCGGTTAAGAACAAGAAAGCTGGATTTATATCCGGATATTGTGATGTAACTTTATCATAATTTTCGGGTAAAAGGTGACGCGCACATCCGTGATTCCTTTTGAGTCTCATGAGTTCATAAAGTTCGGTATTATTTGTACATACCATACCACCTTCGATTGTAGTCATGTGGTGACCAAAATAAAAACTGAATGTTGAACCTGTACCGTGTCCCCTTTTTCTACCAGAAGGTTCTTTTATCCCGTGAGATTCGCATATATCTTCTAAGAATATAGCTTTGGGGTACTTTTCTTTTAGTTTATCCATGGGTGCATTGAATCCGAGTAAATGAGTTACGAATACTATTTTTATATCCTCGTCATTCGGTAAATTTTCTGTGTCAAAACTATAGTCTTTTAAGTTTATATCACAAAAAACTGGTTCGAGACCTAATTGAAATACCGGTGACACATTTGTAACCCATGTACAAGCAGGTACAAGTACTTTAGAACCATTTGGTATTTTATAGAGTTCCTTTACAGCTGATAAAAGAAGTATATTCGCTGTACTACCGGATGTAACGAATAAAGAATGTTTACATGCGAGCCATTCGCACCAGTTTTTTTCAAATTCTGCAACTTTTTCACCACATGTAAATTTATCGGTTGATGCTATGAATTCGATAAGTTTTATCTTATCGGAATCAGTAATAGCACTTTTCATCAAGGGCCAAAACATATTTTTTATAAATATATAAATTTGTAGCTTTAAGTTTGTAAAGTTCTGTAATATTCATCTTGTTTAGTCATTTTTTCAACTGTTTTAATATGATATAGGGCTATTTCTGGTGATTCACTTATTTTTAATATTTCATTCGTACCTGTAACTATTTCGTGTAACCCCTTAGACCATTTAATTTCCGGTGTATTTTTATAAATTCGACCTTGGTAATCCGGCCAATTTATCCAACCACAATTGTTTATTTTAAAACTAAGTTTTTCTAACCATTTAAGTGTAAAACCGGGACATATGTTAATTCTTGGTATATACATGAGTTCACATTTATTTTCACGTATAACAGATTTGATATTTTTAATAAATAATTCCTGTGGCATTTCATCTGCGTCGATAACAAATATGTATTCGCCTTTACAAACACTATTATGAAAGTTTCTATGGTCAGAAAAATTACCACAAAAAGAGCGTTCGGAAACACTTATATTTTTTTCAAAAGTTTTTAATACATCACGTACTTCTTGTGTGACATTTTTACTATCAACGAGTACGTTTATTTCATCAATTGGTTCCTTTACTTTTTTTAGAAATGAAATGAGTGAATATAATTCATTTGATTCGTTACACACAGTTATTGCGTATGATATGCTTAACGTTTTGAAAGAAAAATAATTTTTATTTATCTTTTCTAAATCTTTCAATATTTTCATATTATTTAAGGTATGACTTTGTTCAGTTGTATCTGAATCCTTTGCTGCAACGTGGTGAAGTGCATTTTCGTCGAATCCATATTCCAATTGTTTTAATTTACCTAGATTACATTCTTCCGTAAAAATAGTTCTTCTTTTAACACCAATTTTTTCGAGTAAGTTTGATATCAACATGTCATCATTCCATGTAATACTTAATAATTCCCTAAATTCTGGAAGTATATTTCGAAGCCAATCTGTTCTATACATACATGAACCATAAGCCTCTAAAACGTCAACGGATGGTTCTACATGAATTCTTGGATATTCTCCTTTGAAATATGTATCAAAATTAAAACCTGATAAACCCCATACACTTTTAGGTTTATTTGTATTAAAATTTTCCAATAGATGAACTATTAAATCGGTTTGGTATATCGTATCATCGTTAACAACTATGAGTATATCAGCATCGCTTTTTTTAATAATAGGAGCAAAAGCCGAAGTTCCGGGTCCCAAGTCTTCACAATCTAAATTTAAAATTATATTTTTACCTAGTTCTTTATGTGGAAATATACCATCCCAATCCGGAAATCTATTGTATTTTTTAGGTATATTAATCCATATTTCATCAAATTTTTCGAGTTTTTTTAAATTTTCTATATAATCATTTAAGTACTTGAATCTGGGTGGTATAGTGGTAAAACTAAGTATTGTTTTCATTTAATATTTTAAAATTTTATTCTATAAGTTATATTAATTAAAAAAATAATATAACGATAATATAATGCTTGGTAGTGAAATTGAAAATATAGATGATCTTAGTACGTCTAATACTGATAATATGGCTGAATTGGAAGACATTTTAAGATATTGTCAAGTGGGTCGAGATTGTTCAAAATCTGTTATGGATGAGTATACAGCATGTGATAAGATAAGTAAAGAGGTAATAGTTTGGTATTCCCATAACAAAAAAATACTTAAACAGATGAATGAATGGACTATACTTCATAAAGAAGAATTCTCTGAATACCAAAAAAAGATAAAAACTGTACAGGAACGGATTAAAAATTTAAAAAATAATGTTCTTAAATCTTAGTACAATTTCAAAATTTCAGCAACTGCCGGGTGTCTCAAAATATCTTCATCATTCATTATGACATGTTCGATATATTCTAATTCCAAACATTTTATTCGTTTAATAAGATCAGCCAGACCATTTTTTGAACCTAAATCACTTTGTTTCAGGTCGCCCATAACGATCATTTTTGAATTATCTCCCAATCTCGTTAAAAGCATTTTCATTTGGTTAGGTGTACTATTCTGCATTTCATCCGCAATAATAAATGAATCATTGAATGTTCTACCTCTCATAAACCCTAAAGGTTCTATACACACATGTTTTTCAAGTTGGTTACGTGTAAGATAATTTTCAAAAACATCCATCATAGGTCTCGTCCATGGTTCCATTTTCCTTTCCATTTCACCGGGTAAATACCCCATATCTTCATCTGCTGCAACTATTGGTCTTGTGAGTATGAGACGTTGACACTCCTTATTTACTAATTTTTCTGCTGCTACCTGACACCCAAACATAGTTTTTCCCGAACCTGCTGGACCGGTTGTGATTATAATAGGTTTTGACCCCTGTATAACCCTTAAATATTCGCATTGTCCGGGAGTTTTGGGAAAGTTCATCTGTATAAATTAACTTAAGGTTTTTTTCTAATAATATAATAATATGATGCTACAAAGTATTATATTACCATGTACTATTAAACCTGTAAAAAGACGAAATGTAAAAACACGTATAAAATGTTCATCTGGAAGTGATTATTCCGATCAAACATTTGACGACGTTGATACTGTACTTGTAAAATATTTTACGTTCAGATCTACACAATATACATTAGGACAGGTATACGAAATGGATAGGTCACCCATGAAAAGTGAATTCAATTGGTTATGTGATTTCTCCAATGAACATAATCCAAGTTCCGGTGATGCGTTTATTGAGGCATTGTATGAAAATGGTAAAACAAATATTGCGTCGCGTATTATGGAAAATAGAGAAGGGTTATTAAAACGTTGGTTATCACAAACGACCGAAACGAGTGGTGAAAAATTGGGGTTAAAAATGCACACTAAAAATATGAATATATCCCGAAAAACCTTAATGAAGTCGCTTGAAAATACACCAGAACCGACTAAGTCTATAGATGAGGTATAAAGATTTCTCTCTTTTTATTATAAAGATGCAGTTTCATTTTATAGGTATTATAAGAGGTAGATATACAACTATAATAGATCCGGATGGTACACCACGTATAATATGTTTCAGTGAAAGGAAAACTGCTCGTAAATGTATAGACTACATAAGTAAATACCGTTCTATATACGGTGTATGGCCCGATATGAATCTACAGGAACCCATCTCACATATAAATGCTGATATACTCACAAAAAAACGATCACCCGGGGAAGTAAAGAAATACGTTTATTTAGAAGAAAAAGTTAAAAGTCAACTCGATGAAATGTCGGCCGGAACAGGTATATCTTATTTTTATTGTCATAAATTTGATTATAAGGAAGATTTATTAAGGATAAACATGTCGGGGCAAAAAATAGAAGGTGAAGCAGATGATAGATATTATAAATCAAGATTAGATACAAGGTTAAAGAATGTGTGAGTATGTACATTATAAATGTCATTTGTAAAAGAGTTTGATCCTAAAAAAGAAGACCATGTGATATGGTTACAAAAAGTTGATACTGTTATGTTGCACATAACTGGTGACATGAATGCGAGTAAAGATATGATGAAAATTGTAAATGAAAATCCATTTGGTATTAAAATGAACAATCCAATGGATTGGGCACAGTCTCATTTTCAATTATGTATGAAATATTCACAAGCTGTTCTCAGAGGATTAGCTCATATTCCGACTCGAGGGGCGACTGATTAAGCCCGGATAAAATCGAGTTCTAGGTCTCGATTCTCTAGCTAACTTATGGTATTCTTTTAATGTAAAGTCTTGTGGTTCTGAATACTCGTCCATGCGTATAAGTAAAATTTTACCTAATATAAACATGTTTGTAAAAGGTCTAGGTAATCTATTTTGGTTTAGGTTAAGTTCAATTCTTGATTCTGAACACTTAAGTATAACAACGTCTTCGTCAGGCCACTGACCTATAAATGACGCCTTACCTTTTAGAATATTGAAAATTTCGTTTTTTTCAGGTGAAAGGTCGATAACTATTTCTACTATGTCATTACCTTCCTCGTTTATTAAAACAGCAAGCGTCATCTATTCTATGTGAATAAAAAAAGTTGCTTTTAATAAATGAATACTTTACTTAAACTTTCGATTGCTCTTATACTTGTATACGTAATACTATACAGGTCGGATTTATACACTAACATTGTTCTGGACACTGCCTGGAGAGAAACTCGAAATAAACCAGTTACAACATCGGACCCCTTTAACATGTGCTCCCCAGAGTCATTTTCTGACTGTAAAAAAAATAAAATGGAACTCCTAAGTCGATATTAATTTATATAAATTATTTAAGATGTTATCTAGTCGAGAATACGCGTTACAAAAATATTCTGATTTTATGGAATTAGATGTCGATAATAACATCATTAAAAATTTAGAAATAAACACATACAATTGGGCACATAGACGAACATTGGAAGTAGGTGATTGTCCAGCAGCAGACAATCGTAAACATATTCAGAGATATAAACAAAAGTTTTTGAGCATAATGTATAATCTAAAAAAATCACCTGATCTCAAAGATAGAATTTTGAGTGGTGAATTTAAAACAACTATGGTTATTAATGCATCACCACAGGGGTTGTGGAAAGATGGTCCATACGCAAAAATGACTGAAAAAATAGCCGTTCAAGAAATGAAAAAACAGCATGCGTCCAATTATATGCATGATAAAGACTATAAAGGACTATTTAAGTGTGGGCGGTGTAGAGGATACAAAACTACTTTTTACCAAATGCAAACACGTAGCGCCGATGAACCCATGACAGTGTTTGTTACGTGTCACACGTGTGATAGAAGATGGAAAACTTAGAGAACGTTTATTTTTACCCCATACATGCTATGCGTTAGATCTGTATCCTGATCTCCTACTGATAAAATATAATTGTATCCTGTTTGTTTTTTCATATTACCCTTGTTAATTGCGGGTGTTAAGTAAAGTTCGTCATATAGTATACCGTATTTTCTTAGTTGCGTTACTGTAAAATGACGTGATACTATTGAAAAAGGTCTAGCTGTTATAATAATAATTTTATACCCCAATTTTTTACAATAATTTAATAAATTAATCATTTCTGTATTCGCGACCCCGTTTGTAAAAATAAGAGTATCGTCTATATCAAACATAACTACATCTTTTTTGTTTATAACTCTATTTTTAAGAATGTTCTTTATTTCCATATTTAATATACTTTAAGAATTAAAACGTAGACTTTTTATTATGGAAAAGCAAATTGTTGACATTGAATTCGAAGACAATATTTCGAATATTGCGCAAATACGTAAAGATTTGGGTTCGGAATATTTAGTTTCGATTCTAGATTATTGTGGTTATGAAATTTGGGAGTTTGATGAAGATCTCATAAGCGTACCGAAAGAAAGTGTTTCTGGATTTTATGATACAACGAACCTTGAAAGTACAGGGCTTTATGAAAAACTTAAAAATGGATCATACATACTCATTGATAACTCTGATGATGAATACGTATTACCAAGTGATGACGAAAGTGACGATTCTGGTTCTGATGTTAGTCTCGACGATGAATTTTAATATAGTGTATTAGTAAAATGAGAGACACTTATATATTGTTATCGGTAACTTTTACCTTATTAATACTCTATACATTCATGTATAACCCAAAACAGGAGCAATATTGTGGTATGTGTGCAGGTAAGTAAAATCTCAGGGTATATTATAATATGGGTTTGTTACTCAGCAAACCGAAAAAGAATATAACCGAGTTTGTAACAGTAAAGAAAAATAGAACGCCTAAAAAATCGCCGCGTAGAAAAATAACTAATAGTACAGTTAAATTGACTACACCAAAGAATTCAAAAACGATGAATAAGTTTTTACACGGTGGTCAAACACCACAAAAAAAATTAAAATTATAAGAATGAATAATATAAATCCGAAACTATCGTATTTATATTATTTATAGATAGTATATGGGAAAACGAAAAGCTAATAATTCTCCACCGTCGTCCCTACCATCAAGTTTGGGTAGTTTATTTAACGATTTTTTTAACTTTAAAATTGGTAATACTACTATACCTCGTCAACCGGCTAAAAAAAAGTCACGTACGAGTATGATTAATAATAAAAATGTAACTGCTAAAAAATTGACATTCAATAATAATACTACAAACGTACCGAATACATTCAAAAAGTTACTCGAAAAAAACGAAAAAAACGAAAAAAATGAAAAAGCTAAAAAAAATAAAAAGTGAGTGTATATTAATAATGTCAACAAGGTTGTTTGATGAAAAAAAAATATCAAATATACAAAAGGAATTTTACAGACTTAGACAAGAGTTTTTGAATACACAGGAATTACTTAAACGTGAAAATAATTTTAATAGACAGGTACAACTTACACAGAAAGTCTTGCGTATAGATAATAATATGAAAAAAGTAAATAAAGAATATGGCAAAGCTCTTGATAATATTAAAGCAAAAGCATCGAAGGAAAGAGTGGTGTTCAAAAGGAAAGTAAATAACGCGTTTAATACACCGCAATCTACACCTGTTAAAAATAAAAAATCGGCTAAAAAATAAAAATAAGAAAAATTAGGGACTTTTTTTAAGACCAAATAGACCCAAGTCGGTCAATAAAAAATAAAAATATAATATATGAAAGATCCCTTTAAGATTCGTGTCACTAAGAACGATAAGAAAGCTAAAAAAGGACTCTATACACAAAAACATATAAGGCTTAAACAAGAGACTCTTAATAACAGTAAGACAAACCAAAAAGACCATGGCTCCATACAACCCACCAAGTGCTCATTACAGTCAGTTTGACGTATCTGCTTATAATGAGGATGATATTTTTAAATTTATCGGTAAGAACGGTAAAAAGTTTTATTGGTTAACACGTTACCTTGATCTATCGTACATGTGGTACGATAAAAAGCGTAAAGTTATTGAACTTTGGGGACCGTATGAGTCTCTTAAATACTTTTCGGCTCACCAAGTTTTAGAGTGTGAATTAGACCTAAGTTGTAATAAAATAGAAGTATAAGTAATATAAAATGACTACACTATCCTCAAACTCGTATCAAATGTTAAAGAAACCCGGTTGTTTTATGCAAGATAGAAACAACCGTGTAAATGAACAAATTATAGAAAAACTTTTACCCGGTTCTCTTATTTATGATATTGTTAATGCTAAATACAAACCTGAACCTGAGCGCCCACCTTTTTATGTTCAAAACAAAAAAGATTTTTTAGAGAGTTTGGAAAGAAATTGTAAAGAAATGGGTATTCCCTTTAAAAAACCGAATGTTGAAGAAATACCTATACCAAAAAAAATAGATTCTTACGTAGAACAACATATTGATAACCTTGATCAAATTGTAGTTCATTTGAACGTATTAAAATCCGGTAAAATTCGTATAAAAGTGATACCACACATGGCAATCTTGAACGAAAATTATTATTCAAAATCCATTATTCCGCCTATAAAAAGTGTTTTATCAGCATTAAAATCGCATGAATACTCAAATGAATTTATACAATCAGTGAAAGATAAATACAAGAAACGTAATGAACTCATAGAAAGGAAATGGAAAATACTCGAGAAAAGTTTTGACGCACCTTCAAGAGCGTCGAGAAACAAAAAGAAGAAAGCTGATAAGAAAGCCGAAGCCGCTGAAGCCGCTGAAGCCGCCGAAGCTGCAGAAGCCACCGAAGCTCTAGAAGTAGGGGTCGAATATGAAGATCCTGAAGAAGAAAAGAAAGATGACGACGAACCAGAAGAAGATGAGGCGATTGTTGTTGATGAAGATGACGAAGAAGAAGTTGTTGAAGACGATTACGTGTCGGATGGAGGAGATGATTAAAAAAGATTTGCGAGATATACTAGAGTTTAATTTAAAAATATACTATAAGATGAATTGGAAACAGTTCCGTAAACGTTTAAGAAAAAAACGTAAAAAACTACAAAAATTTATAGATAAACACCCTATTATTATAATTATATTCTTACAATTAAGTATAATGGGGACCATATTAACCGTATCAAAATTATTTAGTTCCCCACCCTTAAAAATAGAAAAGAAACCCGAATATGAACACCGAATATATAGTGATTTTATTAAAGGTGTTAAGAAAAACGAAATCGTTAAAGCGGAAATAAATCCACAAAGTGATATCGTATATTTCGAAGAAAAGAATGGAACCGTAGGTACGTCGTATTACACACCTTCGGAAGATTTTTGGAAAACCATGTCTGAAAGTCAAGTCGATTTTGATTTAGTTCGAACACCGATCGGTGGAAGTTTTAATGATTTTGTATCGTTCATGTTCGTTGCTATAGGTGTCTTTGCTATTATTAGAATGTTTACTGGTGGTAGTATTGGTCAAAGTCCATTTTCCATGATGAAACATGATACTGATATTGAAAGTGAAATAACAACGCGTTTTGATGACGTTCAGGGTATAGATAGTGCGAAAGATGAACTCGAAGAAATTGTTGATTTTCTCAAGTCACCCGAAAAGTATTTTGGTACGGGTGCTAAAATACCAAAAGGTGCGTTATTAACAGGAAAACCGGGTACGGGTAAAACACTTTTGGCACGCGCGATCGCAGGTGAATCTTCCGTACCTTTCATTCAGTGTTCAGGATCATCGTTCGTTGAAATGTTCGTGGGTGTAGGTGCAAAAAGAGTCCGTGATATATTTGAATTGGCGCGCGAAAACCAACCGTGTATTATCTTTATAGACGAAATTGACGCAATTGGTAAGAAAAGAAGTATGAATGGATTTGCGGCAAATGACGAGCGTGAACAAACGATTAACCAACTATTAACGGAAATGGATGGGTTTGAGAATGATACTGAAATTGTTGTTATAGCAGCAACAAACCGTTTAGATATTCTAGATGATGCGTTATTACGTCCCGGTAGATTTGATCGTAAAATACAAGTTTCTTTACCTGATGTTCGCGGACGTGAAGAAATACTCAAAGTACATTCTAAAGATAAACTAGTGGGTGTCGATGTAAGTCTTCGCGATCTTGCAAAACAAACGACTGGGTTTTCGGGTGCCGATCTTGCAAATGTTATGAACGAGTGTGCGATAAGAGCCGTTCGTGATGGTAAAGATGGTATAATAACATCTGATATTGTTGAAGACGTGTATCAAAGAATAGTAGTTGGCGCTAAAGGAAACCGTTCTGTTTCTGGAGCGCGTAAATCAAGGGTAGCATACCATGAAGCGGGACACGCCATTATTGGTGTACTTATGCAAGAATACGATGAAGTTCGTAAAGTGAGTATTTTACCAAGAGGGGACGCGGGTGGTGTTACATATTTTCAACCATCGACGGATGACGTAGGTATGTATACGAAAGATTATCTTTTATCACAAATTAAGGTTGCACTTGGTGGTCACGCAGCAGAAGAGATTGTTTATGGGCGTGAGCACGTTACTACAGGCGCATCCAGTGATTTTCAACAAACGTTTAACATTGCGCGTGAAATGGTGACCACGTATGGTATGAGTGAAACTATAGGTAAAATGAACATTAACCCTGATCTTATATCTCCCGTGACAGCAAACCATATCGATATAGAAATACACGATATAGTTGAAAACTGTTATACGGAAGTAAAGGAACTCCTTAATACATACCGTGTTAAACTTGAACATTTGAAAGACATACTCATTGAGGATGAAATCGTCGATGGGAGTGTTGTATACGAAATGATAGCGTCGTGTGATTTAAGAAGTCGCGTGAAACCGGTAGGTACTTTACGAACGTTCAAAGATGCGTTTGATAGTTTTGACTCGTATAGAGATGGTGATGATATTATTTTACCGTAATATAGTATAGATGAATACCGATGGTGAAATATTTTTTATGAGTGTTGCGTGTATGATGATAGCTCGACGGTTCTTAGAAAATTTTAGAAAATAATGTTTATTTTTTATATTATTAAGTGTGTAATAAATAATATAAAAAATGTTTTTGTTACCTATTTTTTTATCGACGACTATTGTTATTGTTGTTACTGAATTCTAAAGAATTTTGGATCGTGTTAATTGGTCGGTTAGTGTTATTCTGTTTTGTTCCTATTGTAGTGACACCACTCTGTAATTTTGATATAGTTTTCTGTTTTGTAAATTTTTTATTCAAAATATCAACAAGTGCGCGTGTATTAGAAATGTTTGAATTTTTTACTAATCCCACATACCCTATATCTTGAATATACAATAATGTAGCATTGTATAGCGTTTGCCTTATTTGTATAAGTTTAGTTATTTCTTTACTCATTTTTAGATGTTCTTCTTTACATATAATTATTGTTTTTATAATATCATTTGTATAAAGTTCGTAAAGATCATGATGATGTTTAATTGCTACTAGTTTAGCATAGCTTTTGCCGATTTTACTTAAAGTATTATAAATTGTTTTTATACTAGAATTAACACGTTTTGTTTCATCGGCTAAAGTTTTCCTTATTTTTTCCTGTTTTTTGTATATTTTTTTTAAATAAATTTTATCGGATATCGATTTTGAATTAGCTGTATTATACAATGATGAACTCATTTATATTATCTCATATTTTATTTTTTATTAATGACTACACGAACAAACTTTACATTTTTTGCTTGTATTTGTTGGCGATTAAGTGGGTTCTTTTTGTATACGATTACGTTCTTAGATTTATTATTTTTAGTAAGACTTTTTATTTCTCCAACTGTTCGAACACCTGTATTGTTGCTAACATATTGTCGTGTTTTTTGACGTTTTAATAAATTTTCAAATGAGTTTAAACTAAAATATTGACCGGGTTTCCCTGTACTTAAAATAATTTCACCATTTTTAAAAGGTGTACGTGTTATAGGATCACTATTATTTTTAGATAATACAACCTTTTGTATTTTATCAGATCTAGATACTAACCTTGAATGGAGTTGATCATTGAGCTTTTTAGTCATATTTAAAAACTTTTTTTTGTATATTATCATTTTATCATTATACATATCATTTTTACTTTTCATTAAATTCATATTTACACTTTCTTTCATAAAATTAGTGTACGCTTTGACTCTTCTTCTCTTATATGCGCGTGACCCATGATCAGCACCTGGTGGATTTATAGTCGTATACATTCTTTTATCTCTATTTTCTTTTTTTGCTAAATATAAACGATCACGTTGTTTTTTTTCTGATTCAAAATTTTTATTTTTAAGATTATTAGCCATCGTTTCTAATTGAGTATATCTTAAAACGCTGCTGCTGCTGCTGCTGCTGTTCTGTGGTGGTATTTGTTTTTTTCTCGATCGTATTTCTAATAATTTTTTCTTGGGTTGTTTTTTTATAAAATTTGTCAATCTTTTAGTATATTTATCTACTTCCTGTGAAAAATATGATTCCATTATATATTATATTAACAAAATAAACCTAAGTTTTAAATTATAGTTAAAGAAAACAGTCTAAAAAATTACAATGGATTATATTGCCTGGGACACAGAAACTATAGGACTGCCTAAAACACGTAAAGGCGAAAGAGCAACAGTTGATAATGTTGACAAATTTGATAAGTGTCGAATGTTAACTTTAGCATTCGTTAAATATAATTATAAAGGTGAAGAGGTTGGTTCTTATCACGGTACCGTGTACCCAGATACATTCGATGTTGCTGCAACACACGTCCACGGTATTACACAGGAGTATGCGAGAGAAAACGGTCAACCGTTTGGGTACCTCTACGCATCTCTTAAGGAAGCTACGAGAGATACTAAATTATTGGTCGCACACAATTCTCTTTTTGATGAGAACGTATTCTTTTCTGAGTGTTATCGCCGGGGTTTTGATACAGAACCGTTTGATGAAGTTACGTTTGTTGATACACTGGATATGGCACGGTCTATTTATCCTACGTTAAAAAATCACAAATTGATTACATTATACGATCACATCTTTGGTGAAGAATTTGACGGTGCACATGATGCCCTGAACGATGCACGTGCGTGTGGTAAAGTATATAACGTTATGCGTGATAAAAAATGGGAATTGTGTGATATTGGGGTTGATAGAGTTGTTATTAAAGCATCTGACGTTGCTGCAATTATTGGTAAAAATCAATATAAGAAACCTCTCGAGATTATCGATAACCTTTGGAGTAAATATAAACCTGATACGTTTGAAGGTAAAACAAAGGATGAGTGTGCAGTTGAAGCTATTGAAAAGTGTAAATTCTCGATGGGTATTTTGAAAGATACGGAAACGTATAAATCTTTCAATTCTATTGACGTAGAGAGAAAATTCAAAGCAGTTTCTAACCAACTTGATTTATATTCTAATTTACGGGGCGATGATAAAAAGTATGCAATTGATTATTTACGTAAGACTTTATACACGAACCATGGAACAAGACACGAGGATACCACGGCTGATAATTATAGTGACCTTGAAGTTGACGAAAACTTTTATACGTACCCAATTTGTTCTCTTGAAGGCACTACGTATGAAATCGTTGGTCGTATCGATAGAGTGAGATACGACTATGATGGTAACAAGACGATTGTTGAAATTAAGAATAGAACGAGAAATTTATTTAAAACTGTCCGTGATTATGAGGAAATTCAATGTCAAACATATATGGAAATGATGGATGTTAATAACTGTGAGCTTATTGAACAGTACAATGATTCTCGAATTGGATATGCAATTATACGCGATAAACAGAAATGGTTAAATGAAATTGACCCTAAACTTAAAAAGTTCTGTGAATACTTTCACCATTTACTTTCTAAATGATAATAATGATATACATGTTACCATTTCTATTTGTACCTAAACTTATCGATAAAAAACTAAACAAACCTAGCAAACCACTCGTCCAGGACACTAAAAAACGGTGTTGTGGGTGTTGGTTATTTAATTAAATGTAATGAAAATAAATAAATTAAAGAAACAAGTGTATAAGATGTTATAATAAAAATGATATCTGGTCTCAGAATTACCCCCTTTACACCCAAATTGTACAGAACTACCCGCTTAAAACGATCTTCGAATAAAGATGACAATACTTTTATTGATACATCAAGCGATGAACCTAAATATGTAACCCACGGAGATATAGAGAGTCACCATCATTCATCCGATGCTAAAATGAAAGCATTTTCATCTGCATGGTTGAATAAGTACGCGACCAGAAACGGTTCACCGACTCTTGAAACGTTTGCTAACCCCGAATCGGTTGAAATGATCAATGGTAGAGTTGCACAAATTGGGTGGATCATGGCACTGTATTATGAGTTTACTAAAAACGAAACCGTTTGGAACCAAGTTTTTAAAACACGCACATTTACACTTTTAGATGGTACGAGTGATACGGTTACATATCCAACGACGGGTTTTTTTGTGTTGCAGATTATTGCAGGACTTATCGTTACTGGATCACTTTTTTCAAAACTTAAAGTTATTGATAAAGATGAAAAGATTGGACCGTTTAATAAAGAGGCTGAATTAAACAACGGTAGATGGGCGATGATTGGATTAGTGTCTTTGGTTACAGTCGAACACTTTAACGACGGTTTGGCGTTGTTTGGACCACGTTAAAAATAGATTATTTTAAAAATAATTTTTAAGCAAAAGATTTGGTACTTCCCTCTTCCTTTCGTTTCTCTCTACATGCGTCATTCTTTTCTTTCTTAGCCTCCGCTTTATTTGGATTGGCTTTTGCCTTATTCGCCTGTTTAATTTTTTTCTTTTCAGAATCAGTGAGTTTATCTTTTGTTGTTTTGTCAATCGCCATCTTTTATAAGATACATTTATTTTAAAAATAAAAATAAAAATGCGAATAAAAAATGAAAAACAATAGTATGTTGAGACCCCCTCTCTCATCTACCATTTTTTCCAGACCAAATACGTCTAGGCGTGTATGCACAAACGTTGTTTCTGTAGAAAAGGAATCTACACGACTCCAGTGTATAGAAACAAAAATAGAAAGAACACGTGGTCGATGTTCGTTAGCATACGGTCGCCAGGAGAAGGCTTATATAAAAGTTCTTAATCAGTTGGAGAAAGAACGTTTAGAAATTTTAAATGATACACAAGAAAAAAGTTATGATAATACAGATGATAGTTGCACTGAGTAATACGAGATTCGTAGTTACATGTAAAAAAAATAAAGGGGGTACACAAAAGTTACCCAAATATGTCACGTATACTGAAACTGAGAAATTGAAAAAGTCTAGTAATAAAAAGAATATAAACCCTATAAAGAAATTATTAATTGGTATATTTGGTGAAGAGATTGATTACAATAAGTTTAATAAAGAGTCTAAATGGTCAATCGGAAAACAAGAAAGAGACGATGAACGTAAAACAAAATAATGGTAAAATCAATTTTTATTGTGGTGACTGAAACTTACGACAATAAAAAAGTGTTAGATATAAATGTTTGGGGTTTCATTTTTTATAGGACTGAATTAAAATAGCAAGTATTATTATAGGATGGTCACTAAAAACAATCAAAAGAAAAGTTTAAACGCTTCTATAAAAGAGGTTACTAATGCAATTGATAAACAGGCTAGACAATTTTTAATTAAAAATCAAACTAGAACACCAAGTCCGAGTAAAATTTTAACGAAGAGATTGACTGCGCTGCAAAAACAGAGGAATGCATTAAACGATGATACATCTTCCATGAATTTCTCTATGTATAAATCACCTTCTCCGTCATTTATGAAAACGCGTTCACAATCAAAATCATCTGGATCTCGCCGCAACAGTGTTGGTTCTGCTAGTACACCACTAACTTATCGACAAAAAGAAATGGTTAATGTAGTTAAGAGATTGGGATTTCCCAGAAGAAATAATATCGAATTAATGGGTAATAAATTGTCTTTGAAACAATCTCAAAAAGTGAAAGCTAAGAATACCAAAGGTGAAAAAAGAGTCCGTATAGGTCAGGAAGCTAAAAATGCACGAGACGCGATGAATCTTCGGGGTCTTTCGAGAAGATTAGCGGCAAGAGCTGGTGCAATATCTCCACTTCGTGTGATTAAAAATAAATTAAACTTTCGTCGTAGTGATCGTATTAAGAAAAATGCAAGCGAATCTCCAAAAAGTAAAGGAAGTGTTACTAAGAAGTCATCGTCTGAAAAATAATATTGTTAATAAGTAAAAATGAAGACAAATACAATTTTAATGATAACAGCTATAGTAGCTACCGTATATATTCTTAACGGTGTGACTACAAAAAAATCTACTAAATCGTGTGGGTGTGGTAAGTAAAAAGTAAAATATAATTAATCGTTTTTATACAAAGAACTATAATCTGTGTATAAAAATAATATACAGTTATTATAAGTTTATTATGAGTAACAATAATAATAATTCTGATAAAACATATTTAATAGCTGGTATTGTTTGTTTCTTATGTTACATTTCAAGCGGTGCAGCTTTATTTATTCGACACATTATTAAATCTGATACCAGTAAGAAATCCCCGTCACAGTCACCGTCGCCGTCGCCGTCGCCGTCGCCGTCTGTATTTAAATATGAATTTATCGACACCGACAGTGACACCGACAGTGACACCGATAGTGACACCGATAGTGACCCCGCTGCCGCTGCCGCCCCAACAGCAGCAGATGGGTTTAATTATAAAGGTTCTTTCGCCCCCGTCGCTTTCGGGAAATGGAACCTGACCATTACTGGATTCGATACGAAAGCATCGCGAATTTTTTACTTAAAAGAGGAAGGAAAAGAAGCTTCTATTGGTAATTTGGTTTTTAACGCTTATACAGAAAGTGACAAACAAACCAAGATTCTTACTTTTGCTCCTAATTCGACAAAAAAATATTTGGTTACTTATGCTGGTTATACTGATCCTTTTGTTCTCGTGACGATCAGTTGGGACGCAAATGGAACGGCTCAAATTACTTAATTCGCCCCACCATGTCTGACCCTGATCCCAATATAGATTCTAAAGTAGCTGATAACCCGCAACATTATAAGTCTATATTTGATCAACAAAACTAATATAGGTATATTAACCAAATCATTTACTTTAAAAATATTAAAATATATATTTTTAAAATAGATATAGTTTAGACATACTTCCTACATCAAGGTATGTCTAAATAATTTAACAAAGTTTCGTGTACATATATGACTTTGCCTAGGTATGGCCGCGAACATCTATAGTTTTGGTTAGGTTTAGTGTATTCATGGTATATTTAACCAATTTAACAAAGTATGTCTAAAACACTGGGGTGACGGTCCAATCTCGTCGTTGGTTTGAAACTTCCATACCTCCTCTATCCAATCAAATTACTTAATTCGCCTGTCGCGTGAAATCCCAGTCCAATTATTTTCTTAGCTA